>Ga0187833_10001186_pt1 | contig 30247 bp, 27 predicted proteins | sample ETNtaG_37_FD_167968 | JGI IMG/M metagenome (GOLD analysis project Ga0187833, IMG submission 167968) | Marine microbial and viral communities from oxygen minimum zone, Eastern Pacific Ocean - ETNP2014_SV_400_PacBio MetaG (Illumina Assembly) | ecosystem: Environmental > Aquatic > Marine > Hypoxic...
CTGCGAAAGTGGCGTAAGAGATGCCCATGTTGCCGGATGTGGCATCCAGCAGCGTCATGCCCGGCGTGAGCTGGCCGGCGTTTTCGGCCTCGCGGATGATGAAGAGCGCCGCGCGATCTTTGACTGAGCCACCGGGATTGGTCCATTCGGTCTTGGCGTAAACCTGCAGCGATTTGGGAAGACCGCGAGTGACGTGCCGCAGGCGCACCAGCGGCGTATCTCCGACGGAGGCCTCCAGCGAACGTGCGGCTGGAATGTGAACCGGATGGTATTCTGGTGATGGAAGAGTCGCTATCTTCACGGCGCTGTCCTGATGCTCAATCTGTTGCAATAACAAAAGGCCATACGGTCTAATGAAACGCGGGCGGAAACAACCGTCTGACACGCTGCCCGCTCTTTACCGTCTGGCCTCTGGAGGCAGCTCGCTGGCTGCCCGTGGCTCGGTCTAGGATATTTACGGCGAGCGGCGGGTTAGCGCCCCCGCTCGATACACATGCAAGCTAACTTTTTCACCCTGCGTTCACCTATGCACTTCCGTGAGTGTTATTATATGACTGTAGCGGTGTATGTCAACTTGCGCGGTTTAGAATCTGGTTAACATTATGCGGCATTGTTCTTGCGACCGCGATCTGTGGGGATTTGCCCGAAAAGGGACCAGAGATTAAGATTCCCTCCATGGATATTGAACAAGGACGGGAAAACGGAGTAGGCTTCGCGCAGGGATTCCGCGAGGTGGTGCGCCATGTGGGGGTGGTGCTGCTGGTGGGCGTGGGCATTGCCACCGCGTTCACGTTGTGGACGCCTGCATCGGTGCTGCCGCGTAGCGCCGCGCGTCAAATCGCGCGCGCGATGGCGACGCGCGTGGGGCGCAGCACCACTCCGTTACCGCCGACTGCCACCCCGGTGCCCCGGGAGCGCATCGGCATCGTGGCCGGCCACAGCGAGAATGACTCTGGAGCAGTTTGCCCGGACGGGTTGACCGAAGCAGAGGTTAATCTGAATGTGGCCGAACTGGTGCGGGCGCGGCTGGACCAGGCCGGTTTCGACATCGACCTGCTGAGCGAGTTCGACGACCGCCTGGAGGGGTACACCGCGAGCGCGCTCGTTTCCATCCACGCTGATTCGTGCGACTATATCAACGACGAGGCAACCGGTTTCAAGGTCTCCGGCTCGCTGGAAACTCAGATTCCCGTAGAATCAGACCGGCTTTCCAGCTGCCTGATTGACCGCTACTCGCGCGCGACCGGCCTGAGATTCCACGCTGGCAGCATCACCTTCGACATGCAGTACTATCATGCTTATCGCGAGATTGCGCCCCAAACTCCCGCCGCCATCATCGAGGTCGGCTTTATGAATCTTGACCGTGACATGCTTGTCAGCCGCGTAGATGTGGTCGCGGACGGCGTTGCCGATGGCATTCTCTGTTATGTGAATAATGAGCGCTTGGGCATGGAATGACCCGTCCGCAGGTGCAGCTTCTGTCCGCGCAGCGCGGATTGTGTTACAATCAATGTGGGTCGCGGTCTCCAGTCGGCGAGTGAGCAGTATAGTCGGCGGTGAGCCCCCTGCTCATCGAAAAGTGCTGGCGACCCCCCGAAAAATGCAGTCAGTGAATGTTATCGGATTGCTTGACTGAGAATCGGAGAAGCGCCCATTGCTAATCACCAACGGAAAATTGGTAACCTGGGGCGAGGACGCGCGCATCGTCCTCGACAGCGCGCTTCTCATTGAGGGCAGCCGCATTGCCGAAATTGGCCCTTCGAAAGAGATGCTGCGCAAACATGGCGGCGCTAAGGTGCTCGACGCCGCGGGCATGCTGGTGATGCCGGGCAACATCTGCGCACACACCCATTTCTACGGCGCGTTCGCGCGCGGCATGGCCATTCCCGGCGAACCTCCGCGTGATTTCCCTGAGATTCTGCGGCGACTATGGTGGCAATTGGACCGTGTGCTTACCGCCGAAGATGTGCGCTATTCCGCTCTGGTCTGCCTGCTGGATGCAATCAAGCATGGCACCACAACGTTGATTGACCATCACGCCAGCCCTGACGCACTCGAAGGCTCTCTGGATGTGCTCGCTGCCGCAGTGCAGCAGGCCGGGCTGCGGGCGGTGCTGTGCTACGAAGTCTCTGACCGGGACGGCGCGGAGAAAGCACGCGCGGGCATCGCTGAGAACGAGCGCTTCATCGAGAGCGCGCGCGCCGGCGAGTGGGGCGAGCGCATCGGTGCCACGTTCGGTCTGCACGCCTCGCTGTCGCTTTCGGACGCCACACTGGCGGCCTGCCGCGACGCTGCGCCCGAGGGCGTGGGTTTTCACATCCACGTGGCGGAGCACGAGGTCGATCAGCAGGACAGTGTGCAGAAATCGGGCGCGCGCGTTGTAGAGCATCTGCAGCGCTGCGGCATCCTCGGCGCGGCGACGATTGCCGCTCACTGCGTGCACATCGACGCGATCGAAGTCGAGCTGCTGGCGGAGACGGGCACGTGGGTGACTCACCAACCGCGTTCTAATATGAACAACGCCGTGGGCGCCGCTGACGTCGAGCAGTTGCTGCGCAGAGGCGTACGCGTTGCCCTCGGAAATGACGGCTTTTCGAACAACATGTGGGCAGAGTGGAAGACGGCGTACCTGCTGCACAAGGTCTGGAAGCGCGACCCCCGCCGTGCGGATGGCGCAACCGTTATGGAAATGGCCGTGTGCCACAGCGCTGCGCTGGCCAATCAGTTCTTTCCGGCTGCCCCACTCGGGGTGCTGGCCGCCGGCGCTCAGGCCGATATTGTCTTTGTGGATTATCACCCCATCACGCCGCTTACGGCTGCCAACCTACCTTGGCACATTCTCTTCGGCTTCGAGGCCAGCATGGTTGATACCACTATTTGTGCCGGAGAAGTGCTCATGCGCAATCGGGAATTGCTTACTCTGGATGAAGCGGAAATCACGGCGCGCAGTCGCGAACTAGCTGCTGCGGTCTGGAAACGTTTTTCAGACTGAGAGATGGCCGCCATGAAAAAACCTCCCACCATTGCAATCATCGGTGGCACCGGCGCCGAGGGGCTGGGCCTGGGGTTCCGTTGGGCGCAGGCCGGGTATGCGGTCACGATTGGCTCGCGTACATTGGAGAAAGCACTTTCCAGAGTTGCCGAGTTAAACGCCCGCCTCTCCGATGGCAAGCTGGCGCTGCAGGGCAAGGAAAACTTTGCCGCGGTGCAAGCCTGCCGGCTTTCCGTTCTGACCGTCCCATACCGGGCGCATGAGGCCACGCTGCTGGAATTGAAGGGCGCGCTGCAGGGTAAGATTCTGGTGGATGTGACCGTGCCGCTTGTGCCGCCGAGAGTTGACCGCGTGCAGCTGCCGCCGGGGCGCGCTGCCGGCCTGGAGGCGCAAGCGCTGCTGGGGGCGGGAGTGCGGGTGGTCTCCGCCTTTCAGAACATCTCGACTAAGCACATGCGCGCGGCGGAGCGACAGATTGACTGCGATGTACTGGTATGCGGCGATGACGCGGAAGCACGGGCCGAAGTAATCCGATTGGTGCAGGCGGCCGGAATGTCGGGGTTGCATGCCGGGCCACTGGCAAATGCGGTGGCGATTGAATCGCTCACGCCGGTGCTCATAAGTCTGAACAAGCATTACGGGGTGAAGGATGCGGGCATCCGCGTCACCGGTATTCCCCGAGCGGATGATTAAGACCGTGTCCGGAGTCGGGCCGACAGCGCCCAGCGCTTGACTGCATTTGGAGCATGAGTGCACGCGCCCAAATTACGCTGACGGCGCTCGCGGACATCCCGCTGGTGCAGCCGGGCGATGACCTCGTGGATATCGTTCTGGATGCCTTGCAGCAGAGCGACATATTGCTGCGGCCGGGCGATGTGCTGGTGATTGCGCAGAAAATTGTCTCCAAGGCGGAAGACCGTTACGTAGATTTGGGCGAGATTAACCCCTCGCGCCGCGCGCGCGCCCTTGCGGCCGAGGTGGAGAAGGACCCACGCCTTGTCGAAGTAATTCTCTCCGAATCGAGCGAGGTGGTGCGCAACCGGCCGGGGGTGCTGGTTGTGGCCCATCGGCTGGGATTTGTGCTTGCAAATGCGGGCGTGGACAGCTCCAACGCAGAGCAGGGTTCGGGCAGCGAGCGAGTGCTGCTGCTCCCGCGCGACCCGGATGGCACATGCGCCGATATTCGGCGGGAACTGAGCGTACACACGAGCACTCAAGTGGGTATCATTATTAACGACAGCCATGGCCGCGCTTGGCGCAATGGCACAGTTGGAGTGGCGCTGGGGGCCGCCGGGATGCCGGCGCTGCTGGATTTGCGCGGGGCGCCCGACCTTTACGGGGAACGGCTGGAGGCCACTCAGGTCGGTCTTGCCGATGAGATTGCCGCGGCGGCCTCGGTGCTGATGGGGCAGGGTGCTGATGGGCAGCCGGTTGTGCATGTTCGGGGGCTGCCTTATCCTCTGCGCGTCGGCGCTGCTGCTGAGTTGCTGCGCGCGAAGAGCAATGATCTTTTTCGATGACCGGGAGGAAACATGACTACTGCAATACCTGAAAAATACTTGGATCTGCTTTCGTGGGAGAAAAAGGCTTTCGCCCACCTTTCCCTTGTTCTGAACGATGGCTCTCCGCACGTCACGCCGGTCTGGTTTGACTATGATGGGGAATACATGATTCTCAACAGCGCCGTCGGCAGGGTGAAGGACAAGGTTTTGCGGCGCAGCGGGGTGGCGGCGCTGGCGATTTCTGACCCGGACAACCCGTATCGATACATGCAGATTCGCGGGCGGGTAGATGAGATTACCGAAAAGAGCGCGCGCGCGATGATAGACCGTCTTTCGCAGAAATACACCGGCAAACCGTATCAGTGGTATGAAGGCGAAACGCGCGTGACGTACAAAGTGCTGCCGGAATTTGTCTCAACGATGGGATGATGTGGACGCAACCGATTTGTTGTCGCTCATACAACATCGGCGTTCTGTTCGGCGCTATGATGCTGAGCCGGTCCCAAGCGAGCTACTGGAAATCTTGCTAGAAGCTGCAGTGTGGGCGCCATCGGCGCACAACCGGCAGCCGTGGCGCTTCGTGGTGTTGCAGTCATGCGCGCAAAAGGAACAGTTTGCCGCTGCCTTGGGCGAGCGATTGCGAGCCGATCGATTGGCTGCGGGCGACCCTCCGGAAATCGTCGCGCAAGATGTGGAACGATCCCGGCAGAGCCTGACGCAGGCATCGGTGCTGCTGCTGTGCTGCATGTCTATGGCGGATGTGGACAGGTCTCCGGATGCGCGACGCGCGCAGGCTGAACGGACGATGGCTATTCAGAGCGTCGCCCTCGCGGCACAGAACCTTTTGCTTGCGGCACACGCGGCCGGACTCGGGGCATGCTGGCGCTGCGCACCGCTGTTCTGTCCGGACACGGCGCGCGAGACACTGCAGCTGCCGGCCGATTGGGAACCGCAGGCATTAATTAGCATAGGTTATCCGGCTGAAGCGGGCAGTTCGCCCCAGCGGCGGCCGCTGACCGAGGTGGTGCAATGGCTGTAGGTTCGGTCGTCGCGGTGGCGGTCGGGGTGGGCGGCGCCAAAATGGCGCAGGGTCTGGCTGCAAGGCTCGGCCCCGGACGGCTGACCGTGGTTGTCAATACCGCCGATGACTTCAAACACCCTGGCTTGCACATTTCACCGGACATCGACACTGTCATGTACGCTCTGGCCGCCCACCGGCAGCAGGCGCGCAGTCAGGGCGCGACGGTACGCGTCCACCGGCTGCCCGGTGTGGAGTTTGATGTGGATGAGCCTGCAGATCTGCAGCGATTGCATTCTATTCAGGCGGACACAGGAGACGTGGAGGGATAAAATCATGGAGCGAGTGGCCTTGTACCTGCAGGACGCCCATCCTTTGCAGGATGGCATCAATTACGCTCAGTATGCGGAGAAGAAAGGCTTCGAGGCCGTGTGGCAGGCGGAAAGCCGCCTGGTGCGCGATGCGATTGTGCCGATGGCCGCTTTTGCGGCCACCACCTCGCGCTTGAAAGTGGGTTCCGGGGTAATTAACAACTGGACGCGCAACATCGGCCTGTTGGCCTCCACATTCCTGACTCTGGATGATCTTGCGCCGGACCGGATCATTTGTGGGATTGGCGCCTGGTGGGATCCACTGGCGGCAAACGTGGGCATCCAGCGCCGAAAACCGCTTCAGGCTATGCGCGAGACCGTGCAGTTGCTGCGCCGGCTGCTCGCGCTGGAAAACGTGACTTTTTCCGGAGAGTTCCATCAGGTGCGTGGCATTGAATTGGACGTGGTGCACGGGCGGCGCGAGCCGCGTAATGTACCCATTTACATCGGCGCGACCGGGCCCAAGATGATGGAGTTGACCGGCGAAATCGCAGATGGCGCGGTATTGAACTATTGTGTGCCGCCTGAATATAATGATCAGGCGCTAGAGCGGTTGGCGGCTGGCGCAAAACGCGTCGGTCGTTGTCTGGATGAGATTGATCGCCCGCAATTAATCGTTTGCTCGGTGCACGGAGACCGCGCCGAGGCGATTCGGGGCGCGAAATGGTTGTTGACGCAATACCTGGCGCAGCAACCGCATATTGCCAAGGCTTCTGGGGTGAGCGCTGAAATCGTCCAGAAAGTGCAGACGATCATCGGATGGCCGGCCACCAAAGAGCAGGTGGAAGAGGCGATGCAATATGTGCCCGATGATTTCGTGCTGCGCATTAGCGCCACCGGCACTCCGGAAGAAGCGCGCGCCCGTGTGCAGCAATACATTGAACGTGGGTGCACCTGCCCGGTACTTTATCCGCTGGGCGACCCCTATCTGATGATGGATACCTTCGCTGCTGATTAGCGGGCTGCCGCCCCGGCGTTTATTCCAACACCCCCAACTCGCTGCCGACCTGTTTAAAGGCTGTCAGCGCAGTCTCAAGGTCGGCGCGCTGGTGCGCAGCCGAGAGCTGCACGCGGATGCGCGCCTGTCCCTTGGGCACCACCGGGTAGGAGAATCCGATCACATATACGCCCAGTTCCAGCAGCCGGTTCGCCATTTGCTGCGCCAGCGCGGCCTCGCCCAGCATGATGGGCACAATCGGGTGCTCGCCGGGGTGGATGTCGAAGCCGAGCGCAGCCAGCCGCTGGCGAAAATAGCGCGCGTTCTCCGCCAGCCTGTCGCGCAGCGCGCTGGAGGTGGAAAGCAAATCAAGCGCCTGCAACGAGGCGGCGACGATGCTGGGAGCGAGCGTGTTGGAGAATAAGTAGGGGCGTGACCGCTGCCGCAGCAGGGCGATGATCTCTTTGCGGCCACTGGTGTAACCGCCGCTAGCGCCGCCCAAAGCTTTGCCGAAAGTACCGGTGAAGATGTCCACGCGCCCCGACACGCCGCAATGCTCGTGCGTGCCGCGCCCGCGCGCGCCCAGCACCCCCACCGCGTGCGAGTCATCCACCATCACCAGAGCTGCGTATTGCTCGGCCAGAGCGCAAATGCGCTCCAGATTGGCGATTGTGCCGTCCATTGAAAATACGCCATCGGTGGCGATCAGGCGGAAGCGTGCCGTCTGCGCCTCTTGCAGCTGTGCTTCAAGGTCGTGCATGTTGTTGTTGCTATAGCGGTAGCGTTGCGCTTTGCACAGGCGGATGCCATCAATGATGCTGGCATGGTTGAGCGCGTCGCTGATGACCGCGTCTTCCGCGCCTAGCAGTGTCTCGAACAGGCCGCCGTTGGCATCGAAACAAGATGTGTACAAAATGGTATCCTCCGTGCCTAGAAAAGCCGACACCCTTTCTTCCAATTGCTTGTGCAGGGTCTGCGTGCCGCAAATGAAGCGCACCGAAGCCATGCCGTAGCCCCAGCGTTCCATACTGTCGCGTGCAGCGGCAATCACAGCCGGATGGTTGGCCAGTCCCAGATAATTGTTAGCACACAAATTCAGCACCGCTTGCCCGCCCCGCACGCTAATTTGTGCCTGCTGCGGGCTGCTGATCAGGCGCTCGCGCTTGTACAGGCCGGAGGCTTCAATTTGCTGCAATTCTTGCTGCAAGTGGTCTCGCATCTTCTCAATCATTTTCCGCCTCCGCCCAATCCAGAATCACCTTGCCGCATTGCCCGGAGCGCATCAGCGCAAAACCTTGCTCAAATTCGTGGTATGGAAAACGGTGCGTGATGACCGGCGCGATATCCAGTCCCGATTGCACCATCGTGGTCATTTTGTACCAGGTCTCGAACATCTCGCGCCCATAGATGCCCTTGATGGTCAGCCCGTGAAAAATCACCTTGTCCCAATCGATTCCCGCGCCTGTGGGCAGCAGCCCCAAAAGCGCGATTTTGCCACCATGACACATGGCAGCCAGCATATCCACCAGCGCCTGCGGGCTGCCCGACATCTCCAACCCAACATCGAAGCCCTCCTTCATTCCCAGTTTCGCCATGATTTCCTGCAGGCTGTACTGGCCCGGGTCGAGGGCCAGCGTCGCACCCATCCGCGCCGCCAGCTTGCGGCGATAGCCGGTCAGGTCGGTGACGACGACATGGCGCGCGCCCACATGCCGCGCGATGGCGGTCGCCATCAAGCCGATCGGCCCGGCGCCGGTGATGAGCACATCTTCGCCCACCATGTTGAACGAGAGCGCAGTGTGCGTGGCGTTGCCGAAGGGGTCGAAGCAGGAGAGGATATCGAGTGGAATATTGGGATCGCAGTGCCAGACGTTGGCGACCGGGATGCTGATGTATTCGGCAAATGCGCCCGGGCGGTCCACGCCCACGCCGCGTGTGTTGGGGCACAGATGGCGGCGTCCGGCCAGACAGTTGCGGCAATGCCCGCATACCAGATGCCCCTCGCCAGTCACCAGTTCGCCGGGGAAGTGGTCGTGCACATTGCTGCCCACCGCATCGACCACGCCCACATATTCATGCCCGATAGCCATGGGCGGTTGAATGGTGCGGGCTGCCCAGTCATCCCATTCGTAGATGTGCAGGTCAGTGCCGCAGATCGAGCTTTTTAGCACGCGGATGCGCACATGGTTGGGGCGCAGTTCTGGCAGCGGGATATCTTGCAGCTGCAGGCCCACACCGGGTTCAGTTTTCACGAGCGCTCGTATCGTCTGCATCTATCCCTCCCGGTCGGTCAATCGCTCTCGCGAGAGCGCAAGTCTGTTTACGCGGGGGTCAAAGCCTGGTCGAGGTCGGCGATTATGTCGTGGGATGCTCGCCGCCCACGCTCAGGCGGACAAGATTGTCGGGCACCGCGGCTATTTCCCGACCATATCTTTCCCGGCTGGCGGCACATTACGTCCCAGACCGAGAGCCCCTTGCCGCCCGTAAAAGCAGCGCCCTCAATCTGGTAGCTCGAGGCAGTCGCACCCCACACGAAGCCCTCCGGAAAGCTCATTGGATCATTGTCAGTGCTTATGAAGCCGGCTTGCGCGCGATGCCGCGCACGGTCGGCCGCAGCACCGGCGCTGCCTTGCGCATGCTCTCTCTGGTCACCGCCTCGATAACGAAGCCCGCTTCGAGAATTGCGCTGGCCGTATTCCGGGCGAGATGGCAATTGCCGGCCACCCGTTTCCAGACTGGCTGCAGGCGGCGTTGCCATTTCAGCCGACCGGGGCGCGCTTCAGCTGCGACATGCTCGAGGAACACAAAAGCGCCCCCGGGTTTTATCATCCGGCAGATTTCGGTCAGGGCTTCATCCAGATCAATCACCGAGCAGAGCACCAGTGTGGCGACGACGAAATCGAAGGATTCATCTGGCAAATCCAGCTTCTCTAGCGTACGGTCAATGATGTCCGCGCTGTTGGTGCGCCCGGATGCGGCCAGCTTATTCGACAGTTTCCTGCGCATGTAGCGGTCGGGCTCAACCAGCACCAATCTCTCGACGGCGGGCGGGTAGTGGGCCATATTGGCGCCCGTGCCTGCACCCACTTCCAGAACATCGCCACGCACTTCGGCGAGCAGATTTGCCCGCCAGTTTTGCAGGCACGCCTGCTCGCTCCGGCGCGTGAAGCGGTCGTAGATGGTGGCCCCTAACCACGACATCCCGGTTTACTCTTGTGTTAAGTTGACGGCGGTACCAAACACAAGTAGCTCCGCCGCACCTTGCATCACGGCGGATGTGGTGAAGCGCACGCAGACAACCCCGTTCGCCCCTTTGGTTCTGGCTTCAGCAATCATTCTGTCCAGGGCCTGTTCGCGCGACTCGGCGAGCATTTTCGTGTATTCCTTGATTTCGCCACCCACCAGGTTTCTCAATCCGGCGAGGATATCCTTTCCGAGGTGTCTCGCTCGAATCGTGTTTCCTTTGACCAACCCCAGAGTCTCGGTTATTTCTTTATCTGCGAATTCGTCTTGAGTCGTAATCAGCATGCCAATCTCCTATTTTTTCACTGTGGAAGAATAGTGGTCGTCCTCTGTGCTGCTCAGCCGGTCCTTAATGACTTTCGCCAGCAGAAAACCGAATCCGAGAATGGCCGCCAGTCCGACAATCCCGACCGGAAATGCAGCAATTGACTCGGCTATGATGGCGGCAATCCAGGCGACGGCCGCAATCGCCAGTAGAACGTATCCGATGTTTTCCATGTCAGAGTCTCCTATTTCCCACTCACTGATAAGCACTGCCATTTCGGCGGGCCGGCGGCAAGCGGGCGAAAGCCGCGAATGTGTACCCGCGGGTTCGCGGCCTTGACAAAAGAAACCGTACATCTTTCACGTTTTCAGAATTGTTGATGCCGCCTGCCTTCGTCTCACCAAGGATGCCCATTCGCGTGACTATAATGCCCAAGGCAACGCAACGCAACACGTCACAAGCCGTGATTTCACGGCGCAACGCAGAGCACAGATGTTGCGTGGCTTGAGAATTTCGTGCTGTACCGGAAGCCGCTCCCGTGCGCGCCACGCTGACTTTACGCGCCGGTGAGTGCCCGATCGAGGTCGGCGATTATGTCGTCAGGGTGTTCGCCGCCCACGCTCATCCGGATGAGATTGTCGGGCACTTCCGCGAGCTCGCGTCCGGATTCGCCCTGCTGCTGATGGGTGGAAATGGCTGGAATGGTGGCGATACTCTTGATGCGCCCCAAATCCGTGGCGCGCCAGATGAGCTGCAGGCGGTCGAAGGCAGCCCGCGCCGCAGCCGCCCCGCCGCGCATAGTGAAGCCCATCAGGTGACCGTAGCGATTGAGCGGAGCGCCGTCTTCGAGCGCGCCATCGACCAGCCACATCTGCTGGGCTGCCAGCGCGTAATCGCGCATGCTTTCCAGCCCGGGGTAGAAGGCGGCCCCGACCTGCGGATGGTCGCTGAGAAAGCGCGCCACCTGCATTGTGTTGCGGCTGAAAAGATCCATTTTGCTGCGCAAGGTACGCAGGTCGTTCATTATCATCATCGCGCTGAACGGGCTCAGCCCCGGGCCGTGGTCGCGGTATGGCAGCAACTTCACGTATCGGACGAAGTCCTCACGCATTTCATCCGTGCCGATGTGGCTGGGCAAATCGTGGCGCGCAATCAATGCACCGGCAATCGCCATGCCGCTGCTGGTGATGCTCTTGCTGAGCGAATGCACCACTATGTCCGCGCCATGGCACAGCGGACGCAGCAGTGCCGGGGTGGCGACGGTGCTGTCGATAATCAGCGGGCATCCGTGCTCGTGCGCCAGCGCTGCCACCGCGGCGACATCCAGTATCGCCAGACCCGGATTGCTGGGCAGCTCGCCGTACAGAAAACGCGTGTTCTCGTCAATCTGATCGGACCATTCCTGCAGATTGAGCGGGTCGTGCACCCAGCGAATCTCCACCCCGCGTTCTGCGCCATAGCGTTCCTGAAAGAGCATAAACGTGCCGCCGTAGCATCTGGCGCTGGCGACAATGTTCATCGGCGCGCGGCCGGAAAGGAACGGGTTGGTGGCCATGAAAACTGCTGCCATCCCTGAAGCGGTTACGCAGGCGCTGGTCGCGACTTCACAACCATAACCCTCCAGCAGCGCAAGGGTCTCCTCGAGGAAATGCTGCGTGGGGTTTGCGACGCGGCTGTACGCCCATGCCGGCATCAGGTAGGCGAGGGCGGCCTCCATGTGATCGCTGTTTTCAAAATGCTGCGCCGGGCTGAGGTACGTCGGTTCGATAATGCTGCCCTGATTGGCTAGCGCTGCCTCCATACCGTACAGGCCGTGCACGGCGATCGTGTCGAATTTCATCGCACGCATGGCAGCGCGGCGGGATTCTTCTGCGGCTGTCAGCGCTTCGCCGCGCTGAATGTATTCCTGCACTCCGGGGGGGTATGTGTCTGTCATCTTCTCTTCCTCATAATGGACGGCGCATGTGCGGACGCAGCTTTAGCCGAGGACCGAGAAGCTGCTTTCGCGGTTCACCGCGCGCAGGCGCGAAAAGAAACCGAGGTCAAGCTCGAGTCCGGTGTAACGACCTTTCACTTTGACCGGGTCATGGTCATTGTCGTGACCGCGCTCGCACGCTTCAATGAGCGCCGCCAGCATGTGCGCGACCGGCGCCGCGTTCTTAAACTGGTTGCCGCTGGTGCCGATGGCCATGTAGAAACCGGGCAGATCGGAGCGGTCATAGATGGGAATCCAGTCGTCACTTACGTCATACAGGTCGGCGATGCCCATTGTTTCATTGGGCACGCGCAAGCCGAGAAACCGCTTCGCCAGGCGATAGGTCTGCGCCTTCCAGCGCGCCTCGGTGACGTTCGCGTTGAAGTCGTCCGGGTCTTCAATCCACTCCAGCGGGTCGCAGGGTGGATCGCCGCTGCCCACCAGCAGCAGGTTTCCCACTTCCGGACGGAAATAAATACCGTTGTCGTTGTCCGAGGTCGGGCAGCCCGCGTGCTCAAAATCCACACCCTCCGGCGCGGACACGTAATGAACCTCGTGCCTGAGGGCGCGGGTTTTCACGTTCATGCTAGCTTCCACGCCGGCCATGCGGTTGATGACGAAGGAATGCGGACCGGCCACATTGACGACAATGTCTGCGTCGAGTTCCTCGCCGCCATGCAGCGTGACGCCCAGAACCCTTCCGGAGTTGTGGCGCACGGCGGTGACCGCACGCCCCAGCAGGAATACCGCGCCATGGGCTTCGGCTGCTGCGCACAGGTTTCGCGTGGCCAGCTGCGGGTCGTTGACGTAACCCTCGCCGGGATTGAAAATCGCTCCGGGAACCTGCGCGCTGGGCTCATCCCAGAAGGTTTCATCGTGCGGCAGCGCAGGTGGCCAGAAAGAAGCGGTGTCGAAGAAGGGATATTTCACGCGCAGTTCCTCCAGGCTGAGCAGCTGGTATTCAATCCCGATTTCATCGTAAATGGGCAGCACTTTTTTCCAGTGTTCATCAGGCGCCTTTATCTGCGTCATGCCGCATTCGATGTAACGTGCCAAATCGGAATGCTGGCCGTCGGCGATGTAGTTGGCCCAGTCTCTCCAGTAGAAAACGCCTTCATAGGCGAGCGCCACGCCCTGAAAGGTGGAATAACAGGTGCGCACAATTGCGCACGAATTGGCCGTGGAGCCGCACCCGACTGCGGCGTTGCGGTCCACGCAGGTGACGCGGCAGCCTTTTTTTTGCAACTCAAATGCGATGGCGCATCCGATTATACCCGCGCCGATGACGACCGCTCTCTTCTCGTTCATGAGGTAAACCGACCCAGACTTATTGCTTCCTCTCCGCGACGATTTCGTGCCATGCGCCCTTTATCAGGAGCGCGTCCTCTTCCATGATCGGGCTTTCGCACAACAACCGCCCCGCGCAACCATTGTCAGCCAGCGCCTGCAGAAAGTCACGATAGCGCAGATCGGCATCTTCGAAGGGCAGGTGCTTTTTCTCGCCTTTCGGGCCGTAATCAATGCCGGAAATATGAATGTGCAATTGGCGTAACGCCTGCTCTCCCAGCGCCGCGCCGATTGACTTGATAACCACGTCAAATTCCGCATAGGTGTTGACGCTTCCGTCGCCGGGGCGGGCGTGTAGATGGGAGATGTCGATGCACGGAGCCACGCCGGGGATTTCCTGCGCGAGTTGCAGCGTGTCATCCAGAGAACCAAGCATTGCGCTTTTGCCCATCGTTTCCGGACGTAAAGTGACCGGGTTCCCGGCGGCGCGCAATTCCTGTACGCAGGCGCGCAGTCGCTGTAGCGCCAGTGGTAGCACGTCCGCGGCCGGGCTGCCAAAGTACGAGCCGGGATGAAAGATTATGTCGGTGGCGCCGGCGAGGTTGCCGTAATGAGCCGCGTCCATCAAGCGCTTGCGACTTTTGGGCCACTCATCGTCTTTCGCGTTCAGGTTTATGAAATAAGGCGCGTGTACGCTGAGCGTCACCCGGTGTTCGGCCGCGGCCGTGTTGATTTTCTCGCAGGTGGTTTCTTTCACCCGTACCGAGTGCACCCAGCCGAGTTCCAATGCGTTTAGGCCAAGGTCGGCGCTGTGTGCAACCGCGCCCGCCGAGCCTCCCGGCTTCTTCGGGGTGGAAATTGGCGAACCCACCGTGCCAAAGATAAAATCCGTCGCGCTCATTTTCGCTCCACGAGGGGAATTATAATCAGGCTCCAATCTAACGGGGTCGCGAGATCTGGTTGTTGTTTACGCAGGCGCATGCGTCTATGCTTCTCCTGCTGCTGCGCTCGACCAGTTTGCCCTGATAGGCGCGATGCTCACCGACAACCTCCCAGTCGCTGAGCACATAAGCGGGCTGCCCTCCGGCCGGCATCCACTCGCCGTTGTATTTGCGCGCAAGGTGCAGGTGTGTGCCCGTGGTCTCCAACCCGCCATCGCAGGAGGGCTGACCCAGCCGTTCCCCGACCTGCACGCTTTGGCCAACGCGCAGCTTGAATCGGTCCACACGCAAATGCACGTACACGAGCGTCCATCCGTCTAGTTCGGTCTCGGCTTCGCCAATGGTGTGGGCCAGTAGACCGAGGCCGATGCGGGTAATGATTCCGTCAGCGGACGCGACCACCCAGTCGTCGCTTTCCACGCAACCCGAAGTGGGCAGCTCCGGGGCGAAGTCGACGGCAGCCCACGGAGCGGAATCGCGCCAGCCGTTGTGCGGGCCGCCGGTGAAGTTCCAGACTACTCCCGGTTCGAAAGGCAGCTCCAGCGCAGGCTGGGTCAGACCCGGCTCGATTATCGCAACCTCATAGTCAAACGGGTCCCCGAAAAGCTGCCGATATGTGGCGGCAAAACCACTGGGTGCGATTACCTCTTCGAACAGCGCCGCCGAATAAAGATGGGAGAAAAACGAGTAAACCGCCACGGTGCCGGCGTTCAGGCGCGGGTCGAGCGGATAGATTTTGCCGTCCGCGAGCGTTAGTTCTGAAAGATGGCCGTGCCGCCAGCCGTAGTAGCCCGCGTTGAGCTGCTCGGCCGCCCACACAAGCTGATTGGGCAGCTTGGCAAATTTCCACTTCTGCACGTTCAGCGGGTATTTAGCTATGTCCTCAGAATCGGTATCGCCGGTGACAAGGCCGCTTTGATATTCAATCAAGGCCAGCAGCAGGCGCGGGTTGACCGAGTACGCCGTGGCGGCGTCCTGCACCACCTTCCAACCGGGGGCGAGAGCGTCGTTGCCGGCCATGATGCGCGCCAGCCAGCCGCCTTTATAGGCTTCCACCGTCACGCGCAAGTCGAGGTCGCGCTGCCCGGGTCCGTACACCAGTTCGCCGTCGGGGATTATCAGGAACGAGGGTGGGGTCTCGCTCAGGTCAACGTCTGGAACGGTGACGGCCGTGCCCATTGCCAGAAAACCGACCTCCGGAAGGTCGAGGTTGGCGCGGCGCATGAGGTCGCCACCAACCTGAAAGCGGCGCGCCAGGACCGGCAGCGTGTCTCCGCTGTGTGCATAGTGTATGGAAAGAACCTGCGGGTGATATGGCTCCAGCGTAGGCGTGGCGGCCGGGGTCGGTGTTTCGGGCGTTTGCGTTGGAATGGGCGTTGATTCGCTGGCGCTGAGCGCGGGCGCCGGCGACTGCGCCATGATGTTCACCACCGGCGGCAACAGGGTGAGGGTAACCGCCGGAGCCGGCGTACCGGTCGGCACGCACGCGGCCGCCAGAGCGGCGAAAAACGCCGCATAGACATGAACGGGCTGGAGCTTCATGATGTGGTAGAACGGGAATTATACGCGATGGCATCCACTCCGGAAGGCCGGGGTTGTGAGTGCCCGCGCGTTGTGATATTGTTCACGGCTGATGAGAGTGGCGGCACTCCGTTTACCAGAATTCCGGCGGCGGGTGGGGATGAACGTGCTGCGTTCTTTGGTTTGTGTGGCGATGGGGTGGCTTCCGCTGGGAACAGTCGCTGCCGGTGAGCCCGACCCCGACCCTCGCTTCGGGGCGGTTGAAGCGTATCAGCGACCGCAAGCCGCGGCTGAGTTGGGTGTGGGCTGGGATCGGCTAATCATCGAGTGGTTCCGCGTGCAGCCGCTGGGGCCGCAGCACTGGCTGCCGGTCTTTCCGCACGGCCTGCATAGCCGCACCGCGCCCGACAATCGCACTTACGCCAATCATATCACTTTTCCGCTGTCGCAAAACGATTGGGCGGCCGACGCCCAAGCGGCCGGCCGGGAGGTCACCGCGCTGCTGATGGGAACCCCGGGATGGGCGACAGAGGGCGTTCCGGTGCGCGGAGTGCCGTCCGGGCTATACCTTCCGGTGCAGCATCCTGAGAACCACTGGGCAAATTTCGTGCGGCGCATGGTGGGCAAGCATGGCGGGCGCATCAAGCACTGGATAATCTGGAATGAACCCGACATCGCACCCGACCACCCGGGCGTGCAGTTCAATGGCTCGGTGGAGGACTATTACCGGCTGGTGAAAGTGGCCGCCCTGGCAGCACGGGAAGTCGATCCGGAAGCAGTGATACACCTGGGCGCGCTCACTTTCTGGCATGACGTGGTCTATGGGCGCGAGCCATATTTACGGCGCTTTTTGCAGGTCGCCATGCAGGATGAAAACGGCGCGGAGCACGGTTTTTTCTTTGACGTGGCCACCGAGCACGTCTATTTCAATGCGGAGAGTGTCTACACCATCATCCAGCAACAGCGGGAAATCCTGCGCGAGTTTGGGCTGCATAAACCGGTATGGATGAACGAGTTCAACGCCGCGCCGATGGATGACCCGCGCCACCCGTGGAATGACCCGCTCGTTCCGGTGACGCTGCGGCAACAGGCTTCGTTCATCATTCAATCCACCGCGCTGGCGTTCGCGGCCGGGGCGGAGCGCATGGCGGTGTACAAGCTTTTCGACCACGTTGCCCCGGCGTACGGCTTGGAATCTTACGGATTGATTCGCAGCGACGGATCCCTGCGGCCGGCGGCGACCGCTTATCGAGTGGCCGTCGAGCGGCTGTCAGGCTTCCGGCGCGTGCAGCCCGCTGCCCGCCCGACGCACCATCTGGTGACTTTCGTCGGCGCCAACGCTGTCACGCATGTCGTCTGGGCACGGCAGGCCGAGCCAGTGACCGTGCGCGTTTCGGCGAACCCCGGAGCCACGCATGCAATTCTGGTGGACCAACGCGGTAAGGTGAAGCACATTGCCGCCGAGAACGGGGAGTACCGGCTGGAGCTTCTTCCGGCGCACTGCCTCGAAGACAGCGGCGAGTGCGTGGTCGGGGGCGAGCCGCAGCTATTGGTGGAGCAGTTTCAATGCGACCCATCACGGGTGGCACACCAGCGCAAGTGCGTGCTCTGGCTGGCTGCCGGGGCAGGGCGCGCGGGATGACCCCTTGACGCATTTCGCCGGATAACATACACTAAATTAGGTATGCCTAAAAAAACTTTTAGACGAGTATCAGCGAGAGTGACATTATGCCCAATCCGCTGCTAGCGCTGGTCTGGGCCGGGCTGGCCACAGTGCTGACGCTGCTTCTTTTTCGACCGGAAAACGGTCTCTTCTGGCGCTGGCAGCGCGTCCGCCAACTGACTGAACGCGTGCTCAGCGAAGACGCGCTGAAGCACCTGCACAAATGCGAGCTGCGTAATGACCGTGCAACACTGGTGAGCGTCACCGGAGCGCTGGGAGTGAGCGGAAACCAGGCGGCTGCACTACTGGCGAGAATGGCGGATCATGGCCTCTTACAGGTGGATGGCAACGCATTCGAACTCACCGCGCGAGGGCGTGATTCCGCGCTGCACATATTGCGCGCCCATCGGTTGTGGGAACGTTATTTGGCCGAGGAGACCGGCTACGTGGAAGCGGAGTGGCATGACCGTGCTGACCGGCATGAGCATCGCATCTCGACGGACGAGGCCGACAACCTCTCGGTGCATCTGGGAAACCCGACGCACGACCCGCACGGCGACCCCATTCCGACGGCCGGCGGCGCGTTTGTTTATCACGGGGGAAGGCCGCTTTCTAATCACGCCCCTGGTGAGCGCCTGCATGTGGTGCATCTGGAGGATGAGCCGGAGGCGGTGTACGCGCAACTGGTCGCTCTCGGTCTGCATCCGGGAATGGAGGTGCAGTTGCTGGAGAGCGGCTCGATGCGCATCCGCCTGTGGGCCGCCGGGGATGAACATGTCATCGCGCCGGTGTTGGCGGCGAACATCTCCGTGCTGCCGGTAATCGCGCCGGAGCGCGCCGATGCAGATGAAGGCGAGCCGCTGGCAGACCTGCACCACGGACAGAGCGGACGCGTGCTGGGAATCTCGCGCAAATGCCGCGGATTGGAGCGCCGCCGCTTGCTGGATCTGGGCGTGCTCCCCGGCACTGTCATCACGGCTGAAATGCGCAGCCCGAGTGGCGACCCGACCGCCTATCGCATTCGTGATGCTGTTATCGGCCTGCGCGCGGAACAGGCTGGCATGATAAATGTCGCCCCAATTTGAGCGGTACAGAAAGGCAGAAGCGCAATCATGACAGTGGAAATCAACACGCCGAGTACCGAGGCCTGCGCGATATGCCCGGCCCATAACGCCGCCCATCTGCTCAAGCTGGGGGTGGATATGCAGGATTGGGATTTCGTCGTGGCGCTGGCCGGAAACCCGAACACCGGCAAGAGCACGGTGTTCAACGCGCTAACCGGGCTGCGGCAGCACACCGGCAACTGGCCCGGCAAAACTGTCGCGCGTGCGGAGGGCGGGTTTGATTATGACGGGCAGCGCTTCAAAATCGTTGACCTTCCGGGCACGTACTCGCTCCTTTCCACCACTCTGGATGAGGAAATCGCGCGCGATTTCATCCTTTTTGGCCGCCCCGATGTGACCGTTGTGGTGGTGGATGCGACCCGCCTTGAGCGCAACCTGAATCTGGTGCTGCAGGTGCTGGAAATCACCGACCGCGCGATTGTCTGCTTGAATCTGATGGACGAAGCTCGCCGGCACGGGCTGCAGGTCGATGAGCGTCGTCTGGCGCGGGACCTCGGCATCCCGGTGGTTCCCACCGCCGCGCGCTATGGCGAGGGCCTATCCGATTTGCTGCCCGCCATCAGCCAGGTTGCATCCGGGCAGCTGCGATGTCGCCCGCATCGCGTGCGTAGCCAGTCATCTGAGCTGAGCGGTGCCGTGCAGCAGCTCGCCGTGCAGATTGAAGCAGTCTTCCCGGGGTTGCCAAACGCGCGCTGGGTGGCGCTGCGCCTGTTAGATGGCGACGGGCGTATCGCCACGGAACTGCGCAAAGGCGAGCTGGGCGCGCTGGCATGATGGTGGGGCGGGAATGGAGACAGCGATGAGCAATAAGAACGCGGAAGCGGTGCTGGCAAACGCCGAAGCGCTGCGTTGGCAAGTGGGTGGCGATTTCCACGAGAATCTGGTGGAGGCCATATACGCCGACGCGGCGCGCATTGCCGACCGCGCTATCACTCGCCCGCAGCAACGCCCGCGTTTCGATTTGGACCGTACCCTCGACCGGCTGGTGACCAGCCGCGCCTTCGGGTTCCCGTTGATGCTGCTGATGCTCACGGTGGTCTTCTGGCTGACCATCGCCGGCGCGAATGTGCCTTCCAGCATGCTGGCCACGCTGCTGCTGGAGAACCTGCACCCGCTGCTGAAGACCGGCGCGGCATCCATCGGCATGCCCTGGTGGTTGGATGGATTCCTGATAGACGGCGTTTACCTTGCCATGGGCTGGGTGATAAGCGTGATGTTGCCGCCGATGGCGATCTTCTTCCCGCTGTTCACGCTGCTGGAGGATTTCGGCTATTTGCCGCGCGTGGCCTTCAACCTCGACAACATTTTTCGCAAATCCGGCGCGCATGGCAAGCAGGCGCTCAGCATGGCCATGGGGTGGGGCTGCAACGCGGCCGGGGTTATCGCGGCGCGTATTATCGACAGTCCGCGCGAACGCCTGATTGCGATTATCACCAATAACTTCGCGCTGTGCAACGGGCGCTGGCCGACGCAGATTCTGGTGGCTACGGTGTTTGTTGGCGCGTTGGTCCCGGCTCATCTGGGCGGGCTAATCTCCGCGCTTGCGGTCGTGGCAATTGCCGTGTTGGGCGTCGGGCTGACGTTCGCGGTATCGTGGGGGCTTTCACGCACCGTGCTCAAAGGGGAGGTTTCCACCTTCAGCCTGGAATTGCCGCCCTATCGCCCGCCGCGCATCTGGCAGACCATCTACACATCTATCATCGACCGCACGATATTCGTGCTCTGGCGCGCCATTCTGTGGGCCGCGCCGGCCGGCGCGCTCATCTGGCTCAGTTCCAATTGGTTTATCGGCGAACTGAGTCTGGCCGAACATCTTGTCACCGCGCTTGATCCGTTCGGGCTGCTGCTTGGGTTAAACGGCGTGATTCTGATGGCCTATATTCTTGCCATTCCGGCGAACGAAATCGTCATCCCCACCATCCTGATGTTGACTGTGCTCTCGGCGCGCATGGCTTCTGTGGGCGCGGGTGCCGGGGTGATGTTCGAACTGGACTCGCTCGGCGGCACGCTGGCGGTGTTCAACGCGGGCGGATGGACGCTGCTGACGGCGATAAATCTGATGCTCTTCAGCCTGATTCATAACCCGTGCAGCACCACCATCCACACCATCTACAAAGAGACCGGCAGCGCAAAGTGGACCCTGGTCTCGGCGCTGCTGCCGGTTGCCATGGGGCTGGCGGCAACTTTTCTCGTCGCGCAGTTGTGGCGGCTGTTCGGCGGCGCGGGCTAGGGCGCTCGCGGGTCGGCGCGGCTCATTCCCCTATCACCTGCGCCACCAGTTCGCGCTGGCGCGGGCGATTGTCGAAATCGACGAAGATAATCTGCTGCCATGTTCCCAGCGTTAATTCCCCCGATACAAAAGGCACACTTAGCGAGGGGCCGAGCAGCGCGGCGCGTGCGTGGGCGTGGCCGTTGCCGTCTCCCCAGCGGGTGTTGTGGGCGTAGTCACGGGCCTGGTCGGCAATCTCATCGAAAAGCCGCCGCAAATCTTGCAGGCAGCCGTCCTCAAATTCAATCGTGGTGAGGGCGGAGGTGGAGGATGGGCAAAAAACCGTCACCGTTCCGTTCTGCAGGCCGGTGTCGCGCACCAACTGCGCCACGCGGTTGGTGATGTCGTGCGCATCTGCGTGGCCCTTCGTGTGCAGGTTGATGGTGTCGGTGGTTACGCTCATCGGCGGCACTCTCGTATAAAGCGCAGTTTATCATAAGTGCGCGCTCCCTACCGGGCCTTGTTGATATTGTCGGCGCGCTCTAAAATGGAGGTCAGGTCTTTATGGGAAACTTTTTCTTGTTGGCTGACATTCTTCCTGAATCGGCGCTCGCCCTACGACGCCCCCGGATGGGCGTGTGAACATGGCTGAGAAGCCGGAACCTTCCGCGCCGGAGGAGATGCAAAAAGAGGACGCGGCCTGCGCGCGCGCGATCAACACGCACGTCTCGGAGCGCAAAGGCATCGTCAATGTGCAGCTGTACCCGGACCGGGCTGCGTTCTCCATTGATTACGACCCGGCCGTAATCACGACACCGGCGGTAGAGCGCGTCGCGGAGCAGCTGGCGGAGACCGTGCAGCAGCGCTTTGAGACCTGTACCATGCGCCTGGGTCCGCACGGTGGCCGCGCCTGCGAAGCCTGCGCTACCGCGTTGGAACGCGAGGTTGGCCGCCTCACCGGAGTTCGGCGCGTCACCGCAAGTTATCTTGGCGGAGCCATGAGCATCACCTACGACCATGCGCAAACCACTCCGGCACAGTTGCTGCGGCAGGTACGCCGGCTGGGGGCTCCGGCGCGGCCCTCGGGGCTGACCCACGCGCAGCGTCTATCCGTCAGCCCCGCCCGAAAGCCGGTGTTTCCGGGGCTGCGCGGCTGGCTTGACCAAGGCCGCCTGGAGATTGCACTCACTGCTATCACGTTTGTCAGCATGATGCTGGCGCGCTTTGCTGCCTCTGGGTCGTTCGCAACTGCGCTTTTCGCTGTGGCCTACGTCACCGGAAGCGCTTTCGGGTTACGAGCCGGCATCCAGTCCCTGCGCCAGTGGGCCATCGACATCGATTTACTCATGGTGCTGGCCGCCGGTGGTGCGGCCGTTGTGGGCGCGCCGTTTGAGGGCGCCATGCTGCTATTTCTTTTTTCCGTCTCCAACGTGTTGCAGGCTTACGCCATGGACCGCACGCGCAATGCCATCCGCGCACTGATGAAGCTGCGTCCGGATCAGGCCATTGTGCGCCGCGATGGTAAAACGGTTGTGCTTCCAATAGAGCAGATTATCATCGGAGACCGCATCGTGGTGCGCCCCGGAGACCGCATTGCGCTGGATGGAGAGGTACTGGAGGGCGAGAGCGGCGTTGATCAAGCCTCCCTGACGGGCGAATCTTTGCCGGTGGCCAAAGCGCCGGGGGACTCCGTTTTTGCCGGTACCATCAACCAGAACGGCAGCTTGGAGGTGAGCGTCACCCGGTTGGCGCGCGATTCGACCATCGCCCGGTTGATAAAGCTGGTGGAGGAAGCGCAGAGCGAGAAGGCGCCAACGCAGCGCTTCATCGACCGGGCGGAACAATATTACGCTGCTGGCGTGATTGGCTTCACGCTGCTCGCAATCGCCGTGCCCATCCTGCTGCTGGGCGAGGCATTTCAACCCGCTTTTTACCGCGCAATGACCCTGATGGTGGCTGCATCGCCCTGCGCGTTGGTAATTAGCACCCCGGCGGCGGTGCTGTCGGCTATCGGGAATGGCGCGCGCCGGGGGATTCTCTTTAAGGGCGGGGTGTACATGGAAAAGGCGGCCGGAATTCGCGTGGTGGCTTTCGATAAAACGGGCACACTGACAGTCGGACGGCCGCAGGCCACTGACGTGGTTGCCGTCCCGGCTACTGATGGTGATGGTGCCCTCAGCGAGCACGAATTGTTGGCCATCGCCGCCTCCGCGGAGGCGCGCTCTGAGCATCCGCTGGCCGAAGCCATCGTGCGCGCGGCTGAGGAACAGCAGGCGGCGATTTCCACTGCCACTGATTTTCGCGCCGAAGTCGGCCGCGGGGTGCGTGCGCGCGTCGGCGCGGATGAGATCCGCCTGGGCAATCTGCGCTACTTCGAGGGGTTTTCCGGCGCGGGACTGGATTGGGCCGGCAGCCAGGCCAAACGTCTGCAGCAAGAAGGCAAAACCGCGGTGACCGTGGCGCGCATGTTGCCCGGAGGTGAGCAGGTGCGCGTATTGGGCGTGATTGGCGTCGCGGATGTGCTCCGGGAGGACGCCAGTGAGGTTGTGCGGCGCCTGAAAGCTCAGGGAGTGGAGAGGGTGGTCATGCTGACTGGTGACAATCGGCGCGTGGCGCATGCCATCGCCGGGCAAGCCGGCGTGGACGAGTATTTCGCTGAGATGCTTCCGGAGGACAAAGTGCGCGCGCTAAAGCAAATCCGGCAGCAGTTCGGCACAGTGGCCATGGTCGGGGATGGCGTCAACGATGCGCCCGCGTTGGCTTCGGCCTCAATCGGCATTGCCATGGGCGCGGCCGGCACCGACGTTGCCCTGGAGACTGCCGATGTGGTTTTGATGTCCGATGACTTGAAGCGCATCCCCTACCTGATTGCGCTCAGCCGCAAGACGCGCAAGACGCTCATCGCCAACATCAGCTTCGCGCTCGCGATGATAGCCGTGCTCATCGTCGGCATTCTGTTGATAGACCTGCCGCTTCCCCTCAGCGTGCTCGGGCACGAGGGCGGGACAGTGCTGGTTTCCCTGAACGGCCTGCGCCTGCTGGCCTTTCGTGGCGGCGCAGATTGACCGCAGGCGCCCCAGATAAGGTCAGTGCGATAGTCCGTACTGCAATCGCGCGGGCAGGCACATTACAGCTTTCACTGTTGAGATTGGACAAATGACGAGAGTCACGTTATCTTGCATGATTTGACTTGTGCCTCCATCGACAATCCCTGCGACGCTTGACGGAACCTAGTATAATAAGTATGGAGGAACTCGAAGCATGGCCGACAAGGAAAGCAGTACTGAGCGCCAGCGGTTTCGAGAGTTCATTCCCGATCAGGCGTTGGAGCATGCGCGGACGGCATGTGTCGAAATGTGCCGGAGTCTCGAAGGATTGTTGCCGCCCGAATTTGCAGCGCATCAACGGGCAGCTCGCAAGGAAATGCTGCTGGCTGTTCGCAGCGTGATTGACGCCAGTCTGGAACGAATCGAAACGGAGCAAGCGGCAGAATAGACGCCGTCAGGTCTACCCGATGGGATTACTTGTCCCCTCGCCTGGAAAGGATCATCCAGGCCAGGGGCAGTAAAGCGCTTATTAGCAGGGTTCTCCCCAGCAGAATCTCTCCGCCAGAGTAAAGTTGAGCGCCTCCCGAAAGAAGCACGGCGAAAACCAACGCTCCTGCCAGCCGGCGCACAGAAAGTTCCAGTCTTCCCAATTGATCGGCGACCCGCGGAATACGCACCGCCAGATCGCCCTGCTGCATCTTGGTGAGCACCGCATCCATGCGCCTGGGCGTTGCGACGAGCGCGTGTACAAAAGCCCCTAGTTCATCTTTCCAGAACTCCCAGTTCGAAGTAGCCTCCGTAGCGACCAACTTCTGCGCGAACGGTGCGATGCTCTCCCAGAAGTTGAATTCGGGATGCAGGCCGGTACATATACCCGACAGAATCGCGACCGTCCTGCCCAGCAGGATCAAGTCCTGGGGAACCTGAAAGGGCATCGAGAAAACCACTTCGCGAAACTCGCTTCCGAGCTCTCGCATCTCTTCCATGCTGATCTCACGCAGCTGGCTCATGCTCCTGCCCCAGAAACGATCCAGCGCCATGGCCTCGGCTCGCTCCAGAAGCTCCAGGTCTGCCTGTGGCAGCAACACCCCAAGCAGCTGGTAGGATTTAACCAGTCGCTCCGGGTCTTTTGTCCCCAGCGCAATGGCAAGTTCCCGCAATCCGGCGCGCAGTTCGGGCGACACGTTTCCCGCCATGCCAAAATCCACGAAAGTGAGCACCCACTTGTCGCCTGCTGTCGGGGGCGAGATAAACAGATTGCCGGGGTGCGGGTCGGCGTGAAAGAAACCATCCTCGAAGATCTGCAGCAGGTAGACTTCGAACAGGCGCGCGGCGACTTCGTCGTGTTCGACGCCGGCCGCAGTTACGGCCTCGTAGTCTGTTATTTTGATCGCGTACACGTCCTCTAAAGTGAGTACGCGCTTGGTCGTGTGCGTCCAGGCCACTCCCGGCACGCGCACACCGGACCTGCCATGAAAATTGGCGGCAAAGGTCTCGGCATTGCGCCCTTCGGCCAAATAGTCAATCTCGCCGTAAATTATGCGGGTGAATTCGGCCAACATTGAGGGCACGTCAGCGCGCAGGCGGATGGGCCGGTAGCACTGCAGCCAGCTACCCAAGGTACGGAGCGCTGCCAGGTCGGTGGCAATGATGGCCTCTATATCGGGGCGCTGCACCTTCACGACTACATCCTCGATCTGGCCTTGTTCGGTCAGCGCATCGCCGTCCGCCAACGTGGCTCGGTGAACTTGACCTAGCGAAGCAGCCGCAAGCGGAGTCTCGTCGAACGACGCGAATCTCTTCGATAGCGGGGCACCTAGCTCAGCTTCCGCTAGGCGCCGAATATCGGCAAAGTCCTCCGGCGGCACCTCGTCTTGCAGTGTGGTCAATTCAGATGTGATTTCGTCGGGCAGCACGTCCACGCGGGAGGAAAGGAATTGACCCACCTTAATAAGCACGCCGCCCATCTGTATGGAAAGGGCGCGGAAATCAGCGGCAATCCACCGCAGGCGTCTGGGCCGTGTGCGCTTTACCCAGCCGCGCAAACCAACACGGGCCAACATCAAATCCCATAGAATAAGACTGACGGTAACCCGCAAGAAGAAAAGCACGATGCGGCGGTAACGAGATCGGAGCATGGCACGCGGATTATAACAACCCCGCCGAAGCCGCGCACAACTTGCCCGCATCAGCAGTCCGTGAGACAATTACGCGCGGGAGTGCACAGCAAGCGCATGAACAACGCCACCGAGCCAGCAGCGGCCAGTGTGAAGCCGCCAGGCCCATCCCCTGAAACGATTACCTTCAAGCGCAGTCATTTCTACATGGCGCTCGCGCCGCTAATGTTCGTATGTGGCCTGGCGGCCGGTTACTTAATCTGGGGGCGGGCGCAGGCGGCTCCCGGTGGCGCAGGAGTACCGGCTGGGGGTGGGGAGAGCGGCCCGGCGCAGGCCGCGCCGCCGCTGGCGCCGGAAAAGCTGCAGCGCGTTGCGGTGAGCGTTGACGATGACCCCTATCTCGGCCCGCAGGACGCGCCCGTCACCATCATCGAATTCAGTGATTTTGAGTGCCCGTACTGTGTGCGCTTCTACCGCGATACACTGGTGCCGTTACTGGAGACCTACCCGCAACAGATTCGCTTTGTCTATCGTGATTTTCCGCTGGTGAATATTCACCCCAACGCGCGGCCTGCGGCGGAGGCGGCGCAGTGCGCCTTTTCACAGGGCAAATTCTGGGAGTTTCACAACGGCATCTTTCAGAATCAGTCACGGCTTGGAGAGGCGCTCTATCTGCAATTGGCGGTTGAGCTGGGCCTGGATCAAGCGGAGTTTGAGCTATGCATCAATTCAGGGCAGTTTGCAGATGAGGTCACCGCGGATATGAACGCAGCGCGCGAACTGGGAATAACCGGCTCACCGACCTTCTTTATCAATGGCCGGCCGCTGGTCGGCGCACAGCCACTGCAGGCTTTTGTGGCCATTGTCGAAGTGGAACTAAGCGCACAATAATAAAGCGGCTAGGAAGTCCTGACTTTGATTCCACCACAAGGACACAAAGGGTTCACGGGGTTCACCCATTTGCATCCGCGTTCCTCTTCTGTTCTCCGTGCCTTTGTGGTGGAGTTATCTGTTCAACGTTTCCAGAGGTGATTGATGCTCACCCTGACAGAAAAACTGCTATTTCCCACAATCGTACTGCTGTCAATGGCGCTCGGCTATCGCAACTTCCGTCTGGTTTTTGAGATTGTGCGCCGCGGGCAGCCGGACCTGGCGTTGGATGCTTTGCCGCAGCGAATGTGGCGTGCGCTGGAGGTGTTCCTCTCGCAGCGCACGGTATTGCGCGCACGCCCGGGCACCAGTTTGCTGCACGCTTTCGTCGCCTGGGGTTTCACCTATTATTTCTTGGTCAACTTCGGGGATGTGCTCGAGGGGTTTATCCCCCATTTTCGTTTTCTGGGCGAGGGTCTGCTGGGCGGGCTTTATCGCTTGGGCGCAGACCTGCTGAGCGTGGCGGTGCTCGTGGGCGTGGTTTACTTTCTGATACGGCGTTTTGGCACGCGGGCACCCCAGTTGACCATCGCGGAAAACGTGCAGCTGCATCCCAAGGCGTCCGGCGGGATGCGACAGGATTCCTTGATAGTGGGCGTGTTCATTTTGTTGCACGTCGGATTTCGCTTTATTGGCGCCAGCGCGACGATTGCGGCGCATGGCGCGGACGCCTGGCAGCCGTTTGGGTCGCTGGCTGCCAGGCTGTGGGGCGGGCTGCCGCCGGCCGGGTTGGTGGCGCTGGAGCATGCCGCGTGGTGGCTGGCGCTGGGTCTGATTCTGCTCTTCATGCCATATTTCCCCAATAGCAAGCATCTGCATCTGATCATCGCGCCGATTAATTATCTGACGCGGCCGCGGCGCGCGGCGCTGGGCGCTCTGGCGCCGATGGATTTCGATGATCCCGAAATGGAGGAGTTCGGCGCGCAAAGACTGGAGCAGCTCGGTCAGACGCAGCTGCTGGATGCATTTGCCTGCATCATGTGCAACCGCTGCCAGGATGTTTGTCCGGCTTATACGACCGGCAAAGAGCTTTCGCCAGCGGCGCTGGAGGTCAACAAGCGATACATGCTCAAGAGCGACATGGCGGCGCTGGCGAGTGGAGCGGCCTCCGCGCAGCTGGTCGGGAACGCGATTAGCGAATCGGCGCTGTGGGCGTGCACCACTTGTGGCGCGTGCGTGGAGATTTGCCCGGTGGGGAATGAGCCAATGTTCGACATTGTTGGGCTGCGCCGCTATCAGGTGCTGACTGCGGGTGAGTTCCCCGGCCAGCTGCAAAATGCCTTCAACGGCATGGAGCGGCAGGGCAACCCGTGGCAGATGAGCGAAGACCGCATGGGCTGGACCGAGGGACTGGATGTTCCCAGCGTTGAAGAAAACCCGGGTTTTGAGTATCTGTATTGGGTGGGCTGTGCCGCCAGTTTTGACCCGCGGGCGAAGGAAGTAGCGCGAGCGTTTGTAAAGATTCTCAATTCGGCCGGCGTCAATTATGCGGTTTTGGGCGATCAGGAAAGTTGCACCGGCGACACCGCGCGCCGAGCCGGGCATGAGTATCTGTTCTTCGAGATGGCTGCAGCCAACATCGAGACTCTGAACGGCGTCGGCGCGCGCCGGATTGTGGCCACTTGTCCGCATTGTTTGCATTCGTTGGGCGCGGAGTATTCTCAGTTTGGCGCGGATTTCGAGGTGATTCACCACACCACATTGATAAATCAACTGATCGACGCGGGCAAATTGAAACTGAATGGCGCGGGTGGCGACGCACAGAAAGTGACCTTTCACGACCCGTGTTATCTGGGGCGGCACAACGGCGTGTTTGCTGACCCGCGCGACGTACTCGCCGCTGGCAAGGTTGAGTTGTTGGAGATGGCGCGCATGCGCAACAATTCCTTCTGCTGTGGGGCGGGCGGCGGCCAGATGTGGAAGGAGGAGGAGCCGGGCCAGACCGGCGTCAGCATTTCCAGATTCGAAGAGGCCGAAGGTACGGGCGCGGACACGCTGGCGGTGGGATGCCCGTTCTGTCTGGTGATGTTGAACGATGCCAGCCGCGCCGCCGGAGAGAGCTTGCATGTGCGCGATGTGGCGGAGATTGTGGCTGATTCCATCACATAGAGTGAATTTCACGTCCCGTGAATAAACCTTCGGAGCAGCAGCGCCGTTACGCTGCGCTGCTGTTAATTCTGCTCGTGGCATGGGGGCTGCGCGCCTATCGCTTGGGTGCGCAGGAATTGCGCGGTGACGAGGCCGGTTCATGGAATTACGTTGTGCACGAACCCGGGCCGGCCGCGTTAGTGCAGCGCATCATTCGCGAAGGCGACCCGCAACCTCCGCTTCATTACTGGGTGCTACAGGGATGGGTGCGCGTTTTCGGGGAGAACGAATGGGCGTTGCGTGTGCCCTCCGCGCTCTTGAGCTTGCTTCTTGTGGCGCTGCTTTATCAATCTGGCGCTCGCGCTGCGTCGGCCGAGGTCGGCCTGGGCGCAGCGCTGATCACTGCGCTGCATCCATTCCAAATCTGGCTGGCGCAGGATGTGCGCCACATGTATCAGTTGGCGATCCTTTTTACCCTGCTTGCCACGCTGCGGCTGCCGGGTCTGCTGCGCGGGCGCGCGCGCGATTGGTGGGTCTACACGGTGAGTGGGATGCTGGCGATGTACAGCCACTATTACGCTTTCTTTGGTCTGGTGGCTCATGGTGCGTATGTGTTCGCCAGGCGAGGGACGAACCGGATGCGCTGGCTCTCGGCATCCGGCGCGGTGGCGCTGCTGGTGCTGCCGTGGGCAGTGGTGATCCTTCCGACGTACGCGCAAGGGCAACTGGCTGACCCGGCTGTAATTCCGCCGCTGCAGTACCTGAGCCGCATCGCCGCCGATTTTTCGCTCGGGCCGGTGGTTCCACCTGCGCTGGGCCTGCCGGCCGCGGGGCTGGGGCTGCTGCTGGCGGTGCATGGCGCTGCCGCTTTGAATGTGCGCAAAAACCGCCCCTGGGCCGCGCTTCTGATTGCATGGCCTTTGCTTACTCTTGCCGGAATTTACGCAGTGACCACGCGGCGCGGCACTTTCAACACCTTCTACTTTCTGGTGGCGTTTCCGGCGGTCCATCTGCTGC
>Ga0187833_10001188_pt1 | contig 30204 bp, 23 predicted proteins | sample ETNtaG_37_FD_167968 | JGI IMG/M metagenome (GOLD analysis project Ga0187833, IMG submission 167968) | Marine microbial and viral communities from oxygen minimum zone, Eastern Pacific Ocean - ETNP2014_SV_400_PacBio MetaG (Illumina Assembly) | ecosystem: Environmental > Aquatic > Marine > Hypoxic...
CGACCAGCCAGGCACATCCCAGATCAAACCATACGCCGGGGGCAATTTCTTCGGAGTAGGCACGTCCACCGATGCGGTGTGATCCCTCGACCACCGTGTATGTCAACCCGAGCCGACTCAGTTCCTTGGCTGCCGATAGGCCTGCCGCACCGGCGCCAATGATTATAACGTCTGATTCTGAAGGCATGAATTGTCTCCCTATATGAGTGTCGTTCTTCTTCTGCGATTGCCTGAGGGGAAGGTACTAATACCATATTACTAGAAATCTGCCAGTATGATTTGATCACTGCAGGCTATTCACAAATGGGATTGATGCGGACTACTCGTACACCGAATTTACCTGCATACTGAACCTGAACTGTGCGAATTAGTGATTAATTCATTTGACTACTAGTAATCCTGGACCGAACACAAGGGGAGGCCGACGTAAACGCGTTGGAGGTCGTGCAGCGCGCATTAAAGAAAGATCAAGAGGTACGACTGGAGAAGTCGTGCGTCCCGGCCTGTCCGGTGGTCAGTATCGCCCATTGAGTGATACTGATATCCAACGAATTTATGAGACGGCATTAGACCTTCTCGAATGTGTTGGTATTGGAGACCCTCTTCCTGAGATCCTTCATTATGCATTGCCCAGGGGCTGCAGGGTTGATGATGACAATCGACTCCACTTCCCGCGTACCCTTGTCGAAGATCTGATTGGTATCTCTGCAAAAGAATATACAAGATATGCGCCCGATCCTGCCAATGATCTTGAAGTGCGAGGAACAGATGTCTTGTTTACTACAGCCGGGGAGGCCGTAACCATCCTCGACTTCGAAACAAAGAAATTCAGGCCAACGACTCTCATTGATTTATATGATGCAACCCGCCTGGCGGATCAGCTGGAGCATATTCACAGTTTCGGACAACCGTTTATTGCCGCTGATTACAGCGGAGACACATTCATTCACGATGTAAATGTTGCTTATGCACAGTTGGCAGGTACAAAGAAATCCTTTTCTCTTGGCGTTGCCAACGTTGATCATATTGAACCTCTCATCGCCTTGTTTGATGAGTACCTTGGTGAAGAAGGAGGATTCCTAAAGCGGCCATTTTGTATCTTTTCAGGTTGCCCAATCGTATCACCGCTTCGATTCGCAAAAGACAATGCCCAGATGTTGGTTAAAGTCGCCGAACTCGGGTTAACCTGTGATGTGGCCGTCGCACCTCAGGCTGGCGCAACATCACCAGCAGCGCTTGCGGGGACACTGGTTCAGTGCTTCGCCGAAACCCTGGCGTGCTTGTGTGTCGTAAATCTAATTCGACCCGGTAGTGTCATCAACTTTGGTATGTGGCCTTTTATATCTGACCTGCGAACTGGCTCCTTCTCAGGCGGCAGTGGTGAAGAAGCATTGATATCAGCAGCGACAGTGCAGATCTGTAATCACTTCGATCTTATTACCTGTGTAGGTACAGGAATGACAGATGCCAAAACTATGGATGTCCAGGCTGGATACGAGAAGGCGTTGACAACCGTGACCGCGGCGCTGGCAGGCTGCAACCTGATCGGCGCATATCCGGGTATTGTAGGCAGTTTAATAGGTCAGTCATTTGAAGGCATGGTGATAGATAATGACATGATCGGGAACGTTCAGAGAATCCTGCGTGGTATTGAGGTTACAGATGAAACCCTGTCCTATGAAGTGATCAAGAATACCGTGAGTGGCACTGGTCATTACCTGGGTAGTCAGCAAACTCTTGATCTGATGCACAGTGAGTACCTTTACCCCGATTTGGCAGATAGATCAGCACCTGGTGCATGGGAAAGTCTCGGTAACAAGAACCTGTATGAACAAGCTCATGAAAGAGTACATGAAATGCTGGAAAGCTATTATCCCACCTATATTAATGCAGCAGCTGATGCTCGGATTCGATCGAAGTTTCCAATAGAGCTGAACCCAAACGATATGCGAAAAGGTAATGGGCGATGGAGTTTTGGTGAAAGGTTCCGTTAAGAACTGGGTGAGACCAATTTGCAACGTGCGGGCGAAAGTTTAAAGTGTAGTAGTTCAGGTCTGATCTGAAATTCTATCCCTGCCCCATATTTTCGATTGCATTATTTCCGATCCCATAAGGTCTGACAGCTTGTTCAGTAAGGCATCGAAGATACGATCCGGTAACACCCAACTCAAGAAAACCAATGCCTTTGCGTCTGGAGTCACAAGGTATCTAGGCTTTGGTCGGCGTGATTCTACCGCGTGTGCTACTACTTTTGCCGCTTGTTCCGGCGTTGCGGCGTAATCTTTCGAGAAGGGTATCGAACTCATATAGTCTCGGATAGCCGACTCATAGTAGGTTTTCCCTTCTCTGGGCAGATTGCTGATGACCTCTTCACTCTCCGCTTCAACTTTGTCCATCATTGGTGTTGCAATGGCTCCAGGCTCCAGCAGGCAAACCCTTATTCCAAATGGTGAAAGCTCACGCCTGAGGACATCTGTGAAACCCTCGAGGGCGAATTTCGAAATTGAATAAGGCCCGTTGAAACGGAAGGCGACTTTTCCTGCAATAGAACCAACAATGACGATTCGCCCCTTGGCTTTTCTTAACAGTGGGAGCAGCGATTGAGAAAGAAGGAGCGGACCCATCGTGTTCACTTCAAACATATGTCTGATGTCATCCGGGTTGGCGAACTCGAGTGGTATAAATTTGGCTATGCCTGCATTATTAACCAGCGCATCTAGCCCAGTATCCGCAAGTTGATTCTCAAGTCTCTCTACTGCTGCACCCAGTTGCTCACCATCCGTGATATCAAGCAACAATGGCTGTATATTTCCAGCGGAATCTGACTCTGTTAGTGCTTGCGCGTCCTTATCGTTTCTGACGCCTGCAAATACCTGGTAGCCTTTGTTCGAAAACAGGAGAGCCGTTGCTCTACCCAATCCCGTTGAGCAACCAGTGATCAGAATGCTCTTCATAGAGTTGTTGCTGCCACATTTTGTTAAGGTAGGTAGCCGGATCTTAAAGCATCTAAGATAGTGTGTCCGAATTTGGTGCTTAGCCAGTGGTATGTAGCGGACAATTGCAATGTGACTTCATTCGATATTCACCAGCTGAGGCCATTATACCTGCCACGCCAATGATTTCCGCGAGAGATCCGAAATCTGCTGGTGTCATAGTTTGTTCCTTCTGACCAGAAGCAAATATAGTGACTGAATGATACTCTTGGCTGCAGGTCCTCTAGACTCCGGAAATGAAAGCTTTTGGTTCAAGCACTCAAATGCAAACAGGCAGCAAGGAAGGCCGGGAAAAGAACACTACACATACCATGCTCTCGGCTCAAGAGATGAGGATATTGCAAATGCAGCTCAACACCCAGGGTGTGATTTTTATGAATTTGGGAATCTGAGGTTAGGGGGTAATGAGCGTCGCTGAAAAATCTCTAACGATGGTATTGCTCTGCCTATCTGGCAGCATGATGTATTGGATGCCATTTTTGTCAGAAATCTTCTATGTACCCATGCAAGACGCCTTTGGTTTTTCAAAAACGCAATTAGGTCTTCTTTCCAGCATCTTTGGAACTACCTCGCTCATCGCCTACTTTCCTGGAGGTTGGTTAGCTGACCGCGTTTCATCACGGAAGCTCATAACTGTTGCCTTGACGATTACAGCGGCAGGTGGGGGTGTCTTTTCAACGCTACCGTCTTTCGAGATCTGTGTACTTTTGTACGGTGTCTGGGGAATTGCAACGGCGTGCATATTTTGGTCAGCGATGATTAAGGCAACACGTAAATTGGCAGCAAGTGAGGAGCAAGGACGAGCGTTTGGAATTCTGGAAGGAGGAAGAAACTCTGTCGATATGGTGACAGCCACGATCTTTCTGGCGATCTTCGCTTTCCGCGGGGGTGATGGTTCCGCTCTCTCCGAGACTATTTTGCTTCTCGCTCTTATCCTCCTATTCCTGGCTATTCTTGTCTGGAGCGTCATGAAAGAAGACAGAGCGCCTGGAGAAGAAACAAAAGCGGAGCGGTCACCTCATTCGATGAAAGAGATCAGTGAAGTCCTGAAGTTCCCAATAGTGTGGTTGTTAGCAATCATTATTCTGTCGGCCTATAGTGGGCTGTGGGGGGCGATCTATTTCACACCTTACGCCACAGAAGTATTTTCCCTGGGCCCTGTATTGGGAGGTGCCATTGGCACGGGCAAACTTTGGCTTGCGTTCCTTGCAGCCATTGCCGCTGGATTTATTGCTGACAGAATTGGCATTGCGAAAGCTGTTCTGGGTTCTTTCGTTCTCATGACATCTGGCTTTCTTGTTTTCGCACTCGTACCCGGTACGCCGAGCCTTGTGCCACTATTGTTGATCAACGTGGCCGCTATCACGATCGCAGTTTACGCCTTGCGCGGAATCTATTTTTCTCTCCTGGAACAGGGCGGCATTCCTATAGCAGCTACCGGTACTGCAACAGGTATTGTTTCTGTTATTGGTTATACACCTGATATTTTTATGCCTACGTTAGGTGGTGTGATTTTGGATGCTTATCCAGGAGCTGATGGATATCAGCTCTTGTTTCTCTTCGTAGCTGCTCTCAGTTTTCTTGGCACGATTGCCGCCTATTTCGTTTACCGTAAAATGGAGGATAGGCAAGTTGCGAATCCCACCTAGTATTTGGATACATCATGTGCGGTGACGTTTAGATGGTGCTTCGGTTCATTCCCCTTCATAGCGCGGATAACGTAATCTGATGAGCATAAGTTTTGATTTTAGGTTCAATCTTTCTGCAATTGGCAGAGGGATATGCATTACCTGTTCGCTACCCAAATTATCGTGAGGTTCTAATGCGGCGTAGACGCGCTAAACATAGACGGAACAGTCAACAAAATAACGTCGTTGTTGATACAGACAAAGGTCTGCATTTTGGTCCTACACCATCTTATGACCCTTTAAGTGATATTCAATCACAACAAATTCTTGAGGCGGTCTTTAAGACCCTGCGCGAGGTGGGCGTCCAATTTGAACCAGACCCAAGAGCTTTGGATCTATTTCGCAAAGGTGGGTGTGACGTATCGGACAGTGGTCTTGTTAAGTTTCCTGAGCAAGTTGTTCGCAGCGCATTGGGTAGCGTTGCCAAGAGTGTGAAGCTGTGGAATCGCACTTGCACAGAAGTTATCGAACTTGATAACCGCCATACGTGGTTCATCCCCGGGATGACATGTATTAAGGTCTTTGATGATGAAACGGGTGAAGCGCGCGACAGTAACCATGAAGATCTGGCCTTGATTACCCGGGTGGCCGACGCGTTAGAGAATATTGATGCTGTTACGATTGCTTGCAAGAATGTAGAGCGTTCCGATGTATTTGGTGAAGTTGATGAGTTTGTTGTGATGGCTGAAAACACAACAAAACCACTTGAATATTTGTGTGAAAGTCCGGAATCGCTGAATGTTGTTATTGACATCGCGGCTGCGATTCGTGGCGGATACCGGCAGCTGGCGGACAAACCATATTTCATGCAACTTGTTACCCCATTGCCATTATATTTTGCCAAGGTCCACTCCGACCAGATTATCAATGGGGTGGAGGCAGGTATTCCGATAGCGACGGGAACCTATGTGATTGGAGGTGCTTCGGCCCCTATCACTATGGCCGGTTGCCTGGTTCATACATTGGCCACTGATTTTGCAGGTATGGTTTTGGGTCAACTGGTTCGCAAAGGCTCTTTTTGTGTTGGTGGTTCAGATGCTCGTTTTATGGAACCAGCAACGGGTGGTGTTGGGTCGTTTTGCCAGACCTCGCTTGCGGAAATGGTACTTTGTCAGATTGCTCGTGAATTAGGCTACCCTTCCCTGACAGGAACAGGAGGCGATTCTAAAGCAAGACGGTTTAATCAGGATGCTGTGTGGGAATTATCAGCAAATATGATGCAAACCTATTACAGTCGCCCTGCAACATGCGACTATCTTGGATCAGTTGATGAAGGTATTACTTTTTCTCTGCATTCTTTACTGTTTTGTGATGAGTTGGCTGGCATGCTCCGTAAAATGTGGAAAGGTGTTGATATAAGTGACGAAACACTGGCAATGGACCTGACTTTGCAGGAAGGACCACGCGGGAATTATCTGGCCAACCAGCATACCGTTGATCATTGTCGAACCGAAAATTGGGATGCCCGCTACTTCTATCCTAATATGCCTTTGACCAGCAGCGGCAAACCTGACGTTGAGTTGATTGACAGAATAGATACTGAGCTAAAGACGATTATTGAGACACATCAACCGGAATCAATGACAGCTGACATTCAGCTGAGGATTAGAACAATTCAAAAGAACTTCGAAGATACTTATCAGCCACCTGCATAGTGACTTACAGATCCCATACATTGCAGCTATCATGGGTGCTAAATTGGAAATGCTGCGATGCGCTCGACTAGCCAGTATGAAGACAGAATACCAACACAATAGGCCGCAACTCTGGTAAACGAATCAACTGGCAGAGAATAGTCAGCAAATAGTTTCCCGGAAACCAGGCCAGATAGCTTGACCAGGCTATACACTCCCACAATGAATAAAAGCTGACCGAGTTCCACGCCCAGATTGAAGAAAAGTAACGCTGTAGTCACTTGTGTCTGTGGCAAGCCCGTGTCCTGCAGCACTGCAGCAAACCCGAATCCGTGTAGAAGTCCGAACGAACAAGAAACAGCTATCGGGTATCGCCAGGTCAAGCTAAGGGGGCGAACGTTGCGCTGACCTGCTCTGGCAATCTCTACGGCGAGAAATAGAATACTGAGTGCTATCGCGGCTTCTACGGGCGGCGTTGCTACCCGCAGAACCTGCAGTGCAGACAAGCCAAGCGTCAGGGAGTGTGCCAGTGTAAATCCGGTTATTACGACGATAACACGCTTCATCGTACGCGCAATAAACAGCAAACAAGTCAGAAATAGCAGATGATCAAATCCTGCAAGAATGTGCTCAACGCCCAACCTCAGGTACTGAAACGCCACACCGGCTTTCGATTCCCGCTCGGGAACGACAGCGGCAGTCGCTTCCGGCCCAGCCAATACAGTATGTTGTTCTCCCGTTACGAACGTAATTCTAATCAGGGTAGAAACGGATGGGTTGTACAACGGATAGCTAATCGAAATCGCGCGCCCGTCCAGGACAGTAGCACAACGATAAAGTCGCTCGCTGCTGCGCTCGCTGCTGAATACACCGGAACTTTGCGTCAATCCTATTCTATTGCAATCTCCGGGGAGCCGCACATGAGGTCTGTTGTTAGCCTGAAGACTCGGTGGAACCTGCCATCCGACACGATAAGTTCCAGCGGCCTGCTCATTGACTTCAACAAAAAAAGGTCGCGCCTCATGAGCATGGACCGCGCTACCCCAGTGCAGCAGATATAACATGACAAAAATTGCTTGCAAAACTTTCATTGCACTACTTTCATTGAATCGTTGGTTGATAATTTATCTGCACTTCATAACCAGCGACGATATCAGCAATTGCTGCCTGTTCTGCCTGCCGGATATTGGACCGTTTGAGATCCAGGATGATCCGATCAAATACTTCGTCGATACTGGGGATGTGTTCCGGCTCATTTCGCTTCAGCAACACCAGATGAGATCCCAAGTCAGATGTAAAGGGACCTCTCCACGCCTGGTCAGTAGGTGCAGAAGACAAAATATCTTTTGTCATTGGCCAGCCAAAATGACTGGCAATAAGCGAGGGAGAACGATCAACATAATTGACATGATACGCAAACAAATCCCCGTGCTGCGGTGCCTCTGAAAAAGTAACACCTTCACTGTTTAACTCGACCAGTTTTTCTCCAGCCAGGGCTTTAGCCTCATCCATTCCTCTCTCATCTGCGGAAAAAAACACATGTGTAAAGGTAAGCGTTGGCCCGATCACATAGTCGTTCTGGTTGGCTTGAAAATAGTCCTCGACATCTTCGCGATCAGGTTCCTCTATTCCTTCACCCAGACTCCTCGCAACAAACTCGACCTTCTGTACAAGTCTGCGGCGGATGACGTAGTCATTCTCTCCCAGTCCCATGGCCAGCGCCTGCCTATGCAGTGCTTCCTCACGAACATAGTCGGCAATCAGGCCATCAAGTTCTGATGCCGAGATGTCCTTCAGCTTTGATCGAGCAATACTCGGATCGAAGATCTTGGTGCGGTACTGGATAAATGACAGCAGTGACTGTTCATCTACATTGATGACTTTTGAATAAGTTGGTTCTTCTGTGGTGGGGGACAACAGATCATACAAAACAAACAATGCGAGCCCAGCCACAAGAAAGTGCAGCAACGGATCACGAAAAAAATTCCACCGCGAGATATTTGGATTATCCAAGGGTTTGCCTTCTAAGGCGTGTACCAGATTGGTGATGTGTAGGCACGGTCCTGGATGATCATTGGAATTTCATCGGGCAGATCAAGTCCGAAATAGGCAGCATCATAGGCAGTCCAACGTGGTCGTGGAATTTCGATGACTCGCACATAATAGAATGCTTTTTCTTTCGGATCGAAATCCGGGTCGGTCCATACGGTGGACAGATTTGTGGTACCGATGGTGTTGCTGTAGGTCGCCTCCTTGACGTTGACCGTTGAGCCTACCGCGGGGATCTTGCCCGTTCTGGCATCGGCCGTCCGATCGCCGGACCAGGCGATGTCATACACCTTCTCCTGAAGTGATCCCTTGCGATCCAGCCAGCCTTTTACGATCTGAACCCGGTCAAGGTTAGGGCCATCAGGGTCCTTGGTCGCAAACACGATAAAGTCAGGTGCGTTCTTTTTTGGTGCCGCCGTTAAATCACCACCCATGGGTACGCCCTTCTCGTAGGCGGTATCAAGATAATTTGGTCGGGCAGCATCCTGCGACCCGTAATCCCAGCCACCAAAAAAACGAACGGTAATTCTACTGCCGGTAGTTGCATAGACTTCCCTGCGCCGCATGGCTTCAAACAGAGATTCCCGGGTATTCTCGCGTGCCCACACTGCAGCGAAGCCTGAAGCCACAAGTCGCCAATTTTGCCAGAGGACATTGTTGGCCATCGAATTCTGCGTTCTCTCTACGCTTGGCTCCGATTCAGGAAATTTGCCGAAAAAATTGTCTTCCTGGGAGGTGGACAGTGAATTGTGCCCGTCAGTGCTGCCGATCATTCCAAATTTGAACGGGTTGACGCCCAGCTTTTTCTCATAGGCCAATCCCAGCTTCAGTGCCCCACGAGCGTACTCGTGCTTCAACATCCAGTCTTCTTTAGCCTGAGTTCGGCCAATATTGTCCCAATCCCAGTTCTCGAAATCGGCAAATTCATCATCGGGTGACAGGGTAGGGTGAGCTTCTCCGTCGCCTTTCACCTGTGTCACTTCGTAGATGGGTTCCCAGCGTGCGCGCATTTCCGCATAGGCACGATTCAGCGGTTTGCCATCGACTGATTTGTCCGGAAACATCATGCCGTTGGATATATTGCCGTTGTGGGCGATGGCCATAACCTCACCGCCGGTCACCTTTTCGTAGTTCTCCAATGCAGCCCACAAATCTCTAGGATCAAGGCTGTCCTGCCCGGTGAAAGGTGGCAATTGTGCTGCACGCGCTGCCGAATCCTTGTAGACAACGACCCGATGCAGATTATTCCCATTGATCATGGAGGTCCATTCATAACCGGTAAATGCTGTGAATACACCCGGCCTGTTGTGCTCGTCTGCCGTCTGCGCCACATCCTGCCAGATGGTGCTTTGAGTTGACTTGGAAAACGGATAGTTATTTACAGGATCTGCCAAACTCGCAGTAAAGGCAGTCATCATTTTGATGGGGTCACCATCCTTGAGATACTGCAACCACTGGCGGCCAGCATCTGTGTTCACGACTAACGGATCACCCACCGCAAATCGAACATACCCGCCCAGATATTCGGAATGGTCCGATACTACAAGAAAGTCCAACGGACGACGCAGCCTAACGCGCATGCCATTATGCGCGAGAATTTCCTGCCCCTGTGCAAAGCGGTAGGCATCGATAGGCGTAAGGTTCCTGTTACCAATCGAGTAGGCATCTGCTGAATTACGCGTATGCAGATGCGTATCGCCCCAATATACTGATTGTGGATAGTCCTTGCCGACGGGCTGTGAGTATTCCTCCTGATCTGCAGCGAAAGCAGTGCTTGCAAATCCCAGGGCAATACTTACACACAAAGAAAAAAGCTTTCTATCCATAACTACAATCTCCCAAAGGTTCGACTCACCAGGTGGTAGAAAATACCATTTGGGGTAACGATAACCCCGATTACCCTTCATAGTTGTTGAAAGGATAAGTAACGCTGGAATGGTGCCAAGTATGTCACTCTCACCAACTGGGTACCAGCCAGCTACATCTGTGATTGCCTCTGTAAGCTACAGCCAGCAGGCAAGTTCAACGCCATATCGCTTTGGCTGGTTCACAACTCTGGTGTTGAATAGCGGTGGTACATTCGTCTTACTTTCCAAATAGAGCTCATCCGAGAGGTTCTTACCAAACAGGGTTATACGATAACAACCCTGGCTGTCTTCATAGCTGATACTGGCATCCAGAAGATCCGGCTCGTCACGGGTGGCGGGAATTCCCGTATACCGTTATTTTTCTCCCAGTAGTAAAAGAAGTGAAAATGATGCGCACGCTACTAGCATCAGGAATAGCAATGCACCGTGAAATAAGAAAGGATAAAGGTCACTAAAGAATCCCACGACACAGGCGGCCGCAACTACTCACACAGGCTCTACCCGTTGCAGAAGTTCTTGAGTTTGTAAGAACTAAAAAATGAATATTGTCCCAGTTCTGGTGCCCGAATTTGGAATTGAAGTGCTCGTCATCAAACCATACTGGTGGATTTCTCAGAATTGGTATTAATGCTTCTCATACTCAAATCGTCACTTTGGCAGTTAAGTTTGGGCAAGCCATGACTCGGCGGCAGCCGTCTCGGCACTGCGAAACGCACTACGCAATTCAGCGACGATTTGTTCCGGTAGTACTCCCTTCGCTGCGATTTCCAGGTTATGTCCGATGTTGGACGGCCTTGTGGTGCCGACGATCGCTGTCGTGAGACCCGGCATCGATAGCGTGAATCGCAGTGCGATCTCGGTCCAGGCTTCCCCAACCGCGCCCGAAAAACCCAGATCCGCCGGCGTGATCCCCATCTTCGCCAGTCGCTCGGAATAGGTGCGCGCGTAGTCGACATAGATTCCCTGTTGTTCCGATGCATCCTTCCAGGCCGCGTTAGCGATCGGACGCTTGGCCAGTACACCGACATTGTTCCGCTGGGCTTCGGGCAGGGCACCATCAATGTTCGCTTGATCGCAGATATTGACAGAGGTCTCGATTACCGCCACGTCGTCTAGACCCGCTGCATATACTGCTGCCTCATTGTCACCTGAATAACCAACAAAGCGGACTTTCCCGGCACTGCGTGCCGCAATGAGCGCACCGAGTGCTTCACCTTCTTTCAGGGTTTCCAAATCGCAGGAATGCAATAGCATGACATCGATATGATCTGTTTTGAGGCGCTTAAGGGACCGATCTATGGTCTGTTCAATGGCCTGGGCGGACCAGGCCTCACCATCAACATCCTCAAATGCCTGACCGCATTTTGAGACCAGCACATAGTCTTCCCTGCGATGACCGACAGCCTCGCCGATTGCTTCTTCCGAGCCAAAATAACCTGCAGCCGTATCGATCAGGTTAACCCCCTGGTCGAGCAGGGGGTTTAGGATCTCCGCTACCTGCTGGCGATCCGTTGAGAGAAAGCCAACCGGACCTCCACCAAAACCGAGCGCGGATACCTCAAAACCCGTCTTGCCAAGAATGCGCTGTTCCATATTAGTCTTCCTTTTTTAGTGCCAGTTTCTATACGCCAGATGGCGCCATTTTAATTCTCAGGGTCTAAAACGCCGGTGTCCGAACTACTCTGGTAAACAAGGTCACTAGTCGAGTGGAGACCTTGTGTATAACCAAGCCCCGGAGGTTGCCAGGTTTCGTTGACCTTTACCACGAGATCCATGTCATGCATGACTACGCGACTGATAAAGCGCCATTCATCATTGCGTTGCTCGAATCGATCGACATACCGACCGCCCCAGCGATAGTCCGTGTCCACTTCACCATTTTCACCAGGAGCGCGGTGGTTTGCATAAGCATAGGCCTCGCCTTCGGCAGTGCTACCTTCGACTTCGACCCAGATATTCGACGTCAAGTGCTGGGTTATTTTGAAATTGGAGAGACCTATCATGATGTTATGCACGAAGTCGTCTCGGAGTTCTGCGCGGCTTGTGGTAATCACCGCATCCTCATGGAAGCAGTCACGCAGCAACTCAGCATCAAGGCGATCGACGCCCCGCGCGTAGCGCAGGTAGAGCTTGCGTATATCACGTTCATCCAGCAATATTTGAAGCGCTGCCTGATCGAGTTTTGACATATATTTGATCTCCCTATGTTATTGAAATCAGGATTTGCAGGTTTCGATGGTTGTAAACATATCTACGCCCCATTGGGTCGCTCGTCAAGTTGCTCTATCAGACTTCGAAGCACTTGCGAAGAAATATGGTTTCTGGCGCGGCATCAAGGATAACCCGCAAGAAGGCTCTCCGTTTGTATTAATTGGTATGGATGAGTCCTGGCGGGATTCCTGCTTCTTCCACTTCCCAATTTTCACTCCAGTTACGCTAGCAGTTCTTACTAATGCTGTTGCAAAATGACCTGCAGGTATCAAATCATACTGGTAGATTTATAAGAATATGGTACTAGTGCTTCAGGTTTTGCTCGGTATTGCCCGATAAGAGCGGTCTATCAGCAGTGATATCAGGGGGTAAATAACGCTGATACTGCCAGAGACCGCAACATTAATGGATCTGCAACATTGGACTTGAAACATTGGACCTGCAACGAGGTCTGAGTAGCAAAAAAACTGATCTTGAAACTAGCTGGCTTTTTGCTTGTTGCCGAGAGAAATATGCTTTTTGACGACAGGGGTTGTCTGGCCGCTGATACCTGTCTCAATGTACTGAATTTTCTTGCCCGACTCTAAAAAGATCCTGGTCTGTTCTGCGATGGATTGTGAAACTTGGCTTGCTGCCTTTTGCTTCTTCTTTGCCGGTGCGCGTGTGGGTTTGCTCGTCATATTCTTACGTTTGTCCAGGTATTGGGACGTTGATTATACGCTATAAGCAGCTTCCAAAGGTAGCATATGTCTTAGAGCCGGTAATTTAGGATACGGAACACAAGCCCATGCTTAGGATCAATATCGATTAACTTTCGAAATATTCCAAACTATTTGGGTATTCTGTGCAGATGAGAAATCGCGACGAACTGCAATATCCGCAGTTGGCCGGTTGTTCACAACGCAACGTAATCCTTTTTGTCGATATTCTTGGCTGTGACGGCTAGTAAGCTACAACCCTTGGCACGCACACCTGTGCATCGGGATCGGCATGCCGGCGAAGAAGGATTGAGCTCAGTGTTTCCCGTCCAGAATCAGTTCAACAAGCTTCTCTCCATGCGTGTTCTGCAGGAAGTGGTGAGCGTCCGCGAGGCCATCGAAGCGCGCGTTCATCTGACCAGCCCATTTTCGGCCCCAGGCTTCCGGGAAGGTGTCGTCGGTGCATCCCCAGATGAAGTGCACGCCCTTTTTCCACTCGAGCAGTGTGCGGTAGTGGAGAGTCTGGGCCGCGCCGTTTCCATTGTCGTAGCTATCCAAGGGGATCGACAGAGGAAACCGGCGCATACCGTTGTAGCCCTCATCCGGCAGACCGCGATGAGGCGCCGAGAAGCCCTTGTAGTCTTCAGCAGCCCTACCCTTGAGGCCAGGATCCTTGCCCTCTCGGATGGCGGGGATGATGACCTCTGGCCCGGCCATTCCGCCACTCAGTAGCAGCAGGAGGGCAGCGTCTGGCTTCGATCGATGGAACGCGCCGCCTTCGTGCCAGTCCTTATTCCAGGTCCTAATAAAGTCGGAGTATTCGAAACCCGGATGGTGCAGCCACGTATTCATGATGACCAAATGCTCGAAGCGCTCGGGCATCATTGCCGCTTGCGCCAGTCCCGTGGGACCACCCCAGTCCTGGCAGACGAGGGTGATCCGATTGAGATCCAGTCCCGTGATCAGCGAAGTCAGGATCTCCGTATGCCGGGCGATGGTGTACCAGTGGATGTCGACGGGCTTGTCTGAGCGGCCGAACCCCATGTGGTCCGGCGCAATGCACCTATAGCCCGCAGCCACGAGACCTGGAATCATATGACGGTACAGAAAAGCCCACGTCGGCATTCCATGGAGCAGAAGCATGATCGGACCATCCTCTGGACCCTCATCAACGTAGTGCATCCGCAGGTCCTGCCACTGGTGAAAGCGCGGTTCATAGGGAAAGTTGGGCAGGTCGGCGAAATTTTCTTCGGGCGTGCGGAGATATTCAGTCAAGGGACGGTCCTTTGAGAATAAGAAGTGTGAATACCATATTCCGAGTATTCTGAGAAATCTACCAAATATGATCTGGCAAAAGGCGACAGACGCCAAAATGGGTCCTGAATCAATGTTGGACCTTCACCAAAGCAAAAACCGACACACACCAAAACCGGTCCTGCATCAACGTGGGACATTCACCATTGAAATCAGTTTAAGACATGGCCGTTGTCTTACAGTCCGTAAGATAGAAAAAGTGTGTGTCCCTGTTTTTTTGACTTCCGGGTTACCATGAAAATGTGGTTAAAATACCTATTTGTGGGAATGTCGTTGAGTTTATGAAGAGCAGTAAAAGGAGTAGTTGAATAATCTAAAAATTAGAACTAGAGGAGACGTGTTATGAGTCAGGACTACGAGGAACGCCTTGAAGAGTATGCGCAACGGGCAATGGGCTACAAAGCAGGGGAATTTGTATCACTAATGATTCATATTGGAGATGAATTAGGTCTGTTTGAGGCCATGAAGGGCAAGGATAAGATTTCCGCAAAAGAACTCGCAGGACAGACCGGTCTCAATGAGCGTTGGCTTGTCGAATGGCTTAGAGGCCAGGGTGCAGCAGGTATCATAGATCACCTTGGTGATGAGTATTTTCAATTACCCGATGTTGCCGTTGAAACGCTGCTTCAAAATGACAGTTCTAGCTTTGTTGGTGGGTATTTTTTTAGACCACCGTCTCACGACATAATCGAAAAAACTATTGATGCTTTCCGTACAGGGGTGGGCGTTAGTTGGGGAGAGCACGGCGATGCAGCTTCGCATTTTTTGTGTAGGTCAAATCACCCTTTTCATTTGATGCTACCGGAACACGTTATACCCTTGATAGACGGAATGTCTGAGCGCCTCTCACAAGGAGGGAAAGTCCTTGATGTTGGTTGTGGTTCCGGTCACGCACTTTCAGTGCTGGCAACAGCGTTTCCCAATTCACAGTTCGTGGGCGTGGACCCAGCCGCGAACATGGTTGCCGAGGCAACTGAGCGCCACTCATCAATTCCCAATGTCGATTTTAGAGTTGGCTACGGAGAAAAGATTACCGATACAGACGAGTTCGATTTGGTGACGACTTTTGACTGTATGCATGATATGACGGACCCGCACGGTACCATGCGCGCGGTTAGCAAGGCATTAAAGAGTGATGGTGCCTGGCTCATAAAAGATATTCGATCCGAGAATACCTACGCTGAGAACCTGGAAAATCCTATGGCTCCCCTGATGTATGGATTTTCGGTGTTGTACTGCATGTCGTCCGCGTTGTCCCAAGCTGGTGGTGCAGGCTTAGGAACACTGGGGTTTCCTCCTGCTGTTTGCCAGACTATGGGAGAAGCCGCTGGGTTCACCAAGTTCAAAGTCCTCGATTTTGAGCAGGACCCTTTTAACTACTTCTACGAGTTGCGTCTGTAGTTATAGGGTTGGCACAAAGTGCGAGACTAGACCGAAGCATAGCAATGTTTGTTTAAAACTGGGTAGAAAAAGCCCGCCAGAGAAAAATGCACGTGAAAACAGTTTTTTTCCTGCTTATACTTCGGGATGACATTAGCTCAATCTGGGCTCATGGGATACTGGGAGGCCGATAAGGTGAGTTATCAAGAGTTTCGAAAGCTTACTCCGCACGACATATTTATGTCAGGAGACAATCTGTCCTACTTTGTGGGAGGCTATTTTCCCAAGGCAGATTTGATGAGAATCTTGCGAAGAGGGATGTCCATACCTTCTGACGAAGTGATAGCCAGGGAATTCCCTACGGTAAAACAGAGGAAGGGGATGATTCCGTTCTTGACTCTGTACAGCCGCTGCAAGAATGTCCGCGAACACGTCTTCGACGGCACTGTACGCCCGTACCTGGAAGTTAACTTCTTCTTTCCAGTCACGTACTCTCGCGACGGCAGGGAGCCGGAGCGTCTCTGCTCGTTCATGCCCTTGCTCTACCTCGATCGCCTCTTACAGACAGTCGGCGGATGCGCGCTGGGCTTGCGCAAAGAATTTCATCCCAAATTGAGAGTCGCCGAAGACGAGACAGCGTGTTCTTTTAATATCCCAAACATCCTCGATGCGAGTTTTCCGGGCAGTTCGATGGAAGAGGCAGAAGAAATCGATCCGTTCTTTGCGCAGATTTTCACGAAGCCGACCCTGACTTTTTCCTATTTCCATCGGACCGACTTCTATACGACGCAGGTGTTCAATATCAAGAATGTCTACAAGGCTTCAGCTGACATCGAATGGAACTACAAAGGCAACTTAATCAAGAGCGACGAGCATACCTTTTGCAACCTTGCCGATTACACTTTTACGTGTTCACGAGCCATGAGTTACAACAAGTACTTCCATCCGGAATACCCCGTAGATTGGGCGCAAATAACCGGACAGTGATTGACGCGACCGAGAATGTCCTCGGAGTTTATCCTGGCGCCCTACTTTGATCCCACCATTTCAAAAATCATGTCTTACGACTCGACGCTAATGCTTGCAATTCTGGGGCGGTATGGGATTTATGTGGGATAACTCCGTGAGTCGATCAATGCGCGATCTGCGCCTCACCTACATAGGTGGCGGCGCCGACGAGGTCATGTTGGGAATTATCGGTAAGCATTTAGGACTTGGGGCTCAGCATCAGACGGGCATTTCGCGAACTACCGCGTATTTTATTTAGACATTAACCATTCAGGAAAATCACATGAATCAGAAATCTCTATACGAAAGACTCGGAGGCTATGACGGTGTTACGGCCTTTGTCAATAACCTGCTACCCCTAGTTTGATCCAATGATGGATTGGCATTAGATGTTGAACTAAAATTATTTCAGCCCAATTTACGCCAGGCAAACGAGCTCTGAAAAACACAAAGTACTAAAACCTTAGTGGCAAAGGAACATCATATGGATGACGAGCAGTTTGATGTTATTGTAATCGGGGCCGGTCACAACGGCCTGACGGCGGCCAATTATCTGGCTATGGGCGGCCTGAAAGTCTGTGTGCTTGAACAGCGTCATATCGTGGGTGGCGCAGTTGTCAGTGAAGAGTTTCACCCAGGCTACCGCAATTCAATTGCATCCTATGTTGTTAGCCTACTCCGCCCCGAGGTTGTTGAAGAACTCGAGTTGAAGAAATACGGTTATCAGCCCATTCCATTAAACAATTCGTTTTACCCGGATTCCAAAGGTGAATATTTGCTGCTAACCGGCGATGAAGATCATGACAGGCAGCAATATGAGAAATTTTCGGAAACAGATTACGACACTACCCAGGCCTTCGATGCAGTGATCGAAAAAGTAGGTGAGGTTATTGCTTCTCAGTGGTTGAAAGAGCCTCCAAAACTTTACGGCGGTGGAATCAGTGACCTGATAAGCATCGCCAAGCTGGAGCTTGATCTTTACAAACTGGATAATGAAAGCCGCTGGCGATTCTTACAGTTTTTTATAGGAGCGCCGGACTCCATCATTGAGCGCTGGTTTGATAGCGACAAGGTCAAGGCCATAATCGCCGCTCACTGTATGCCGGCGAATTACGCGTCACTTCATCATCCGGGAGCCAGCCTTGCGATGCTGCACCACTCGGTGGGTGAACTCGACGGTAAAAAGGGTGCATGGGGGATTGCTAAAGGAGGAATGGGCGCCATCACACAGGCCATGGCAGCATCCGTTCGTGACAAGGGTGTAGTCATTCGGACCGAGGCGCCGGTAAAAAAAATACTGACCGAAGAAGGTGCTGCTGTCGGCGTACTGCTGAATAGCGGAGAGACAATAGGGGCAAAAATTGTTGCCGCCAACACTGACCCCAACCGAACTTTTCTGACGCTGCTGGGTGAAGATCAGCTACCCGAGTCTTTTGCCAAAGACATTAAAGCTTTCCGACAGGAATCGGCCTCACTGCGGATGAATCTCGCTTTAAGTGGCCTGCCTGAATTTGCCTGCATACCAGGTAAGGAGGTTGGCGAGCATCATCGTAGTAGTATTACCATCATTGAGAGTAAAGAACACCTTGAGCAAGCTTACCGCTCAGCTCGGGCTGGCATTCCTGCTAACCCGCCAGTAATCGAGGCCATTATCCCGAGTACAATTGATGACAGTCTGACCGATAAGGATGGAACCCATGTTATGAGTCTATTGTGCAAATATATTCCCTACGATCTGGCGGGAGAGGCGAACTGGGATGAGCAAAGGGAAAAAACAGCACAAGACATCCTCGAGCATCTGACAAAGTTTATTCCTAATCTGCCTGATATCCTTGTCGCATATCAATGTCTTACGCCCCTTGATCTCGAGAGGATGTTTGGTATGACGCGTGGTGATATCTGCCACGGCCGTCTGGAGCCTGACCAATTGTTCAGTGCTCGCCCACACCCGGATGCAGCCCAGTACGCAACACCGGTAAAGGGACTCTACCTCTGTGGTTCAGGCGCGCATCCAGGTGGCGGAGTAACAGGAGCACCGGGGCGAAATGCAGCGAAGCGAATTCTAAAAGATGTATAGACCCACCGCGCAGAAATAGCTACAGCATAGAAATAACGACATGTCTTAAGGTGTATATCCTTTCAGTGCTTATCAGTGCTTATCGGTGTTTGGCATGCTCATATTGAGACTCTTTTACCTCGTAAAAAATCGCAAAAGTGTCTCTTGGCAATCGATACTATGCGTTCCCGTGCCGCCCGACAGCACAGATACATTGACCACATATTTCGGAAGACAGTCTTTCATCGTTGTGCAGTCCTTTCTTTCCAGTGTGCACGAAGCAGTATTTTCTGATTGCTCTTTGTTTGCGGGTTATAGCGATCCCAAATCACTTTCATCGCCATGAGGGCAAGAGGGACATGCAGCATAAAGACTGTCAGCGTTATCAATGCCTCACCTGTTGCCCAGTTTACAGACCCGTCCGGGAGAATTTCACCTGTTCCAATCTGATAGGGGATCACATAATACTGCAACAGCAATAATGGCATGATAATGCCGTAGACAATCAACCCCAGCGGCGCTAATAAGGTTATTAATGTTTTCGTCCGATCGATATCGGTCGGCGGTGTGCGATGCAGACGCAAGCGATAGCATTTTTCTTCTCGGCTGACCTTGCCGCGCGCAGAAACAAAAAGAATAACTGCAATGCTGGCCAGGGTTCCAATAACCGCGGGATAATATTCCGGCATATGATAAATACCAAGATAATCAATAGTTGCGGGTATTACATTCATGAAGAATCCTGAGAACATACCCCAGAAGGCCGCATCCTTTGTTATGCGTTTGCTCCAAATACTCATCAGGCCGACGGGTCCCCAACTGGATGCGAAAACTGTTCCGATGAACAACATGAACCAGAAAATGTTAGGTGGGAAAAAGTAGCAACAGACCAGAACTATCAAACTCGTAATCAGCATGATTTTCCGTGATGCGTTTACGGTAAGTGCGAGCGGCTTGCTGCCTATATCGTTGCTGATACTGAATCCTACCAGTGACAGGAACGTGGACGCTGACGACAAGGCAGCAGCCACTATGCCTGCCAGGAGGAGAGCGCCCAGTAGTTCTGGCACCATCGATTTCGCAGCCCATATCAGGACGGTTTCAGACGGCGTGATATCCACTTTCGCCAGATTCATAAGCCCGCCGACACCGTAGACCAGCATTTGCAGAACAATCACGCAAAAGCAGGCAAGGATGGCAGCCCGCAATACGACATGTTCGTCACGCGCCATCAGATGACGGCTGGCTTGCCATGGGCCGACGGCGTACACAAGCGCCCATGCAATATCCATGACTACCGCCCAAATCACATAATCCAGAGGTGTTGACCATTCGGTGCCTTCACCGACAATACCAGTCCAGGAGGCGATACCCGCCTTGCCTTCCAGTTGCGCCATATCTGTGATCGCTGTGCCGATGCCGCCAAAACCCTCTACGATATATGCAACAAAAAATACCGTTGCAGTCATGAACAGCAGAAACATCAGCGTGTCGGTGATAATCACACCTTTAGATCCGGCATACATCGTGAAAAGTGTGTAACTGAACCAGGCGATGATCAAGCTTGCGACAAATGGCAGACCCATTAGATCGGACAGTAGAAGAGCAGCACCTTGTGTGACGATCAGCAGGTAGCCGCCCAGACCCAGAATAATGGTGAATCCGGCAAACTGTTGTATACGGCGACTTTGAAATCGGTGCCCAAAATAGTCTGCCACCGTTGGTACGCGACTACGCCGTATATAGACTCCGAAAAAAAGTGCGCCAAGCATATAGCCGGTTACGGCAATACCGGGGAAGAGCATATAGGCGCCAAATTGGCCATCGTAGGTAAACGCCGCCTCGCCCATGAAAATGGATGTACTCATAACGCTGGCGACCAGGGTTCCCAGAATCAAAAGCGTGGGTGCTTGCCGTCCGGCGACAAAATAGTCTTCCAGCTTTTTTACGCTGCGCCCGGCATAGCTGCCGATAATAATATAAATCAAAATACTGACTGCGATCGTTATGCTAAATAGATCCATATTTGCCCTGCTATGAGGTCACGGACCAGTCTTTATGTTGGCCCGAATTCACGTTCATTTGAGTGTGCGTCAGATCACATGGCGCCCCTTGATCCCTTTTCTTTGAGATAGGTTTCTGCCTGTGTTTTTTCCAGTCTAGCCTGCCAGTTGCCTGTTTTACAGTAATGGGGTCAAAGTCTAGGGGTCAGTGTAATGTGCCAAAGTATGTTGCCGTATTCTGTCAGCATGATCTGACCCTTTACACTGACCCCATTACTTCCGCAGCGCAGGAATGGCTGCCTGAATAACGCTGCCCAGTTAGCAGGTCCATAATTAATAGTGTCATGCGCCCTTCCATAAACTAGAATGTGCCCCCGCGCTTCCAATACAGAATCCCTCTCGATAAAAAGATGTTAAGACTGAACGAAATTAAATTGCCTTTGGATCACTCTGAAGAAGACTTAACTGATGCCGTCATCTCGAGGCTCAGTATTGAAAGTTCTGATTTACTGGATCTGACAGTCTCCAAGCGTAGCTACGATGCACGTAAAAAATCCAACATCCTGTTGATCTACCAGGTGGACGTTTCCTTACCACAGGAGATTGAAAAAGCTGTACTGGAGAGAATTTCAAACCCTGCCCAGGTAAGAACAAGCCCAGACACCAGTTATGAGCCTGTCATTGATTCTCCTGCAGAATTCCCAATAGGAGATCAGCAACGCCCGATCATCATTGGTTTTGGTCCTTCCGGAATACTGGCGGCACTTCAACTCGCGCAGATGGGGTTACAACCCATAGTTCTCGAACGTGGCCAGGATGTCAGGCAACGTACCCAGGATACCTGGGGTTTGTGGCGGAGTCGAGAGCTGAATACTGAATCGAATGTACAATTTGGTGAAGGTGGTGCCGGTGCATTTTCCGACGGCAAGTTATACACCCAGGTAAAGGATCCAAGGTTTTTAGGCCGGAAGGTATTGCGTGAATTCGTGAGCGCCGGGGCTCCTGAAGAAATTCTGTTTGTTGCCAAACCACATATTGGAACTTTCAAACTGGTCGCCATGGTCGAACGCCTAAGGGCAGAGATTATTCGACTGGGTGGTGAAATTCGATTTAACCAAAAGGTTGAAGAACTCAATCGTGAACCAGACACAGATGAGTCAGTGCCCGAATATACGGGTCGTGTCACTGGTATTACGCTCAGCAGTGGTGAAACGCTGAGAAGTCGCCATGTCATCCTGGCCATTGGGCATAGCGCAAGAGACACCTTTTCAATGCTGCTTGAACAAGGCGTCTACATTGAGGCTAAGCCTTTCTCAATTGGCTTGCGAATCGAACATCCTCAGTCCGTTATTGACGAGGCTCAATTTGGTGAAGAGGCAGGCAATCCCATCCTTGGTGCCGCCGACTATAAACTCGTTCACCACTGCAAAAACGGCCGCAGTGTTTACAGCTTCTGCATGTGCCCAGGCGGTACTGTTGTTGCTGCCACTTCAGAAGAGGGGCGCGTGGTGACCAATGGCATGTCTCAGTACTCGCGGAATGAACGTAACGCTAATTCGGCAATTGTAGTTGGCATTACACCCGAAAAAGACTACCCGGGTCATCCACTGGCCGGAATTGACCTGCAGATTCAGTTGGAAGAGCTTGCCTTTGAACTGGGCGGCTCAAATTACAATGCCCCTGTTCAACTGGTTGGAGATTTTCTAAATGGCTTGCCGACCAAAAAACTGGCAAGTGCAGTCCCTTCCTACAAACCCGGTGTAACACCAGTGGATCTATCGAGTGTACTCCCAGCATTTGTGGTGGAATCTATTCGTGAGGCAATACTTGCATTTGACAAGAAGATACAAGGTTTTGCTATGAATGATGCGATTTTGACGGGTATTGAAACGCGAACCTCTTCTCCCATCTCAATCAAACGTGACAAAGGATTCCAGAGCATCAATACCAGAGGCTTGTACCCCGCCGGTGAGGGTGCGGGATACGCTGGTGGCATATTATCCGCTGGAATCGATGGTATAAAAGTGGCTGAAGCTGTCGCTTTAGATTTGCTAGGATAAAGAACGAAGTACACTGTCCGGTTTCGCGTTGATTTCGAAAAGGCAGAGAATTTTCGGAGACTCAGCGCCGCATCAGGCGTATCCTCCGCATTCCTTGCTCACAGATATGCGCTTTCGATGTCTGGAGCCGATGTTGTTGTGCTTGGTGTTAAGGAAAGATCAGAACTGAAGGAGTGTCTTGAGGCCGAAGCCGTCGGTCTCCTCGATCAGGCGACAATCGATGAAATTGATCAGGCCATCCGTTGAAGCCAGATTTAACAGTTAACAATCAATAAATCAGCCTTACCAGTGGCGATAAACCAGGGACTATCATGACTAACAACGATATCTTGCGTCAGCTGCGCTTCGTATTTGATTACAAAGATCCTTTTATGGTGAAACTGTTCAGTCAGGGGGGCCTAGAGACGTCAAAAGAGCAGGTCAATTGTTGGCTGAAAAAAGAAGATCACGCTGAATTCCAGGAGCTAGAAGATCCTGCGCTCGCCAGTTTTCTAAACGGTTTGATTGTCGAGAAACGAGGCAAGCGAGAAGGCCCTGAACCTGAAATCGAGAAGTGGCTGACCAACAATATTATTCTCAAGAAGTTAAAAATTGCTTTGGATATGAAAGCAGAAGATGTCATCAAGACGCTCGAAAGAGTCAACCTTCGAATTGGTAAGTCCGAGCTGAGTGCATTCTTCCGTAAGCCGAAACATAAACACTATCGGGTTTGTAAAAATCAGATACTTCGCAACTTTATTCATGGCATTCAGATGCAGTATAGACCTGATGTCGCGGGTGTCGATCCTGGTGTTGACGAGAATGCGCCACCCGTCTCCAAGCCCGCCGATGAAAAAGGATCAGTATGGAAATGAGTGACGTTGTGATTAACCGAGAGCCCGTCGAGCTTTTCAAGGTGCTTAAATTTGAAGGTCTGGTCGGTAGTGGCGGTGAAGCCAAACTGGTGATTGGTAACGGGCTGGTTCAGCTTAACGGCAAGGTTGAAACCCAGAAACGTAAGAAAGTTGTTTCCGGTGACGTGATTGAATTCAATGACGCACAGATGACGTTGGTACTTGAGCCCTCTACTTAAAAGTCAATTGGGTCAGTGTAAAGTGCCAAAGTATGTTGCCATATTCTGTCGGCATGATCTAACCTTTTACACTGCCCCCATTACTTCAAATGCAACCTATAGACCTGCGCCGCCGTGCCGCTGAACATAGCCGTTTTTTCAGTCTCGCTCAGCCCAGCCTTTGCAGCAATTCGTTTGAACAGGTTCCACAACGTACGGTAGGAAACACTCTCCTTGTCTACGGGGAAGTTACTTTCAAACATGCACCGATCAGGCCCAAAGGCCTCGATGGCGCGAATGTAGTAGCGATACAGCAGCTCGCACATCTCTTCTGACCCCATCGGTGCTGGTCGCTGATTGATATGGAATGGCGGCTCCCAGGCACCGACCCTCTGTTGGGCGCCGCCGACTTTCATAACGGCATTGGGACATACGGCTATGGCATCGACAGCTGCGCGCCACTTGTTGAAGTCTTCGCCACTGGCATCTGGATCAATCGTGCCACCTAGGTGGTTAACGATGATGGTGACATCTGGAAATGCAGCGCCCAATTTCGCTAGTGTATGCAAGCGCTCAAAGTTCGGTGAATAGTTGTCATAACTTAGATTGAGCTCACTGAGCTTGGCATATCCCGCCATAAAGTCATCGTTGAGGTCGCTCGGGAACGGGCTCCTTATACCTCGAAAGTAACTTGATGCTGCGATGTGCGCCTTCAACACGGGTTCGACCTCCTTTCCCAGACGAAGGTCAGCAGTTCCGAAAATACCAGCGCAAAGGCGCGCTGGTCCGTATATGCCTGATTGGCTCATCGCGGCGATGCCGTGTGCGAATTCCGTTTCGCCAACGCACCTCATGGGCTCGGGACCGTCCACACGATAGAAAGCACCGCACTGGGCAAATACCGTCTGAACAATATTGTGCCCACACGCATCAATGTCGTTCATGATATCTTCACAGAAGTAAACCTTCTGCTGGAAACTTGCATTGGGCTCTATGGTTGTTGTCCGCAAGTCCCACAAGTGATGGTGTGGATCAATGATCGGCAGGTCAGGTTCAAGTACTTCTTCGGGAGTCTCCTGGGAGAGCCAGTTCAACAGGTGATCATTTTCTGGATACGTCATCGTTCCTCCTGATTAGTTCTCAACAAAGTGTGTTGGGCAATGAACGTCACCTAAACGCCGATTTTCTTTGTCGTTCTCTTGAGTGCTTGGAATTAAGCCTTATAGATATGCTATCAGTAGGTGGTGGTTCATGTCTTGGGTCGCCCGTCAGGGGCTGGAGTGTATTAAATCACGACATATACGGGGAGATTTGTGGGGAACAGAAGTGCATGCGCCCAATTGCTGATCAGAGCTATCTTGATCCTGCTGCCTGCTCCGGAGTAGAAAGCGGCGTCAAGATTGAGATGGCGCTGGGTCCACTACAAGTCTCTGTCCGGCCAGGTGCAGACATTATCGATTCTGTTGCGAATAGATTCGACATGACGACAATTTACTCCGGCACTTGACCCCAACCCCAAAGATTTAAGCAGCAATTTCATTTCTGTTGTACTATCGTGATGACTGGATAAGTAACGTCGGCCGGTGGAACCATCATGATCAAAATTCCTGCTATGCTCGTACTACTGTTGCTGGTCGTATCCTGTGACACAGGTCAGTCACCTGGTAGTGGTGAAGCAAAAGCACCCGAAGTTGCCAATGTGAACTCACCTCAATCGCAAGATTCTTCGGCTCCTTGTGGGAACTACAATGCTAATGGTATGGCCTTGTTCGGTGATTTACATGTGCACACCAGTTATTCATTTGATGCGGCTGCAAACAGTTTTGGCGCTACACCGGTAGATGCTCAGCGATATGCGCGCGGTGAAGCCATTCCCTTTTTTCCCGTTAGTGAGCAGGGTATCCCAACCGGAACAGCGAAGATTGATCGACCACTGAATTTTCTGGCGGTGACTGATCATGGGGAGTTTCTTGGCGAAAGGGCGCTTTGTCGAGCCATGGAATCGCCCAAGCGTGATACCAGTTTTTGCCAGAATTATCGAGCCAATGAGCGCCAGGGAATGGTGATGCTTAGCTCTGTAATTACTACTGAAACACCAGAACGACTCCAGGAAATATGCGGCGAAGATGGCGCCCTTTGCCGTGAGTATGCCAGGTCACCCTGGCAGGATATCCAGGATGCCGCGAACAATGCCAACGAGCCTTGCAAGTTCACCAGCTTTGTCGCCTATGAGTACACAGGTACACCCGGCACCTCTAACTACCATCGAAATGTCATATTCAGGAATGAAGAGGTTCCGGCTTTACCTGTGAGCTATATTGATGCACCCATCGACAGTAAACTTTGGTCCGGACTGAACGCGGTTTGTAAAACAAAGGAAGGGTGTGACTATCTAACCATTCCGCATAACTCCAATCTCGCAAATGGCCGTATGGCACCCTACATGCAGTTGGAAGACACGACGGCTGCCAAACTTGAATATGCAAGGACACGTCTCAGCCGAGAACCCATTATGGAAATTTTCCAGCACAAGGGTGGGTCGGAATGCGTCAATGGCCTCAGCACAATCTTCGGTGCCCCGGATGAGCTGTGTGATATTGAGGCAGTGCGCCATATCGGAGAGAAGAAGGCATATGCCATTCCCGGAATAAAGGATGGCAAGCTAGTCTTGGAGCCGGGTATCACGGTGGCGACTGAATGTGAGCCCGGTACTACCGGCAATAGTGGTATGGTGGGCGCTGGTTGTGTCCATGCGACTGACTTCCAGCGCTCAGCATTGATAGTGGGTTTAAAGGAAGAGCAAGATATTGGCCTAAATCCTATAAAACTCGGCATCATTGCGGCTACGGACACACACTCTGCAACCCCCGGGGCGGTAAAGGAATCGGCATGGACCGGAGCTGTAACAGGAGAGGCGACGCCCCAGCAGAGGTTGCAACCGGGGCTGTTGACCAGTGGTATTGATGGTAATCCGGGCGGACTGGCTGCAGTATGGGCAAAGGAAAATACCAGAGACGCTATTTTTGATGCGATGATTCGGCGTGAAGTTTTTGGCACATCAGGTCCAAGAATAACGGCTCGATTTTTCGCCAGCTGGACGATGGACAAAAATATTTGTAGTAACCCGGACCTTGTCAGTGTTGCCTATGCTAACGGCGTGCCTATGGGTGGTGATTTGCCGTCATCCTCAGAGGACAGCAAGCCCAGCTTCCTTGCATTTGCTGCTAGGGACGCGATGGGGCAAAAGCTTGAAGCACTGCACCTCATAAAGGGTTGGGTTGATGTACAGGGGAAAATGCACAACAGGGTGATACCTATTGCTGTTGATGAATCTGGTGCCGACAGCCTCTGTACTCTGTACACCGATACAACATTTGATCCAAATCAGTCCTCTTACTATTACCTGCGTGTCGTTGAACCTGAAACCGCCAGATGGCACACCTATGATTGCGCTCAGATCCCTGAAGTAGATCGCCCTGATGTATGCAGCAATGGCACATACCCTGAAACCATTCGCGAGATGGCATGGACATCGCCCATCTGGTACAAGGGGCTATAGGTCGCTGCGTAATCTCTGGGGAACCTCATAGTAAAGTGCCAGAGTAAACCGCACTAATGTTAGCAACGGGTACAGAGGTAAGCTCCTAAGACCCTCTGATCTAAACCCCAGATACACTGCTCTAGAGAAACCAGACATTTCGAGCAGTTATTCATGAATGATTTTCGGCATCACAAACGGCCAACAAGAGACAGAACGCATATAGGAGAATCACAAATATCTAGTTATTGGAAATCTAACTTCAAGATAACAGTGCCTGATGATCTTAAGTCTGATTGATGCGTTTAGTGTTAGAGCGAGTGGCAAACACTAATAAATTGAACCTGACCCCATTTCTCGACCCCATTTCTCGGTGTTATGCTAGGGCAACTCTGAATAAGAAGAGGAATTGTCATGGCTTCAAGGCTCACGGTTATCACTATCGGTCTGCTCGCTCTGTCAGTGACTGCCTGTAGTAAACAGGATCAGAGCAATCCTTCTGTCCTTCCTGCAGCGTCCGTGTCCACACCGGCAGCACCTGCAGTTGCCGCAGTCGATGCGGCGCGGCTAGTCGCTGCCGATTCTGAACCTGGTAGCTGGATGTCCTATGGTAGAACCTACTCAGAGCAACGTTACAGCCCACTTACGGCAATTAATGCAAGCAACATAGACACCCTCGGCCTGGCATGGTCATACGAGCTGAATACCAAGCGTGGCATCGAGGCAACCTCTATAGTAGTTGACGGTGTCATGTATACCTCCTCTGCCTGGAGCATCGTGCATGCGCTGGATGCCCGCACTGGTGCACACCTGTGGAGCTTCGATCCCAAAGTTGCCAAGGACAAGTCATTGCACACCTGTTGCGACGTAGTCAATCGTGGTGTTGCGGTATGGCAGGGTCGAGTATTTGTTGGCGTTCTGGATGGTCGCCTGATAGCGCTCGATGCGGCCACCGGTAAATTAGTCTGGGAGGTGGCTACCGTCGACAGCAGCCTGCCCTATTCCATTACCGGTGCACCCCGGGTCGTCAAGGGTAAAGTACTGATTGGCAATGGAGGCGCAGAATTTGGCGTGCGAGGGTTTATCAGCGCTTATAACGTAGCCGACGGCTCAATGGCCTGGCGTTTTTATACGGTCCCGGGTAATCCTGAGCATGGCTTCGAGAACGAAACCATGGCAATGGCGGCAGATACCTGGAATGGCACATGGTGGGAAATGGGTGGTGGCGGCACCGTTTGGGATGCCATGGCCTACGATCCGGAGCTTGACCTCCTCTATATAGGCGTTGGCAACGGCTCTCCCTGGAATCATCGACTGCGCTCGCCCGGTGGTGGCGATAACCTGTTCCTGTCCTCTATCGTCGCCCTGCGCCCAGACAGCGGTGAATACGTTTGGCACTACCAGACAACGCCGGGTGAAACCTGGGATTACACCGCTACCCAACACATTATTCTGGCGGACCTGGAACTGGACGGAAAAACTCGAAAGGTTCTAATGCAGGCGCCCAAGAACGGTTTTTTCTATGTCCTGGACCGTACCGATGGTACCTTGCTGTCGGCTAACAACTACATAAACATTACCTGGGCAACCCACGTCGACATGGCGACCGGTCGCCCGGCAGAAGTGCGCGAGGCCCGTTTTTATGACGACAAACCTTATCTTGTATTTCCCTCTTATCTGGGCGGACATAACTGGCACCCCATGTCGTATAGCCCCGACACGGGACTGGTTTACATCCCGGTACTTGACATACCTGCCAATTTTGGTGGTGCCAAGAATTTCACCTATCGCCCAGGGCTTACCAATTTAGGAATAGACGGTATCATTGCCGGCCTGCCGGATGCCCAGGCTGAGCGCGATGCATTGCGACCTCTTGTAGCCGGGCGGTTGGTTGCCTGGAATCCTGTTACCCAGCAGGAGGAGTGGCGGGTAGAGCACAGGGGTTCCTGGAATGGGGGATTACTAAGCACCGCCAGCAACCTTGTATTTCAGGGCACTGCGGATGGCAAACTAGTCGCCTACTCTGCAGACAAGGGGGGAAAAGTGTGGGAATTCCCAGTGGCTACGGGCATTGTCGCACCACCGATCTCCTACGAAATTGATGGTGAACAATATATTTCTATTAACGTCGGTTGGGGGGGTGCATTTGCGCTGGTGTTTGGTGAATTTGTGCAGCCAGAGAGTCTGCCGAATGTCAATCGTACACTGACTTTCAAGCTCGGCGCCAGTGGCACTCTGTCGATGCCCCAATGGCAACCTCGGATTAACTTTGATCCCCCCCCACAAACCGCCGATGCAGACACGCTAGATCGTGGGCACCTACTCTATCAGGATATCTGCCTGGGTTGTCATGGCCTCAACGCTGTCTCGGGTCTACTCATTCCAGACTTGCGTGGCTCTCCCTGGCTACATCAGCCCGAAGGCTGGAACAGTGTCGTGATGGAGGGCGCACTGCGAAAAAATGGCATGGCTGCATTCAAGGGCTTAATCAGCGAACAGGAGAGCCTGGCCATTAGGGCCTATGTTATCCAGCAATCCAGGCGAGCCCTGGAACTACAGCAGGCTAAAAGTAGCACGCCTAAAGTTGAGAGGAAATAGCCAACCGAAGGCTACTTTGCAGCTACCTGGTAAGCACCTATTATGTTTAAGGTGA
>Ga0187833_10001191_pt1 | contig 30181 bp, 30 predicted proteins | sample ETNtaG_37_FD_167968 | JGI IMG/M metagenome (GOLD analysis project Ga0187833, IMG submission 167968) | Marine microbial and viral communities from oxygen minimum zone, Eastern Pacific Ocean - ETNP2014_SV_400_PacBio MetaG (Illumina Assembly) | ecosystem: Environmental > Aquatic > Marine > Hypoxic...
TCATCTGGGAAATGGGGGTTCATTAAATTTCAATACCAATATACCCTCAAATACCGCACTATATAAACAAAAAGGTGCCGAGGCACCTTGACAATTAAACGAGCGTTCAGTAATTGTTGGGGCCAACGGGGGGATTTTGCATGGCCACGCAGGCGCGCGTCACGACACGGCTGCCACCGGAAGAGAGGCGCGACGAAATCCTCGAAGCGGCCCGCGAGGTGTTCGCCGAACGGGGCTACCAGAAGGCCTCGATGCGCGAGATCGCGCGCCGCGCCGGCATCACCCAGGCGGCGCTCTACTACCATTTCGAAAACAAGGAGGACCTGCTCATCATCATCCTCGAGCAGTTCTCCAACGTCTTCTACCAGGCCCTGCTGGGCTGCATGACCCGGGCCCAGGGCCCCGAGGCCGGGTTGCGCTCGATGCTGCGCACCCACATCGACGTCATCGGGGCGCGGCGCAAGGACATCAAGATCCTGGTCGAGGACAAGGTTCACATCGAGAGCCAGAAGCTGGGATCCATCACGCAAAAGGAGCGCGATATTCTCAATCTCTACACCTCGTGCCTCGATGCATTGCTGTCGAGCGGGCGCATATCGGGGCAAAGCCCCACCGTGCTCTCGCTCGGCATCATCGGCATGATGAACTCGCTCTATCACTGGTATCGCGAAGACGGGCCGCTCGGGCTCGAAGAACTTGGCGAGGTATTGCTCGGCATCATCACCGGCGGCTTGTTCGGTGCTGGCGACGAGGCAGTGCCCGCCACCACGTCCGACTAACGCCCCGCCGGCGGTGCCCAAGGCGTCAAAGAACGTCTGGGCCCTGAGCCGGCACAGGGGAGGCAACTAAAGGAGAGCACCATGAAGAAATCGTTTCTCAGTGGAGTCATTGGACTAGCGCTGGCCGCCGGATTGGCCGCCGGCATGGCGGGCAAGGCAGGCGCGGCAGAGCCCATCCGCATCGGCTCGCCGCTCTTGCTCAGCGGCCACGGCGCCTTCGTCGGCGGGGCCGAGAAGAACACCATCGAGATGATGCGCGACGAGGTCAACGCCGCCGGCGGCATCAACGGCCGGCCGCTGGAATTCATCTTCTACGACACCGAGGCCAAGCCCGACGTGGCCGTGCGCCTGATCAAGCGCCTGATTCAGAAGGACAAGGTAACGGCGATTTTGGGCATCTCGGCGAGCTGGGTGGCGCTGCCCATCATCCCGATCGTGGAAAAAGCCGGCGTACCCACCATCATCCCGGCCTCGACCGACGCCATCGTGGTGCCGGTGCGCAAATTCGTCTTCAAGACCCCGGCCGGCGACGGCGTCGTGGTCGACAAGCTGCTGCAGCACATGAAGGCCAACGGCATCTCCAAAATCGCGCTGGTCACCACCCAGGACGGCTACGGCTCGGGCGGCCACGACCAGTTCATCAAGCAAAGCCCGAACTACGGCGTCAAAGTCGTGTTCGAGGACCGCTTCACCATGGAGGACGCCGACATCACGCCGATGCTCAATCGCATCAAGAAGACCGACGCCCAGGCCGTGGTCAACTGGTCGGCCCGCCGCGCCCCGGTCATCATGACCATGAACTACCGCCAGATCGGCCTCAAGCTGCCGCTCTATCATGGCCATGCCAGTCTTTCGAAGGGTTACCTCAAGGCCACGGGCAAGAACTCCGAAGGCACCATCACCGCCTCGGCCAAGTTCTACGGCGCCGAGACGCTGTCTGACAGCGACCCCCAGAAGGCCGTGATCCAGGGCTACCGCAAGGCCTACAAGGCCAAGTTCGGCAAGGACGCCAACCAGTTCGGTGCCGCCGCCTTCGATGCCTTCAACATCCTCATCGCGGCCCTGAAGAAAAGCGGCCCCGACAAGGCCAAACTGCGGGCCGCCATCGAGCAGACGCAGAACTATGTCGGCATTTCGGGCGTCTTCAACTATTCGGCCTCCGACCACGGCGGCCTGAGCAAGGATAACCTGGTCATGTACCAGGCCCAGGGCGGCGCCTGGAAGCTGTTGAAGTAGCCAGCTTAAAACGGTAAGGGGGCGGCGGTATGTTGGCCGATCTGCTTCAGGCCCTGTTCGCCGCCCTCTCCGTCGGCGCCATGTACGCCTTCGTCGCCGTCGGCGTGGCGCTGGTCTACAACGCCACCAACATCATCAATTTCGCCCAGGGCGAGTTCGTCATGCTGGGCGGCATGATCATGGTCAGCCTTTATGGCGACCACAACTGGCCGCTATTGGCCGCCATCCCGGCCACGCTGCTGTTGACCATGCTGGCCGGCCTGGCCCTGATGCGGGTTTCCTTCCGGCCGGGCTCCAACACCTCGCTGATTTCGGTGCTGATCATCACCATCGGCGCCTCGCTATTCATCTCGGGCTCGGCCCAGCACATCTGGGACGCCGACATCCACCGCTTCGCGCCCTTCTCGGGCGACGAGCCCATCGCCTTCGCCGGCGCCTTCATCGCGCCGCAGTCGCTGTGGATCATCGGCATCGCGGTGATCGTCATCGGCGCCTTGACCGCATTTTTCCAGTTCTCCATCTACGGCAAGGCCATGAAGGCCTGCGCCGTCGACCGGCGCGCAGCCGAGCTTTTGGGCATCGGCGCCGCCAACATGGTCAGGCTGTCGTTCGTCATGAGCGCGGCGCTCGGCTGCATCGCCGGCATCATCATGACGCCGCTCATCATGATCGACTATGCCGGCGGCATGCTGCTGGCCATCAAGGGTTTCTCGGCCGCCATGCTGGGCGGCATGGGCAGCATCGTCGGCGCGGTGATCGGCGGCCTGGTCTTCGCGCTGCTGGAATCGCTGGCCGCCACCTACGTCTCCAACGCCGTCAAGGAATTGATCACCTTCGTCGTCATCATCAACGTGCTCTTGTTCATGCCCCGCGGCATCATGGGCGCGCGCCGCGCCGAGGGCTTCGACGACGAGGAGGTGCTGGGTGACTGAGGACCAAGGCCAAGGCCTGTCCCGGCGCCTGGCCGAACACGTCGCCGGGGTCCGCTTCGAGGATCTCGGTGCTGGTGCCGTCGACAACGCCAAACGGGCGACGCTGGACACCATCGGCGCCATGCTGGCCGGTACCTCCGTGCCGGCGGTGGGCGCGGTCATCGAGCTGGCCGCCGGCTGGGGCGGCAAGGCCGAGGCTCGTGTTGTGGGTCAGGACCTCCGCCTGCCGGCACCGCTGGCGGCCTGGTGCAACGGCGTGCTGGCCAGGGTGCTGGAGATCGACGACTGCATCGACGACCAGCCGGTACATCCCTCGGCTTCCGCCGTGCCCCTGCTGCTGGCCCTGGCCGAGGCGCGCGGTGGCCTTCCAGGTCGCGACTTCATCACCGCGCTCGCCCTGGCCCAGGACCTGATCATCCGCCTGGGCCGCGCCACCCGGGTCAACGCCATGATCTCGGGGCGCTATAACCTGTTCAAGATCTTCGGCCCCACCGCCGCCGCGGCGCGGGTGCTGGGCCTCGACGTCGAGCAGACCCAGCATGCCCTGGGCATCGCCTACGCCTCGGTCCAGGGCGAAGGCCAGTCGGCGCTGGACGGCGCCTTTGCGCTGCCCTTGCAGCAGGGCAACGTGGCCCAGGCGGCCCTGGTCGCGGCGCTGTTGGCCGAGCGCGGCAGCACGGGCAGCGAAGATTTTCTGTTCGGCCGCATGGGGTTCTTCAACGCCTTCGAGCCCGACCCCATCATGGCCCCGCTTACCGAGGGTCTGGGCGAATACTTTCTCGGCGAGGAGCTTTCCGTCAAACCCTATTCGGCCTGCCGCTGCTGCCACCCGGCGCTCGAGCTCGTCCAGCGCTACCGGGCCGAACAGGGGCTCGGCCCCAAGGGGCTCGGCCCCAAGGGCAACGAACCCATCGCGGGCGCAACCGTCACCGTCAATCCCGGTGTCCACGGCTTGGTCGGCGCCCACATCGAGGACATGGCGGATCCCTATTCGACCACCGCGGCGCAGTTCTCGCTGCCCTTCAATGTCGCCGCCACCCTCATCCGGGGCGACTTTTTCCTCGAGGAACTGGCTCCCGAAGTCATCGCCGACAGCGCTATCCGGGCCTTGTCGAAGCGCATCGAAGTGGTCGCCGAGGACAGCATGAACACCGACACCGTGCTCGGCCGCACCCGGCTCGAGATCACGGCCAGAGGACAGGCGCCGGTCACCCTGGATGCCGAGTTTCCGCTGGGTAATCCGGCCAGCCCGCTGAGCTTTGCCGACTGCGGCGACAAGCTGCGGAAATGCGCCGCCTTCGCGGCCCGGCCGCCGGGTGGAGCCGCCATCGATGGCCTGATCGAAAGCGTCGCCGAGCTGGAAAGTGCCAGCGACGTGTCGCACCTGCTGGCGGGGCTGAGGTGATGCTGGCGCGTCTTGCCCGGGCCGACTGGAACCGCCTGGCCTGGCCCCTCGTGGCGGCCGTGGTGCTGCTGATCCCGCTGGTTCTGGGTGACGACTTCTATCTCAACGTGCTCAATTTCGTGGCGCTTTACGCCCTGGTGGCGGTCGGGCTTTGCCTGCTGGTGGGCTATGGCGGCCAGCTCTCGATCTCGCATTCCGCCTTCTTCGCCATGGGCGCCTATGCCTCGGCCATATTGTCGCTGCGTTGGGGCTGGCATCCCTGGGCGGCGCTGGCCGGGGCCCAGCTCGTCAGCGCCGTGGTCGCCTGGGGCATAGGCGCCGTGGTGCTGCGCCTCAAGGGCCACTATCTGGCCATTGCCACGCTCAGCTTCACCGTCATCGTCGGCGTACTGATCAAGGAACTGCCCGCGCTGACCGGCGGCCTGCAGGGCCTGGGCTCGATCCCGCCGCTGGCTTTCGGCGGCTTCGAGATCGACGACGACTGGCGCTTCTACTACGTCGTCTGGCCGCTGCTGCTGGGGTTGCTGCTGTTTGCCCTGAATCTGGTTGATTCGCGCCTCGGCCGGGCCTTCCGCGCCATCAAGGAAGGCGAGGACGTGGCAAGGCTTTTCGCCGTCGACATCAAGCTCTACAAGATCAAGCTGTTCGTCGTCTCCTCGGTCTTCGCCTCGCTCTCGGGCAGCCTGTTCGCCCATTTCGTCAGCTTCATATCGCCCACCGCGGCCTCGGTGATGTTCGCCATCGAGATCATTCTGATGTTGGCTTTCGGCGGCTTCACCATGATCTGGGGGGCCATGCTGGGGGTCACGGCGCTGGTCTACCTCAACGAATACCTGGCCCCATTCGCCGACTACAAGCGCGCCGTCTATGGCCTGGCGCTGGTGACGATCATGCTCTTCTTTCCCCACGGCTTGCTGCTGGGTTTCCGTGACCTGGCGCTCAGGCTGTGGCGTGCCGTATCGCGCAGACATATCGGCGAGGCCGGCTAGATGCTGCTGGAACTCCGCGATGTGGGCAAAACCTTCAGCGGCCTGACCGCCTTGGCGGAAGTGAGTCTTGAGCTCGCCCAGGGCACTACCATGGGCATCATCGGGCCCAACGGGGCGGGCAAGACGACGCTCTTCAACGCCGTCACCGGCGTCTTTCCGCCGGGCGCCGGGCGCATCGTCTTCGAGGGCCGGGATATCACTACGCTCGCCCCGGAAAAACGCGCGCGCCTCGGCATCTCGCGAACCTTTCAGCACCCGCGGCTTTTCAAAAGTCTGACCATCGAGGAAAACGTCATGCTGGGCCGCCACGCCCGCGGCCGGGCCGAGTTCCTGGCCACCGGCTTGCGCCTGCCCTGGGCCCGCCGCGAGGAACGCGAACTTCGCGCCCGGGCGCTCGAATACCTCGACCTGGTGGGCCTGGCGGATGAGCGTCAGCGCCTGGCCGCCGAGTTGCCGCTGGGCCAGCAGCGCTACCTCGAGGTGGCCCGGGCCCTGGCCAGCGAGCCCCGGCTGCTGCTGCTCGACGAGCCCACCGCCGGTCTCAACGAAAGCGAGACCGAAGCCTTCCGCACCCTGGCGCTGCGCATCCGCGATGATGGCGTGACGCTGCTGGTCATCGAGCACCACATGCGCTTCATCATGTCGCTTTGCGACCAGATCGTGGTGCTCAATTTCGGCCGCCTCATCGCAGCCGGGCCGCCCGCCGAGGTGCAGCGATCCGAAGCGGTGATCGAGGCCTATCTGGGCCGGGACGACGACGATGCTTGAGGTGCGAAACCTGGCCGCCGCCTACGGCAAGATCGTGGCGCTGCGCGGCGTCTCGCTGGAAGTGGGCGCCGGCGAGGTGGTCAGCCTGATCGGTCCCAACGGGGCCGGCAAGACGACCCTGATCAAGGCCATCACCGGCATGATCCCGTCGGCCGGCGAGATCCGCCTGGATGGTGAGGCCATAGGGGGCCTCAAGTCGTCGCGCATCGCGCGCCGCGGCCTGGCCGTGGTGCCCGAGGGCCGGCGCCTGTTTGGCCCCATGTCGGTGCTCGATAACTTGATGCTCGGCGCCTACCTGCGCCTGACTGCCGGGGGCAGTGCTCGCGGCGGCCGGGCGGCGGTCGAGCGGGATCTGGCGCGGGTTTTCGAGCTCTTCCCCCGGCTCCATGAGCGCCAGGACCAGCTCGCCCAGACACTCTCGGGCGGCGAGCAGCAGATGCTGGCCATCGGCCGGGCCCTGATGGCGGCGCCCCGGGTGATGCTGCTGGACGAGCCCTCGATCGGCCTGGCCCCGGTCATCGTACGCGAGATCTTCACCGTCATCGCCGAGCTCGCCGAACGCGGCATCGCGGTCTTGCTGGTCGAACAGAACGCCCGCATGGCGCTGCGCGTGGCGGCCCGGGTCTACGTGCTGGAATTGGGCCAGGTGGCGCTTTCGGGCACGGCCCAGGAGATCGGCGACATGGAAGAAGTCAAACGCATCTATCTGGCGGCCTGAACGGGAGTGCGGCGATGCCTGGGCCTGGATAGCTCATGGCGGCGATGCTTCGCGGCAAATAGCGCAGTGTTTGCCTATCAGTGCGCCAGGCAAGGTGTGCTCTGGCTGAAGTCCACGTTATTTTTCGTTGAAATAGCTTACTGAACGACCGTTAAAATACTGCACTTGTGCCTCAGCCCAGTGCTCCTTTGATCGAAGCACTGAAATTGCTAGCAACAAAGTTATTCATCAATTACAATATGTTAATATAGCTTATTGCAAGTGTTGCCACAGCATATGGAGTGGTCTTTTGCTAAAGCGTCTTGACAACTAAACGGCCGTTTAGTAATTTTTTCGGCAACGAAGGAAATCCGCATGGCCCCGCAGGCGCGCACCGCAACACGGCTGCCCCCGGAAGAGAGGCGCGACGAGATTCTCGAAGCGGCCCGCGAGGTGTTCGCCGAACGGGGCTACCAGAAGGCCTCGATGCGCGAGATCGCGCGCCGCGCCGGCATCACCCAGGCGGCGCTCTACTATCACTTCGAGAACAAGGAGGACCTGCTCATCATCATCCTCGAGCAGTTCTCCAACGACTTCTATCAGTCCCTGCTGGGCTGCATGACCCGGGCCCAGGGCCCCGAGGCCGGACTGCGTTCGATGCTGCGCACCCACATCGACGTCATCGGGGCGCGGCGCAAGGGGGTTCGGCTCATGAGCCTGACTTTGGCCGTCGATTTCGGCAGCACCTACACGAAGGTCGTGGCTTTCGACCTGGAGAGGGAGGAATTGGCTGGCGTGGTTCAGGCGGAAAGCACGGTCGACAGCGATGTGGGGCAGGGACTGAACGCGGCGCTCGAGAAGCTGCGGGCCGCCGCTGGTGGCGCGGAGATCGACGTGGACGGGATGTTTGCCTGCAGCAGCGCGGCCGGCGGATTGAGAATGATCGTTGCCGGCCTGGTCAGGGAACTGACCACCAAGGCGGCGCGGGAAGCCTGCCTGGGGGCGGGGGCCAAACTGGTCGGAGCCTATTCCGGCGGGCTGACGCCCGGCGAGATGGCGGAGATAGAGCGCCTGGCGCCCGACATCATGCTGCTGGCCGGCGGCACCGACGGCGGGAACGAGGAGGTGGTTGTCCGCAATGCGGGGCTGGTGGCGCAATCGGGCCTCACTGCGCCGCTAATCATTGCCGGCAACAAGGCGGCCGCCGGCGGGGCGCGGGCTCTGCTCGAGGGCGGCGGAAAGCGGGCCACCGTCGTCGACAACGTGTTGCCGGAACTGGGCGAGATGAACGTCGAGCCGGCCCGGGCGGCAATTCGCGACACCTTCATGCGGCACATCGTCGGCGCCAAGGGGTTGGACAAAGCGCTGGCACTTGCCGGCGACATCATCATGCCGACCCCCATGGCGGTTCTCAAGGCGGCCTCTCTGTTGGCCGACGGCAGCGCCGGCGAGGAGGGATTGGGTGAGCTGATTGTCGTCGACGTCGGCGGCGCGACGATCGATGTGCACTCGATTGCCGAGGGCGGACCCAGGCGCACCGGCACCGTGGTCAAGGGTCTCCGCGATCCCCGCGCCAAGAGGACCGTGGAGGGGGATCTCGGCATCAGACACAACGCACGGTCCATACTGGAGCTGGCTGGGGAGCAGATGATTCTCGACAACATGCCCCCCCCGGCCGGCCCCGAAGCTGCAAGGATCGACCTTGACCGGGCGACCAAGGAGCTGCACCACGACGTTGCCGCGCTGCCCGGCAGCGAAGCGGAGCATCTGGTCGATATCGGGCTGGCCAGCGCCGCCGTGGGCATCGCCGCGAAGCGGCACGCCGGCAGCATCGAGGAAATCTATTTCCCCACCGGCAAGGCCCGGGTTCAGTACGGCAAGGATTTGACCGGGGTTCGCTGCCTGATCGGCACCGGCGGGGTATTTGCCCACGGCAGGTCGGGGTATTGGATTCTTCGGGCCGGCTGCTTCGACGGCAGCGCGCCTGCGTCACTGCTGCCCGCCGCCCCTGAGCTGTTCCTGGACCAGCACTACATCCTGTTTGCCATCGGGCTGCTGGCCGGGAAATATCCCGGGCCGGCCTTGAGGATCATGAAGCGGGCACTCAAGAAAGAAGAACATCCGTTGAGGGCGCAGGGTTGGTGGCGCCGGGGCGAAAAAATATCTGCAGGGAGGTGAGAGATGCATGTCATCGGTGACATTGTCCGGCTGAACGCCAAGCGGTTTGCCAGCAAGGATGCGCTGATATTTGACGATCGCCGCATCAGCCACGGCGAGCTCAACGCCGAAGTCAATCGCTGTGCCCATGGGCTGCTGTCCAGCGGCGTGGAGCCGGGCGACAGGGTGGCGATGCTGACCTTGAATTGCCTGGAATGCGTCGTCATCAATTACGCCGCGGCCAAATGCGGCGCCATCGTCGTGCCCATCAACTTCCGCTACCGAAAGGATGAACTGGTCTATGTCGTCAACGATACCGGTCCCAAAGTGCTGTTATTCGGTGCCGAGGCGCGGGATCTGGTGGCCGACGCCAGGACCGATTTCGATGCGGCGATCGACCTGATAGCGATCTCCGGCGAGCCCCTCGATCCGGGACGCAGCCTGAGCGAATTGATTTCGCGGCAGGCGGATTCGGAGCCAGATGTCGAAGTGGCCCCGGACGCGCCCTTCACCATTACCTATACCAGCGGCACCACCGGGAAACCCAAGGGCGTGCTGGCCTCTCACCAAGCCTATCTCGACATCTACCAGGGCATGGCCGTCGAGGGTGACGTCGAACCCGGCGAGGTGACGCTGGTGGCTCTGCCGCTATTCCACACCGCGGGAATGCACGCCCTGGTCGGACCGACGCTGCTGCGCGGAGGCACGGCCGTGATCCTGGGTGCCGGGTTCGATCCCGACCAGGTCCTGGAGGCGGTGAGCCGCCATGGCGTGACGCTGACCATGTGGGTGCCGACCATGCTGGCCATGCTGGTCAACCATCCCGGCGTGGCCAACTACGACATCGCCCAGCTCGACAAGATTTGGTACGGCTCATCGCCCATTACGCCGACGCTGCTGAAGGCATCCCAGGATCTTTTCGGCGCCCGGTTCTACCAGTGGTACGGCCAGACCGAGACCGGCATGGTTTCGGTCCTGAGGCCAGAAGACCATCATGAGCAATCCCAGTGCACAGGTCGCGAAATGTTCAACGCCGAGCTCAGGGTGGTGGACGAGCAAGGGCGGGATACGCCGGTCGGCGAGGTGGGCGAGATCATTTCCGCCCAACGCTCGTTGGGCATGATCGGCTACCACAACCAGCCCCAGGCCACAGCCGATACCGTGCGCGGCGGCTGGATCCATACCGGCGATCTGGCGCGGGTCGAAGAGGGTGGCTTGTTCACCATCGTCGACCGGCTGCGCGACATGATCATCAGCGGTGCCGAGAACATCTATCCCAAGGAGGTCGAGGACGCCATCGCCGCCCATCCGGCGGTGCTCGAGGTGGCGGTATTCGGCATACCGGACGAGGTCTACGGCGAATCGGTCTCTGCCGCCGTGGCGCTCAAGCAGGGCGCAAGCGCCTCGGCCGACGACATCGTGGCGCACTGCGCCGAACGCCTGGCCCGTTACAAGAAACCGAAACAGGTCGAGTTCCATGCCGAGCTACCCAAGAACGCCATGGGCAAGGTGACCAAGAACGTACTGCGCGAGCCCCACTGGGCGGGCCGCGACAAAAAAATCTAACACCTGGAGGGTACCGTGAGATTAGAAGGCAAAACCGCGATCATTACCGGAGCGGGCGGCGACCTGGGGCGGGGCACGGCGCTCCGCCTGGCCGAGGAAGGCGCCCGCGTGCTGGTCAACGACATCCGGCTCGAAAGCGCCGAGGAGACCGTGGCCCTGGTCGAGAAGGCCGGCGGCCAGGCCATCGCCAACGCCGCCGACATCACCGATGCCGAGGCCGTGGGCGCCATGGTGGACCAGGCCCTGGGCGCCTGGGGCCAGGTCGACATCCTGGTCAACAACGCCGGCGACATCCGCGACTCTCTCATCGCCAAGATGTCGGAAGAGGCCTGGGACTGGGTGCTCGACCTCAACCTCAAGGGCAGCTTTCTTTGCACCCGGGCGGTGGCGCCGCACATGATCGAGCGCACCTCGGGCCGCATCGTCAATCTGAGTTCCTTGGCCTATAAGGGCAACATCGGCCAGGCCAACTACGTCGCGGCCAAGTCGGGAATCGTCGGCCTGACCCAGGCCAGCGGCCTCGAATTCGCGCGCTACGGCATTTCGGTCAACTGCGTGGCACCGGGCCTGATCGACACGCCCAAGACCGATACGCTGGACCAGGCCACCCGCGAGCGCCTGGTGCGGTTGACCCCCATGCGGCGGATGGGCGATATCGTCGACATCGCCAACGCCATTCTCTTTTTCGTCTCGGACGAGGCCAAGTACGTCACCCGCCAGGTAATCCACGTCAGCGGCGGCATGGAGGGGTTCTGAACATGAGCGAGCCCGTGGCGCTACGCGCCGATCTTTTCGAGTTTCCGCCGGCCGAGGGGCAGGCTCCGGCGCTGCTGGTCAGCCACTGCACGGCCTGCGGCCGGCGCTACTTTCCGCGCCGCGCCGAGTGTCCGGCTTGTGGTCCCGGCAGCCTCGAGGATACGACCAGCGGCAAGCGCGGCACGGTCTACGCCAGCACCATCGTGCGCGTGCCCTCGCCGGCCGGCTTGAAGCCGCCTTACGCCTACGGCTACGTCGACCTCGAGCCCGACGGCCCGCGGGTTTTTGCCCTCTTTACCGGGGCCGAGCCCGAGTCCTTCAGCCCCGGCAGCCCGGTCGAACTGGTGCTCGAGGAAATCATTGCCAACCGCGAGGGCCAGTCCGTGATCGGCCACAAGTTCCGCCCCGTCGCGTGAGCCCCCCGTGAGCCGCAAAGAAAAGCACCCCCTCCCTGCCCTCCCCCATCAAGGGGGAGGGGTTAATAAACAAGTTTTGGCTCCCTCCCCCCCTTGTGGGGGAGGGCTGGGGTGGGGGGGCGGCCGTATTGAAAAGCCTGAGGAACCAGCAACATGAGAGACGTCTACATCGCCGGCATCGGCTCCACCGTTTTCGGCAAGCACCCCGAGCGCAGCTTGCGCGACTTGGGCCATGAGGCCTGTCGCGCCGCCTTGGACGATTGCGGTATCGCGCGCGCCGCCATCACCGCCGGCTTTTGCGGCAACGCCCTGGCGCCCGCGCTGCAGGGCGAAACCACGGTGGGCCAGAACGTCTTCTGGGAGGTCGGCCTGGCCGGCATTCCGGTGATCAACACGGAAAACGCCTGCGCCTCGGGCTCGACGGCGCTGCACCTGGGCTGGCAGGCTGTGACGGCGGGCTTCCACGACGCCGTTATCGTCGCCGGCGTGGAAAAAAGCGTCATGCCCAAGGGCACGCCCTTGAAGGTGGGAATGGCCGAGCTCGAGACCCAGCTCGGCGACATTTTTCCCGGCGCTTTCGCGCTGATCGCCCAGAAGCACATGGCAGCCTTTGGCACCACGGTCGAGCAACTGGCCCAGGTTTCGGTCAAGAACCACTTCAACGGCACCCTCAACCCCTACGCCCAGTTCCAAAAGCCGCTGACGGTGGAAGAAGTTCTGGCCTCGCCGATGATCGCCGATCCCATCACGCTTTATTCCTGCTGTCCCAACACCGACGGCGCCGCGGCCCTGATCCTTTGCGACGAAGCCACGGCCAAAAAAACGGAAAGGCCCGCCGTGCGGGTGGCGGCCTCGGTGCTGACCAGTGGCACCTACGACACCGGCCGCGACATCACGGGCTGGGAGGCCGAGGAACGCTGCGCCGCCCTGGCCTACGAACAGGCCGGGCTGGGACCTGAGGACATGGACGTGATCGAGGTCCACGACGCCTTTACCATCTCCGAGATCGTGCACTACGAGGGCTTGGGGCTGTGTCCCCGCGGCGAGGGCGGCCGCCTGATCGCCGACGGCACGACTGCCTTGGATGGGGCGCAGCCGGTAAACCCCAGCGGCGGGCTTCTATCCAAAGGCCACCCCGTGGCCGCCTCGGGGGTTGCCCAGATCGTCGAGATCGTCGAACAGCTCCGCGGCACCGCCGGCAAGCGCCAGGTCGCGGGCGCCCGCACCGGCCTGGCCCAGATCATGGGCGGAGCCAAGGACAACGACGTCCGCGCCGCCACCATCCACGTGCTGCAAAAGGATTAGTCTGAGATGGGCGGCATAGACTATTTCGACCGCGGCTGGAGGCTGGTGGGAGACGGCCCGTTCCTGACCAACGGCGAAAGCGGCGAGACGCTAAGCTACGACGAGGTGCGAACCCTCACGTTTCAAGCTGCCAACGGCCTGCACGCCGAGGGCTTTCAGCCCGGCGACCATGGCGCCGTGCTCAGCACGAACGACGCCCAGGCTTTCGTCTGCTCGCTCGGCCTGTTGCGCGCAGGCCTGGCCTGGATCCCCATCAACCCGCGCAACTCGGTGGCCGACAACGCCCAGATCCTCGACCGCTTCGACTGCTCGGTGCTCTTTTACCTCAGCCCCTTCGCCGAGGCCGTCGACGAGATCCGGGCCCAGGCACCCGGCATCAAAAAGTTCATCTGCATCGACACTGCCTCGGGCAGTGCCACGGGCGATGACCCGGCGTTCCTGGATTGGGTGAGTGGATACCCCGCCGACCCCGTGGACGTTCCCGACGACCCCGACGGCATCTTCGCGCTGCAGCCCACCGGCGGCACCACGGACCTGCCCAAGGGCGTGCTGATGACCAACCGCGGCATCGAAAATCTGGTGGCCAACATGCTGGCCGTGGCGCCGCTGGCGAACCCGCCCGTCAACCTGGCGGCGGCGCCGCTGACCCACGCCAGCGGCTTCCTGATGTACTACATCATGGCCGCCGGCGGCCGGGCGGTAATCCTGCCCAAGGCCGATCCCAAGGGGATACTCGAGGCCATCCCGAAATTCGGCATCACCAACTTCATGACGCCGTCGACGCTGCTGTACATGCTGCTGGCGGAACCGGGCGCCCGGACCCTCGATTTCTCCTTGCTGGAATACATTTTTTACGGCGCCGCGCCCACCGCGCCGGAAAAGATCCGCGAGGCCATCAAGGTTTTCGGCCCGGTGATGTTCCAGATCTTCGGCCAGACCGAAACCATGTTCCCCAACACCTGCCTCAGCCGCGAGGACCATTTCGTGGCGGGCGAAATCGCGCCGCCCGACCGCCTGACGAGCTGCGGCCGACAGGCGCCTTTCTGCAAGCTCGCCATTATGGACGAAGACGGCACGCTGCTGCCGCCGGGCGAGGTCGGCGAGCTGGTCTACCGCGGCGCCGGCCTGATGCTGGGCTATTACAAGAACCCGGTAGCCACGGCTGAAGCGGCGGGCTTCGGCTGGCACCACACCGGCGACATCGCCCGCATGGACGAAGACGGTTACGTTTTCATCGTCGACCGCAAGAAGGACATGATCATCTCCGGCGGCTTCAACGTCTTCTCGGTCGAGGTCGAGGCCGCGGTCTTGACCATGCCGGCCATCCGCGACTGCGCCGTCATCGGCGCGCCCGACGAGAAGTGGGGCGAGGCGATAGTCGCCTGCGTCGAGCTTAAGGCCGGCGAAAGCATGGAGGCCGAGGAGATCATTGCGCACTGCAAGGAACGGCTCGGCGGCGTCAAGGCGCCCAAGCGGGTTGAGTTCGTGGCGGAGCTGCCGCGGAGTGCGGCAGGCAAGGTGTTGAAGCGGGAACTCAGGGAGCGGTTTTGGGCGGGGCGGGAGAGACGGGTTTAGGGGGGGGCACGGGGACAACACGCCAGGCGATTTCACATTTCATGACCTGACCCCATCCCTCTACGTGACCCCATCCCTCTACGGGCCCATTTCACCGCCAGGCGCTGGATGCCGGGAAATTTGACCATGGCTTCGGCCACCGGGTCTTCGACCGGAGGGCTGTGGTCAGGTCTTGAAATGTGAATTTCGCGCCCCTTCCTCGGCCGTGGCTTGATCGGCGGGGCCGCCAGCCGCCCCAGGGGCGTGGGGACGGTCCAGGGGAACCCATTGCGGAGCGCTCGAAACCGGGGGCAACTCGTGGCGGTCGAATTTGCCTTTCAGGACCTGCCCCCAGCTCTCGCCGGGCCGCGTCCGGCAGCAAACGCAGACGCCGATCGCAGCCAGCTGCTTTGATTGTGCTATTCTGACACGAGGCAGCAGCGCTATCATATCGTGCCTCGGAAAATGTGGGGGAGGAGCGCCGATGTCCGCCTTGTCAGGCCTCGCCGGAAGCGAAAAACCTGATTTTTCGAAGCTGCCGGTGATTGTCGAAATCGGCAAATTCAACACGCTGTTCGCGGGCCTGTTCTCTTTGGTATTCGCGACTGTCGCTGCGGGTTTTCTTGCCGATGCCTTGCCGGCTTTTGGCCCGGTCCTGGTTTTCGTTTTGGTGGCCGTTTGCGGTTTCCTTCTGCTGCGCAAATTCGCCATGCCGCGCGCCCAAACCGTGACGATCAGCGAGAGAGAGGTATTCGCGAGCCACAAGGGTGCCGAACTTTGGCGAGATAGCATCAAGGCTTTCGCTGGCGTGACCTGGCGCGAGGAAATGCGTGGCAGTTCGAAAAATCGCAGCCTTCACCAGATCGTCGAACTTTGCCACGAAACGGACAGCGCGCGGTCGGTTGAGCTCTGGGACAGCCAGCGAACAGAGGGTGTTCGCCAGTTGTGGGAAGACGCGGCGCGGGCCTTGGACTTGCCGGCACTTCGCCAAACCGCTGACGGGCTGGAGCGGCGAAACCCGGACGAGATCGACCTGTCGCTGGGCGATCGCATGCGCTCAGGCCATATCGAGGCGAGCTTCGACCCGGAGGCGCCGGACGGCATCACCTGGTCGCGCGGCGACGGCGAGATCTTCGTCAAGATCCGTCCCACGGGCAGGTTTCGTGCCATGCCGATGGCCTTCGGCGGCTTCTTCGTCGGCCTCGTCACTTTTGTGATTTCGGGGTTCCTCCTGGCGATTTCGCCAGGGCAATTGCTGGTTCTTGCTCTCCTGGTGGTTATCCTCGGCCAAATCCTGCTATGGGGATTGCACAGCCGATTGACCGTTAGCCCTCGAACCCTCAGCCATGAGGTCGTGTTGACGGGCGGCCTGCGCTTCAAGCGTCGGCGTTACGCGCTGGACAAAATCGAAGCCGCCGCCGTGGTGAAAGGCGTCGGTTTCGGCGACAGAGCGCTGCGTTTCGAAACCGACGATGGCGAGTCCCGCATCGCATTGTTGAACCCCGAGGGTGCCGAATGGCTGAAAAACTTCGTCATGTCGGCGCTGGCCGAAGCGCCGGAGCGGGAATACGGACTGGGGCCGGGTGATTGGTAAAATAGGGCACTTTTCCAGGCCCTGGCGCGAATGTGGCGTTCCGGGACACCTTGTGGAGTTCCGGGGACACCTTACCTAACTGCAATCTCCGCGGAGCCCTTTTTCGGCCCCGGCTTGGGTTTCTTCAGGCTCCGTCCCAGGGCACTTTCCAGGCCTTCGACGAAGCCCTCATCGCCGAGCGGGCGGCCTGTGCGCTCGTGGCTCTGCAAGGCCGTGTGCTGGTCGGCCGGGAGCCCTGCCGCCAGGAAGCCGCGCCATTTCCCGGAACCTGCTGGGATTGGCGGCGGCGATGAGAGCAATAGGAAAATATCCTGGACGCGGGCGCGGTCATCCACTGGGGGTTTGCATTTTCTGTTATTTCGCTTATTTCGTTTATTGCGTTTAATGCAAATAGAGCTTACATATAGCGCAAGTGAGCTTTTCGCGCCGAGAGCAGATGGCTGGGCCGATGAGCCGGCCTCGGATTCAACCGATGAGCAAGGAGATCGTCATGGCCGAAGCCGAATTGTCGCACAGGCTGCCGACCGAGGATGAGACGGCAATTGCTTCCGAAGCCATCACCAAGATGGGGAGGGCCCTGACGCCTGACGGTGTATTGCCGATCAAGGTGGAGGAAGGCGGCGCCGAAGTTCGGATTGACCTGCCGCGGCCCATTGGCGAGGCGATGTTGAGCCTGCTCGCCCACATTGCCGAGGGCGAAATGGTGACGCTGGTGCCCTCCGGCACGGTGCTCACCAGCCAGCAAGCGGCGGATCTCTTGAACGTCTCCCGCCCTTTTCTCACCAGGATGCTGGACGCGGGCGAAATCGACCACCACATGGTGGGGTCGCACAGACGGGTCAAGGTCGTGGACGTGCTGGCCTACAAGGAGAAGAGGGACCGCGAACGCTCCCAGGCACTGCGTGATTTGCAGCGTTTGGGACAGGAGTTCGAATCCGCGTGAACGATGCTGCCGAGCGCTTCGTCGCCGTACTCGATGCCAACGTGCTTTATCCCTTCGGGGTGCGGGATGCTTTGCTACGATTTGCCGAGGCCGGGCTGTATCGTGCGCACTGGTCCGCCGAAATTCTCAACGAATGGACGCAAAACCTCCTGCTGGGTGGGGTGGAGGGACGTGGCGCGCTGGTTGCCGGCGCCGCGGACAGCCCATCCTTCGTCATGGGGAACTACGTGCTGGTTGCGTTTACTCATCGTTGCCTCTCAATTTCAAAAGGGTTGCACCACGGGGCAGCGTCAGCAGTGTTGCCTTGACGATGGCCGATCAGTGGTTTACATATTGTACATAATAATCTTTTTTGTAAACTGCAAGCTCAAAGGTAGCCAATGTTTGGAGATCGTCTGAAGCTGGCCCGAAAAAAGGCCCGTTACTCGTTGCGAGCGCTCTCTGAAGCGCTGGACAACGAAGTGACCGCCCAGGCCATCGGCAAGTACGAGCGCGGCGAGATGATGCCGAGCTCGGGCGTGCTGATGCATATGGCCAGGATCCTCGGGGTGACGCTGGATTTCCTGCTTAGCGATCAGGTGGAGGAGCTCGAGGGCCTCGAATTCCGCAAGCTTTCGGGCACCCGCGCCAAAGAACGGGCGGGCGTCGAGGCCGAGGTCATCGACCACCTGCAGCGCTACCTCGCCATCGAGGAAATCCTCGATCTCGAGAGCAGCGCCTGGAGGGCACCCCGCTTAGGCAACCGCTTTCTCGGGCAGGAAGGTGACGGTGAAATCCTGGCCCAGAATCTGCGCCGGGAATGGAAGCTCGGGATCGATCCCATCCCCAACATGACCTCGCTGCTGGAAGACCGGGGCATCAAGGTCCTGGTCATTGCGCTGCCGGGCCGCGTTTCAGGCCTCACTTGCCTGGTTCGCCGGCCGGGGCACGACACCTTGGTGCCGGCAATCGTGGTCAATGAGCACGTCACTCTTGAGCGACGGCGGCTGACGCTGGCGCACGAATTGGCACACCGGTTGATCGATGAGTCCTCGCCGGTCGACCAGGAAAAGGCATGCCACGTCTTTGCCGGAGCTTTTCTGGTGCCCAGGGAGCATTTGGTGCAGGAGATTGGCGAACGGCGAAAGGCACTGGGTTATCGCGAGCTGATTCAGCTCAAGCGCATGTACCGGATCAGCGGGGCGGCACTTCTGGTACGCCTCAAACAGGTCGGCGTGATCGACGGCTCGACACTCACTTATGCCTTCCAGACCTACGCCCGCCGCTGGCGGTCGGACGAGCCCGAACCGCTGGAGGGAGCGGACGACCGGGGAAAGCGCGAAAACCCGCAACGCTTCGAAAGGCTTTGCTTCCGGGCGCTGGCCGAGGGGCTGGTGTCGCCCGGCAAGACAAGCGAGCTTTTGCGCCAGCCTTTGGCGGTAATCGAAAAAGGAATAAAGGGACCAGCCGCAGGCGATGCGCATCGTGGTCAGTGACACGAGCTGCATGATCGACCTGCGCAAGGCCGGTCTTCTCGAGGCAGCGCTCGGGCTCCCCTACACCTTCGTCATGCCCGACACGCTCTTTGAAGACGAGTGGCTCAGCCTGAACGATGCGGAAAAGAGGCCGTTACTCGATCTCGGGCTGGAGGTGCACGGTCTACCAGGGCCATCAGTCGAACGCGCGGCATGGCATTTCAATCAGCACCGCAGACTCAAGCTCAACGACTGCTTTGCGCTCACGCTGGCCGAAGAGATCGAGGGCTGCATCCTGCTGACAGGCGACGGATTCTTGCGCCGGATAGCAGAAGGCTGTGGGATCGAAGTTCGGGGTGTGCTCTGGGTAACGGACGAGTTGGAGGCTCATGGAGTGGTGCCACTTTCGTTGCTGCACCAAGCGCTCCAGCTCTTTCACGAAGACGAGTTGGTCTATCTGCCGGAAAGAGAAGTGCGCCGGCGCATCAGGCGGCTGGCGCGGCGTATCTAGGCTAATTGCACCGGGGGTAGTGCGGCCTGGGCCCCGTCCGCGCCCCCCCCCCTCCCGCGAAGCGCCCCAACGCTGGTCGCCCGGCCTGACGCGAGGGACGGCGCCGGAAAAGGCTATGCCAAGCTGGCGGAACATGGGAACCTCGCCGGCCGGACGCAGCTGATCGGGATCGTACCGCATGACCCCCTTTGAACGCATCAAAGCCGTTTGCCGCGGTGAGCTCCCGGACCGGGTGCCGTTCGTCTTGCTGCTGCGCGAGTTCGCCCTGAAACACGCTGGCGTGCGGTTCGTAGAGGCCTACAGCGACCCCGACGCCTACGTCCGGGCGCAAGTAAAGGTGCTGCAGGATTTCCGCCTGGATGCGGTTTGCGATCTTTTCGTAACCCCCGCCGTCGACGAGGCGCTGGGGGCGAAAATCGTCTTTCCCGACGACGATCCGCCGTGGATCCCCGAGCCCAGCGTGGCGACGACCGGGGACCTGGGAAAATTCGCCAAACTGGATCCCCTTTCACACGGGCGCATGCCCTACCTTTTGGACATCGTTTCGAGGCTGAAGCGTGAAGTGGGGCCCGACATCCCGGTCCTGGCCTGGCCCTCGGTGCCCTTCCGCACGGCCTGTATGCTGATGGGCAGCCAGGAACTCTATCGCGGCTTCTATAAGAAACCCGAATTCGTGCACGACCTGATCGAGGCCTGCTATGAGCCTTGTCTGGCCTACGGCAAGGCGCTCTTGGACGCCGGGGCCGACATCATCTTCACCTCGAACCCGACGGCCAGCACCGGCTGCATCTCGCGCCAGCACTACGAAGAATACGCCCACGCCACGACCCGGGACATGCACCTGGCGCTCAAAGCCTATGGCGCCGAGACCATCATCTTCCACCCCTGCGGCACCTGGCACGACCGCCTCGACCTGCTGGCCGAAATCGGGGCCGACGTGCTGCACTTCGACAAGGTCGACATCGCAGCCTTCAAGTCCCAATACGCCGATAAATGCGTCTACATGGGTAACGTCAGCACGGTGGACACGCTGCTGAGCGGCACGCTGGCTGCGGTGGAAAACGAAACCCTAAGCTGTCTCGAGAAGGGGGCGGGCGGCGGCAGGTACATCCTGAGCGCCGATTGCATCGTGCCGCGGGATACGGACCCGGCGCATTTGAGCGCCATGGCCGATGTGGTCGAGCATTACGGCACATATGGTTGATATGAAATAATTCCATATCGTCAACCGCAAGAAGGACATGATCGTCTTCGGCGGCGTCAAGGCGCCCAGGCGGATCGAGTTCGTTGCGGAGTCGCCGCGAAGCGCCGCCGGCAACGTGCCGAAGCGGCAGTTTCGCGAGCGCTTCCGGGAAGGCCGCGAGCGGCGGGTCACCGCGTGGGGTCACACACGCATGGGGTCACAAGCCTTGGGCATTGCCTTGGGCGGCTCCCGAAAAACGCGCTGCGTCCTTGGGCATTCCAACAGAACTTGAAATGCCCTAATAGGGGAAGTCGACGCCCAGCGCGGCCACTTTCTCCTTCACGCTTTTGAACATGTCGAGATACCAGGTCATGGGCTGGGCGCTGCGGACGTCGTAGCATTCCTGGAAGGGTTTGCCCTTGGGCGCATCGGCGATGCGGTCCTCGTACTGAGACAGCAGCTCGAGGACGATGGCGTTGGCCTGGGCCCGGGTCATCGCCTGTCCGGCCACGGCATGGCCCACTTCGCAGGCCAGGCGGGCCTCGAGCGGCGTGGCGTAGTTGCGGTACTTGTTGCGGGCCACCGCCGTCTCCCACAAGTCGCCGCCCGAAACGGTGCTCGCCAAGCCATGTGCGGCGGCCTCGTAGAGCACCATTTCGGTGCCCGAGCCGGCATTGAGAAAGCCGTTGGAGGTGGTCAGGATGCGGCTGTTTCGGCTCACCGCCTGATGCGTCACGCTGACCACCCAGAGCATCTCGCGTCCGCTGTTGGAGGTGTGGTGCAGGTGGAAGGGGAAGCTTTGCTGAAAATGGGCCTGGTAGATGGTCAGCCCGACCAGGTGGTAGGCCGTCTCCAGAATCGCCGTGCCCTCGGCCCGGCCGGCATAGCCGCCATAGATGGCGCCGCTCAAACAGCCGATGAAGCAGCCGAATTGGTTACAGTGGGCGATCTTGTTCAAGAGCTCGTTGTCGATGTTGAGCTCGCTAAGCACGCCGATCAGCCGGGCATCGCTCTGGCGCACCCCCCATTCGTCGTTGCTCACCGCGATCTGCCCCGCATCGGTGAGCGCCGTGCCCACGGCTACCAGACAGAGACCCGGCCGGCCCACCAACTTGGCCGCCTGGCGCAGGCTCATGGCGTGTTCGACCACGCCCGCCATCTCGGTCGGGCTGCCGGCCTTGATCTTGCGGCCCATGCTCTCCTCCAGGATCGGCGCACAGACACTGTCGGCCAAAGGCTCCTGGAGATAGGCCATGGACATGGGCAGGAAGTTCTCCTCGTCGCAGGTGATGTCGCCGCTGAAGATGCAAAAGGGCGGCCTGGTATCCTCCGGCCCGCGATGGCGCCACCAGCGGGCCTCCTTGCCCGCCCCCACCAGGTATTGCCCGGGGGCATGGTAGAGCGCCTCCCGGAGCTCGGCATCGTCGAGCAGAATGCGGCGGTGGCTGTCGACATTGAGCACGCCCACCTCGAGAAAGAGCTCGGTCGCTGCCTGCCAGACGCGGTCGGCCAGGTCGTCGTCGGCGGGTACGGGGGAATCCGGATCGAATTTGATTTCGTATTTCTTAATCAGTTCCTTGATCTTGGGCATGAATATCTTGACGTTGAAGTCTTCGACTTCGCAAAACGGGCCGGTATTCGCCCGCTCCATGATTTCCCACATTTTATACATGCTAGGACGCCCTCTCCGTCATCACGCGTTCGAGGATTTCGACGCTCGAGGCGGCGTTCTCTCCCCAGCTGTCGGCGCCGCATTCCGCCACCCAATCCTGCGTCACCGGAGCCCCACCGAGGATCACGTGGTAGTCGTCGCGCACACTCTTGGCCTTGAGGATCTCGATGATTTCCTGCTGGGCCGGCATGGTCGTCGACATCAGCGAGGAGGCGCCGATGACGTCGGCACCGACCTCCTGGGCCTTTTTGACGAAGTCCAAGGCGTTGACGTTGAAGCCCAAATCGTGCACCTCGAAACCCTGGGCCCGCAGCAGCCGGACCACGATCTCCTTGCCGATGACGTGCACGTCGCCGGCCACGGTGCCGACCACCATGGTGCCCTTCTTCTCGATGGCCTGGGCCGATTTCTCGATCTCCGGCTGCAATTCCGCCATCGCCGCTTTCATGGCCTCGGCGGCCATCACCATTTCGGGCAGAAAAATTTCCATGCGCGCGAACTGATCGCCGATCTCGCGCATGCCGGCGGTCATGGCGGCGATGATCTCGTCGATCGCCAGCCCGGCCCGCAACGCTTCGTTGGCGGCGGCGGCGGCGTCTCCCTCCTCGCCACTAATTACAGCATCGATCAATGACTTCAACGCGGTCATTTTATTGCCTCTCCTGTTTCCCCTGTTCCGCCTGTTCCGCCTGTTCCGCTCTGTTCGGCTCTGTGGCTCCAATCTGGCAACTCAAGCCCGACGCTTTCCGGTAAATCGGCAAGGCAAAGTATTGCCAAGCGGCCGCCATAACACAACGAGCGATAAGATCCCGCCGCGCTCAGTCCGCCAGGAATTCGCCCAGGGCAGCGTTCGTCGCCTGCATCTCGAAGTCCTGGCCGATGCTGATGCGCAGACAATCCTCGTAGTCGGGCTGGTTGAACCTGCGGGCGATGATGCCGCGCGACAACAGGAAGCGGTTGGCGGCCTCGGCCGAACGGGCCCCGCTATCGGGGAAGCGCGTGAGCACGAAGTTGGTTTGACTGGGATAGACGAAAAGGCCGAGATCCTCGAGCTGGCCCGAGAAGCGGGCGCGCCAGGTAAGGTTGTGTTGGCGCGCCCGGCCGGTGAATTCGCTGTCCTCCAGGGCGGCGATGCCGCCGGCCACGGCGGCGTTGCTCAGCGGGAAGGTAAGCCCCAGCCGGCCCAGCACCGCGACCACTTCGGGGGGGCCGAAAAGCCAGCCCAGGCGCAGACCGGCAAGCCCGTAGATTTTCGAAAAGGTGCGAAGGACGACGACGTTGTTGGCGCTGGCGGCCAGCGCCATGCCGTCCTCGTAGTCCGGGTCCGAGACATAATCGGTGTAGGCGCCGTCGATGGCCAACACGGTGTGGTCGGGCAGCCCGGCGTGCAGGCGGCGCAACTCGGCCCCCGAGATCCAGGCGCCGGTCGGGTTGTCGGGGTTGGCCAGCAGAACGATTCGCGTGCGTTCCGTAAGGCATGACAGCACGGCGTCGACGTCGACCCGGAAGTCCCGATCCGGCGCCGCCACCGGCGCCGCCCCGGCCATACGGGCGTAGATCGGGAACTTGCCGTAGCAATGCGCGCTGTGGACAAGCTCGTCGCCCGGGCCGGCGTAGGCGTGCACCAGCCGGGTCAGCAGCTCGTCCGAGCCGGGGCCGACGACCAGCCGCGAAAGCTCGCGGCCGCTGTGCTCAGCGAGGGCCTGCATGAAATCGCCGAGAACCACCTCCGGATAGCGGTGAAGGTCGTCGAGCATGGCCCTGATGGCAGCCACCGCCTTGGGGCTGGGGCCAAAGGCGCCCTCGTTCGAGGCCAGCATGATGACCCGTTCGAAGCCCTCGGGCTGGGGCAGGTTGGCCATGTGGTAAGGCAGGTCGTCGCCGCCGTAGCGTGCAATGGGGCCGCTCATGCGCTGGGTGCCTCCTGCTCTGGAGCGTCGGCGGGCAAGGCCGCTCGGGCCCACCCGTCCGGCCGCCATGGTAAAGCGATTCAGGTCTGTCGGAAATCGCCGAGTGCCGCGCCGCCCGAGCACGCCAATGTGATGAGCATCCTTTCCGCTGAGGCCCGATAATGATCTGAGGGGGCCACGAGATTCTTAAGAATCGTGGTTCGCACCACCAGCTCGCGCGTTCGAGATACGAGTTTCGGAAGCCCCGCTCCGGGGGTCGGTTTTTTTGCCGCCTGAAATCGGCGGCTGGTCAAGGCTGGCGCCTTCGCGGTCCGCGGCGATGGCGGCAAACCTGTGAAGCTGCTTGCCGAGGCGAAAACTGAGCACGCCGGAGCAGGGCTTGTTCGGCTCGACGCCTTCCTCGGCCTTGGCAACTTCAAGGGCGTGACGCCAGGGCCGGCCGCCTCAGGTCACACCTCCCCAGCTTGCTCCGGCGCCGGGCCGTCGGCCGTTTGCGCCCCAAAGTCCTGGGCCGGCGGAAAGCCCTGGAGCTCGACCGGCGGCACCACGTCGGCGAAGTCGGAAACGCGCCGCATGATGTCGGGCAGCGGCCTCTCACCCAAGGGGCAGAAGGCGACACAGGCGATCTTGCAGATCCGGTTGTCGTTGCCTTCGATGGCCAGGTAATCGTTCGTGGTGTAGTCCTCGTGGCCCAGGTCCGAGGGATAGCGTTGCTTGAAACCGGCCCGCAGGGTCTCGAAGTCCATCCCCCGGCGGGGCCGGCATCGGCATAGCATCTGAGGTGGCTGACGCGGCCTCCCCGGCTTATGGCCTCGGTCGGGCAGACCTCCATGCAGATGCGGCAGCTGGGCGGGCAGGGGTCGCCTTGGAGCAACGGGCTTTCCTTCAAGGCCGCCGCGGTCAACAGGCCGCCCAGGCGGATGCGGGTGCCAAAGTGCGGGTGGCTGACTAGGCCGTTTTTCGCCTTGCGGCCGAGGCCGGCCAGGACGGCTGCGCGTTTCATGCTGAACATGCCGTAGGCCGGGGCGATGATCGAGGCGTCTGAGTCGGCCCTGTGGTCGTAGCGCGAGCCGATGTTGTAGCCCATGGGCACCGAGCGCTGGCCGTGGCACTCGAGCCATTGCGCCAGGCCGAAGGTGATCTCGTTCAGCCGGCGGTTGGGGAAAACATAGCCGAAGTTTCCCTGCACGCCGGTATTCTTGACGGGCGTCGTAGTGGTGTCCAAGACACCGTCGAGCAGCCGGATCGCCACCATAACGACGCTTTGGCTCGAAGGCATGAGCTCCGTCGGCAGTTGCCCGCTATGGGGATAGACCGGCACGGCCTGGCTGTCGAAGGGCGGGGGATCGGCCCAGCGGGCGACGGCTGCCACGGCCACGTCGTCGGCGCCCAGCTCCCGCGCTTTTTGCTTCAAGGCGTCCGTCAGATCGGCGCCGGCTGAATCCGTTGGTGTCTCGTCCATGGCTGGCTCCTTGTGGTCGGGGAAGCAAAGAAAGGCGCCTCAGCGAAACGACTTCCAGTAGGTGTCCTTGACCGCGATGCGGCCGTTGACGACGGTATAGAGGTCGACCACACGGTTCCGGAAAGTCTGGCCGTTTTCGTCTATCCCGGAAATTTCGAAGGTCTGCAGGACGCCGTCGCCAGCCGGGACTTCGCGCAGGTTTTCGACCCGCAGCTGGCGCCAGTTCGCCTTGCGCCAGGCGATCTCTTCCAGGATGGCATCGAGGCCGATGAGCGAGCGGCCCAAAGGCTCGTCGGCGCCGCGGGCGCCCTGATGCAGGTGCCAGACGACGTCCTCGGCCAGGCACTCGGCTAGCGCCTCGCGGTCGGCCTTGAAGAAGGCCCGCCCGAACTGCTGCATCAGCTCGATCAACTCGGTTTCCGGCATCATTTGCAACACCTTTCGACCACCTTGGATTGGCTCGATAATATCCCGCTTCCTCATGGCATATCTCCTGCCGGGCGGCAAAGCCCCCAACTCCGACCGCTCTCTTGGTGGCGCTTGCAAAGCCCGGGTGGCCGGCCCAAGATAATTCGAGGGAAATCGAAGCGGCAAGCGAGGCGGGGCATGGTCGATCAAGCGGCAACGGCAGCCGATTTGCGGGCGGTGGACCAGCTCGAGGTCCTGGTCCTGGTCGACAACCAGAGCGATTTCCTGTCCACGGTTCCCGAGTTCGTGAGACCTGAGTTGCCCGGCCTGATGCAGGCCGGCTTGAGCGAGATTTCCGGCGAAGGCCTGTGTTGCGCGCCATGGGGATTTTCCTTGGTGGTGACGGCCCGTCTGGGGGATGAATCCCACACGGTGCTTTTCGATGCCGGGCCGGAAGACTACGCCGTCGAGCGTAACGGCGCCCGGCTGGGGCTCGACTTCGGCGCCATCGGGGCCATCGTGCTCTCGCACGGGCATTTCGACCACGCCGGCGGCTTGCTGGCGGCCGTCGACGGTATCTTTGCCGCCAACGGCGGGCAGGCCGTGCCGCTGCACGTCAATTCCGGCATGTTCGAAACCCGGGGGGTGCGCCTGGCCGACGGCACCATCGTGCCCTTCAAGGACATCCCGGACGCCGGGGAACTGGTGGACCATGGTGCCGAGATGGTCAATTCCGAGAGCCCCCGGTTGTTGCTCGACGACAGCTTCTTCCTGAGCGGCGACATCCCCCGACGGACACCTTACGAAGTTGGCCTGCCCTCCCATCTCAGCCGCTCGGGCGAGGGCGGCGGGTGGCAGTCCGACCCCTGGATCAGGGACGAGCGCTTCCTTGCCGTCAGGCTGCGCGACAAGGGCGTGGTGGTGTTCACCGCCTGCACCCACGCCGGCATCGTCAATGTGCTGAGCGCGGCTCGCGAGCTGTTCGCGCCCGAGCCCCTGCACGCGGTGATGGGCGGATTTCATCTTTCGGGCGCCGACTGCGAAGCGATCATCCCCGAGACCGTGGCCGACATCGGCGGCTTCGGCCTGGAGCGCATCGTTACCGGCCACTGCACCGGCTGGCGCGCCGTCCACGCCTTGATAGAGGCTTTCGGCCCGGACGTCGTGGTGCCGACCGCGGTCGGTCGGCTGCATGCTTTTTGAGGTTGTTTCGGGGCGGGGCGGAATTCACCTTTCATGACCTGACCCCAAGCCCGCGAGAAGCTGCCGGGTGGTAAAGTTGAGGGCCGCGTGACAGCGAGTTAGGATGAACGGCTAGCATGCAGGAAAGCGCGCCGGAGCCCGTGAGCACCAGCTGGCAGCCCTCGGTGGCGCTGCTGAAACTGCGGGCCGACCACCAAGCCAGCGTGCCCGCGCTGGGGGCCGAGCGGGCCATTCATTACACCGAGTTCTACAAGGCCAACAGGATATCGTCGCCGGCCCTGCGCAAAGCCCGGGCGCTGGCCGACCACCTGGCCCGCAGATCGATCCGCATCCACCCAGGCGAAGTCATCGTCGGCAGCCACACGGAACACCGCATCGGGGCCATCTGCTTTGCCGAACTGGCCGGGGTGGCCATGCTGGAGGACATCTTTCGCTTCCCCTCGCGCCGCACCGATCCCCTGCACATCGACCCTGCCGCCAGGCGCAAGCTGTTGTTTTCGGTGATACCCTATTGGCTGTCGAAAAACCTGGCGGCCCAGGCCTTTCCCTTACTGAAGCGCCTGGCCTACTTCCGCGACCAGCTGGCGGGCAAGCGCTTCATCATTACCGAAGCCGGTGGCGTCGCCCATTTCCTGCCCAATTATGCCGACCTGATCGGCCAGGGGACCGAGGGCTTGCGGACCCGCATCGCCAAGGTCATGAACCGGCAGCCCGCCTGGCCGAAAGAAAACCGCGACCAGCTCGAGGCCAACCTGATAGCCCTGGAAGCGCTCGAGGCCTTTGCCGACAGATACCGGAAACTGGCAGCCGAGCTTGGCCGCCAGGACATCGTCGAGGTTCTGGACGTGGTGCCGAGAAAACCCGCGGCCACCTTGCGCCAGGCCTTGCAGATGATCTGGCTGTTTCAGATGATCATCCAGATCGAATCCCTCGATCAGGGCATCAGCCTGGGCCGGCTGGATCAGTACCTTTATCCGCTCTACAAAAAAGAGGTGTCGGACGACAGCTTCGATGCCGATGGCATCGCGGGTGATCTCGGCGAAGAAGCGTTCCACCTGGTTCAGCCAGGAAGCCGAGGTCGGCGTGAAGTGGAAATGGAAGCGCGGGTGCTTTTCCAGCCACTCCTTGATCTTAGCGTGCTTGTGGGTGGCGTAGGCGGCCTGAACGAGGAGCGGCCATTGTCGGCTCTGGGTCCTGGCTGGGTAGAAACGCCACGGCTGATCCGGTGTGTCTTCGGGCGCTGCTCTAGCGTGGCTTGCTTGCGAAAACTGGTCCAAAGCGCAGGTTAGGATGGGTTGGCTTGAGTCCGCCTCTTGGCGAACTTCCGCAACGCGGCCCTGACCCGACCTCCAAGCCTAATTTTCTCAGCGCATGAACTGTGGCAGCCAAGTACTGAGGCCCGGGAAGGCGACGACCAGGATCAAAGTCAGCAGCATGAGGCCCATGAAGGGCAGCGTGCCGCGGAAGATCTCGCCGGTGGTGGAGCCCGGAACCAGCCCCTGGATTACGAACAGATTCAGTCCCACCGGCGGCGTGATGAGGGCGAACTCCATGCAGATGCACATGATGACGGCGAACCATATGGGGTCGATGCCCATGTTCACCAGGATGGGATAGATCACCGGCAGGGTGATCAGGGTTATCGAGACGACCTCGAGGAAATCCCCCATGAACAGGAACAGCACGCCGATCAGCACGATGAACATCAGCGGCGACACACCCATGTTCCCCAGGGCCGTGATGACTTGCTGGGGTACCTGCAGCATGGTCACGGAGTGGCCGAAAATCTTGGCTCCGGTGATGATGAAAAAGACCATGACGGTAGTTTTGATGGTCTGCAGCAGGATGGGCCGTAAATCCGCCAGCGCCAGTTTTTTGATCGCGAAGGCGACGAAGGCGCTGAAGACGACGCCGACGGCGGCGGCCTCGGTGGGCGTGAAGATCCCGGCGTAGATACCGCCGAGGATGATCGGCGGCAGGCAGAGGCCCCAAAAGCCTTTGCGCAACGAGGCCAGGCGATCCCGCCAGGGGACTTTCTGCTCGCCGCGATTGCCCTTGAGCCAGGAATGGATGACGACGTAGGCGAGAAACAGAGCGCTCATCAGAAGGCCCGGGACGATGCCGGCGATGAACAGCTTGCCTACCGAAACGTCGGTCAGCGAGCCGTAGAGGATCATAAACAGGCTGGGCGGGATAAGGATGCCGATGGTGCCGCCGGCGGCAACGATGCCCATGGAAAAGCGACGCTCATAGCGCGATCGCAAAAGCTCGGGCAGCGCCACCGAGCCGATGGTCGAGGCGGTGGCCACGCTGGAGCCGGAAATAGCGGAAAAGCCGGCCGAGAAAAACACCGTGCTCACCGCGATACCGCCCGGCCAGGTACCGCACCAGTCGCGGATCACCTGATAGACGTCGTTGCTGATGCGGGCGCCGACCAAAATGTTGCCCATCAGGATGAACAGCGGAATGGCGATCAGGGTGAAGCTGTTGAGGCTTTCGTAGATGATCGAGGGCAGCGCCGGCAGGGCCGACCAACCCTGGAGCCACAGCATCGCGGCGAAACCGCTGATGCCCAGCGCGAAGGCCACCGGCAGACCCAGCCCCAGCAGCACGACGAAACCGCCGACCAAGGCCGCGGTCATGTTTCGTCGGTCCTTTGGTTCTGCTGGTTCTGCTGGTTCTGCCAGGCCTCGACGGTCGTGACCAGGCTTTGCCCCGTCAGCAATGCGCTGCCGACGGGAATTGCCGACAAGGGCAAGTACAAGGGAAAGCGCAGCACCGACATGGTCAACTCGCCGAATTCATAAGCTTCCAGGCAAGCCACCGCGCCGCGCCAGGAAACCACGGCGAAGAAAAGCGTGACCAGGCTGTAGACCGCCACCGCGATCCAGCGCTGCCGGGCCTCCCCCAGGCGCCGTACGATTACATCGACCGCCACGTGCCCCCCCTCTCGAAGGGTGTAGGCGCCGCCCAAAAAACAGGCCCAGAACATGGCGTAGATGGAGATGTCGAGAGACCAAGTCGTGGGCGCATTGAAAACGTATCGCGCAACGACCTCGTAGAACGTCACGGCACAAACTACGACGATCAGCCCGCCCGCCAGAAGGGCGCACAGTGAGACCATTCGATCGAACAGCGGTTTCACCTTAGCGCCACTCCAGGGGCCAAGCTGACGGCCAAGTTCCCCTCAAAAGGGGGCCCCGTGGGCCCTAGCGTACCAGCCGCAGGATTTCCTCGCCTTCCTTGCCGTTCCTTTCGACGAAGATCTTCTCCACCGGTGC
>Ga0187833_10001192_pt1 | contig 30176 bp, 33 predicted proteins | sample ETNtaG_37_FD_167968 | JGI IMG/M metagenome (GOLD analysis project Ga0187833, IMG submission 167968) | Marine microbial and viral communities from oxygen minimum zone, Eastern Pacific Ocean - ETNP2014_SV_400_PacBio MetaG (Illumina Assembly) | ecosystem: Environmental > Aquatic > Marine > Hypoxic...
TGTCTGATTTTGCAAAGACAGCGCATGGACACTGATAAGTCTCTTTGAGCTTCCCTGCAACAATACCGACAACACCTTCGTGCCAAGTGTCATCAAATAGAACGATTGCAAATTGACTTTCATCAATTGGCTGACTCTTGACAATTTCTAATGCCTCGTCTTGCATTCGGGTCTGCTCTTCTCGCCTTTTAATATTAAACTCTTCAAGATTTGAGGCGTACCTTCTGGCATCGTTGATATCTTCAGACAACAAGCAGCGTATTCCCTGCGATATGTCACTCATGCGCCCTGCTGCATTTATTCTTGGCGCCACCGTGAAACCTAAATCTGCAGCCTGAAGAGATTCAATGGGACGCTTTGTAAGCTCAAGTATCGCAAGAATTCCTTTTGAACAGCGCTTTTGCCGAATTCTCTTAAGACCCTCGCTGACCAGAATCCGGTTATTCTGGTCTAGCTTGACTACATCGGCTACCGTGCCAAGAGCGACCAAATCAAGAACCCCTCTAAGATCCGGCACTTTGATTTTTTGTTCTGCAAAATAACCTAACTCATCAAGATGACTCTTAAGCGATGAGAATAGATAAAAGCAAACACCAACGCCTGCTAGATTCTTAGATGGAAAATCACAACCAGACAGGTTCGGGTTAATTATTGCATTTGCATTGGGAAGTTCTTTAGGAGGTAAATGGTGATCTGTAATAATGACATTTATATCGAGCGATCTAGCTAATGAAGTACCCTCATTACTGGAAATGCCATTATCAACTGTAATAATCAGATATGGGTCTTTTTCAGCCTTGGCTTCGTTGACAATTTCAGGACTTAAGCCATATCCATGCTTAAATCTATTTGGCACCAAAAAATCAACATATCTAGCTCCCATTAATCTGAGTGCTTTTATTGCAACTGCACTAGCTGTTGCGCCATCAGCATCGAAATCTCCAATAATGAGTATGCGTTGATCTTCTAATATAGACTTTTCAAGGAGCTCAAGCGCAATATTGAGTTGACTAAAGTCTGGCTTTAATAGGCAAGGCAACGATAATGAAAGTTGTGTTTCTGTTACCGCTCTTGCAGCATAAATCTTTTTTAAAAAATTAGGAATATCATCCGAATATGATTCATAGAGTACATTGTCTATCGGTCTAGTCTGCACTTCTTACAAGACGTGTATGTGTATCAATTGACTTATCTCTTACTATAGAACCTCCAAAAAAGAATGGCACTTCATAAGCCAGCGACGGATTATTTGGCAGCGAAACCGAAGTCCAGAATGTAGTGCTTTGAGTGTTCGGGAAAAATCTCAAGTCAACTAAAATATCACTCTCACCGTAATAGTCTACAATGGTCTCTAATTCATCACGACTTGGTAAGCGCCAGTCATCAAAGGAACAGAGCTGTTGCTTATTAATGGCATCAACATATGCCTTGGTATTGCAGTCCTTACCCCAGAAACAGTTTCGGCTATATTTGCCGTTCTCTTCGCCAGTTTTGCCGTCAAACCAGGTGTAGGTGCTCATTTTATATTGTATCCCCTCGTCATCATTTTTCACTTCCCAGGTCAGAGAGGAGTCTTCATCCAAAACGCACGACCATTCTGTGTCATCGTTATTAAGTTCTATACCTTCATCAGACAATTTAACTAGATCAGCATAAACGAACGAACTTACAAGAAATGATATTAGGAATATAACCTTGTTCATTTTCTAAGGGTGGTAGCTACTGAAAATTCCATTCTACCAGTTATCTTGTTTGTTTGAATAGCCACTATTTGATTAGTTTATGTTGATTTTTGGCGCCTCTCAAAAAGGATTAAGGCGACACCAATAAATATAAAGCTATCCGCTAAATTGAATACTGGCCAGTGGTATTGGTCATAATGGGCATCTATAAAATCTATAACGTAGCCATACTGTGCGCGGTCCAGCAAATTACCCAAGGCGCCAGAGAGTAGAAAAAATTGCCCAAAAAGTCTTTGCCTATATATTGCCAATGTTTTGTATATCCAAAAAATAATTAAACATGAAGCAATAATTGAAACAGCTAACAAAAACCCTTTTTGAATCGCAGTTCCAGATGCCAATATACTAAATGCTGCTCCATAATTTTGCACATAAGTCCAGCTAAGATATGAATTGACAGTGACAGACTCACCTAAATCAAACATAGAAACAACAGTCTGTTTTGATAGCTGATCTAAAACGACCATAAATAAACACAAATAGTAGTATGTCCTATGTCTCATGATAATTTCTAAATGGTGTTTTAATAATCAAACTATATTTTTATTAAGCGAAAAAAAATAATTACTAACAACGCAATCATTTAGTATCTGATTATTCAATGCGTTTATAATTTATTGTTATTTATATTATAAATGTAGTGGAGGTTTTATGGGTTTTTTAACGGGCAAAAGAGCTTTAATTGTTGGGGTTGCTTCTAATCGCTCGATTGCTTGGGGAATAGCAGAAGCGATGTCAAAGCAGGGCTGTGAAATTGCGCTCACCTACCAAACTGAAAAGCTGAAGAAGCGCGTTGAAAGCTGCGCAGAAGTTTGCGGCTCTTCAATCGTAATCCCTTGTGACGTTTCTGAAGACGAACAAATCAAGGGGACTTTTACTGCCTTGAAAAAGTCATGGGACTCGTTTGATATTCTTGTCCATTCTGTTGCCTTTGCTGAACGTGCTGAGCTTGACGGCAACTATGTCGAGGTAACTACACGCGAAGGATTTCTTAAAGCCCATGAAATAAGTTCATACAGTTTCACTGCGTTAGCGAAATATGCATTACCGATGCTAAACGATAATGGCGCTCTTTTAACTCTTAGCTATTTAGGAGCACTCCGAGCTATACCAAATTACAATGTGATGGGTATAGCAAAAGCATCACTTGAGGCCAATGTCAGATATATGGCTGCTTCACTTGGCGATGAAAAAGGAATCAGAGTAAACGCTGTTTCAGCTGGAGCTATTAAAACTCTTGCCGCAAGCGGTATAAAGGGTTTTGGTAAACTTCTTGATCATGCCGCTCAAAGTTCAGCTCTCAAGCGTAATGTTTCTATAGAAGAAGTTGGCAATGCTGCTGCCTTTTTGTGTTCTGACTTAGCCTCTGGGATAACAGGTGAGGTGACTTATGTTGATGCAGGTTATAGCTTTTACGAAAAAGGGCCTGATTTATAATTAAGACTCAGCAAGAACTAGACAAAAACAGTTCATTCATGAGTATAGTTGCCTGATGGGTAATCTAAAGAAGCTCGGAATAGACTTTTATTTCTGCAGAATCCTTTAATTCCTTAATCAGATTAATAAAGAGCTCGTTGAGTTCCTCATTTAAATAGCCATCAGAAATACTCTCATCAACAATCTCTTCAGAGACTCTTACATCTTTCAAGTCAATTACTATTGAGAAATTTTCATTAAGGCTGTTTGAACTATAAACACTTTCTCCAGTAATTGGTTTGGTCATCTTGAATATCATTGATGTCATATTAAGTGGCAACTCAGAGTTCCTTGAAATCCAATTAGGTTCACTCCATTCAAGTTCATTCTCAGCTATCAAAGCTTCTGCCTTATTATTGTCACTATTAGAAAGAGATGATGAAATATTATCAGCTAAGTCATCAATTATTTTTTTGGCCTCAATTGTTTTTAGAATGTCAGCTATTTGAGTCTGAACCTCGTCTAGTGTTTTTTGACGCTCTGGTATTTGGTCAGCAAGATTCATCACTATAAATCTACCCTGGTCTAATTCGATAACATCAGAATTTTCACCCTCGTTGAGAACTAAATCGCTATATGCCGTGGCAACAAATTGCTCTTCATACTCTTCACTAGTTCTGGAAAAATAATCGGAAGTCTTAAGCTCCAAATCTAATTGTTCAGCAACGAAATCAAGAGGGTCTTCATAAGCCAAATTACCGAGCTCTTCTTGTAAACTATAGAGTTTCTGTTGTGCCGCTTTTTTCTGGTGCAATAAGACCAACTGCTCACGAGATTCCTCAAAAGATTTAATATTTTCTAGTTGGATTTCAGTTAGTTTTATGATGTGAAAACCAAAATCAGTTTCAACAACTTTACTAAGTTCTCCAATACCCATCTTGAAGACCACTTTATCGAATTCTGGAACCATAATATCTCTTTCAAAATAACCTAGATCGCCGCCACTGTCTTTTGTAGAAGTGTCTATTGAATGAATTCTAGCCAATTCAGAGAAATCAGCGCCCTGCTGGATCTCTACTAATAAGCTCTCTGCAAGCTCTCTTTCTTCAACTAAAATGTGTTGAGCACTTCTTTGCTCAGGATTTGTAAATAATTCTTTGTCTTCATCATAAAGACTTCTTAGAGTTTCATAATCTGCTGCTTCCTGCTCTTCGATGTCGTCTAGTGACAATTCAACATAATTAACCTTTATTTTTGGCAGTTCAACGAAACTTGATTGATTAGTATCAAAATACTCTATGACTTGTTCTTGAGTAACAGAAATTTGATCTTGATATTTTTCAGTACTTAGAACTATGAATGAAGCATAGCGTTGTTGTCCTGCCAGAGCTTTAAATCTTTCAATTTGTTGAGAGGTGAGGAAAGCTGAATGAGTTAAATTTCTCTTAATCTGGTCTTGTTTCATTAATTCTAGTTGAGACTGTTCATAGCTAAGAGGAGTATAGTTGTTAAGTCTTAGTAGTTGACTGTATCGCTCTTCAGAAAATACCCCGTCCATTTGGAAAAGCTCATTCGATAGAATAATAGCTCTAACTTCTTCATCTAAGGTAACTAATTTTAAGGAATTGGCATAATTCTCAAGTAATTTTTCCTGAATCATCCCATCGATCATCATTTGCCTAAGAGTTGCATCAACTTCTGAGGAATAATTTGAACCAAGTTGCTGTTGCAAGTTTCTTTGCTCAAGATTTAATCTCTTATAATAAGTTGCTAAAGCAATCTCTTCGCCATCTACTGAGGCAATAATAGAATTAGAAGAGCTACCGATGTAGCTCTGAATGCCAAACAATGCAAAAGGTATAGTAATAAGACCAACAATTAGATACGCTATCCAGCCTTTAGACTTATTTCTTATTTTGCCTAACATAATTTCAACCTTAATTATTTGTGAGGATATTAGTTACAACCAATCCCTACTAAAAGCGCTCTATTATACATATAGCAATGATTAATTTAGGTTTCAATAGTGAGTCAGCGGCAGTCATACAGATTTATTACCTAATAGTTTATATCAATTAACTTATTGAGTAGTTTAAAACTCGATTAGGTAGCCGAAAATTCGACCTATAGAAGAATTAAACTCACTCAAATTGAGCGCCTGGTATGAATGGCAATGCTATTTGTTTTATTTCCTCCTCAGATTTTTCTTGTTTAAATGCAACAAGATATAAATCACAAGCATCTGGCCTTCTCCCCCCTACTCTAGCCTTAAATCCTGCCTCAAAGAATGCTTTATCCAATGTGGAATAAGTGAATCCACCCTTATGGATCATAAATACATTTCCATCTAGTGTCGTTTCCCTGTGTCCATACAAAATATCAAATGCAGTTACTGGACCCATAGTTGATTCATAAAGAGTCTCAAATAACTTATCTTGTGCAATTGCTTCGCCAACGCTTTGTATGTCAGGACATGTAATAACAACTATGCCGTCTTCCTTCAACACTCTATAGAATTCACTTAGAGCGACTGGAACCTCGTGTGGAAATATGTGTTCAATATTGTGGGATGAGTAAACAGCATCAACACTCCCAGCTTCAACTGACTGCATGTCTGTTAACGTACCTACTATATCAGGATTGACACTCTCATCAATATCAAGTCTAATTTCATTCCAATTATCATTATTAAAACCAACTATATTGGATTGAGGTTCATCACCACAGCCAACATGCAGAAAAGTTTTCATTAGTTTTTATTAAAAATTAGTTAAAAAGATTATATATAAAAATTTAGTTCTTAATGAGCGCCAGAGTTGTTTTGTTTAAGATTTTTGTTTTATAGTAAATTTTGATATACAACTTGCTTCTAATAGAAAAAGTGCACACATCAATAACCTGTTTGTTAGATCAAAAAGCAAGGTTTCTTGTAATGGCGGAGTGGACGGGATTCGAACCCGCGACCCCCTGCGTGACAGGCAGGTATTCTAACCAGCTGAACTACCACTCCGATTCTTGGTGGGCGCTACAAGACTTGAACTTGTGACCCTCGCCTTGTAAGGGCGATGCTCTCCCAACTGAGCTAAGCGCCCAAAAAAAAATGCCCGATTCATTTCAGAACCGGGCGTATTATACTGAAAAAAAACTTATTAGTTAACAGAATCTTTTAATGATTTTCCAGCTCTAAATGCAGCCACTCTTGAGGCAGAAATTTGGATTGTTGCACCCGTTTGAGGGTTGCGTCCAGTTCGCGCTGCACGTTGTCTAACCAAAAAACTACCGAAACCTGTAATACCAACTGAATCTCCACTTGCCAGCGCACTTGTGATAGCGTCAGTTGTAGCAGCCAATGCACGACCAGCATCTGCTTTAGATAATCCAGAACCACTTGCAATCGCATCAACTAAATCTGATTTATTCATAATTGTTTTCTCCAAAATTTATGTAAATTAAAAAAATATCTTCTCTTCTAACAATGATTATCCATTATTAAACCTTACTGTCAAGCGACTTTCAGCAATTATTTAAAAACTTTTTATTAAATCAATAAGGTGTTATACATTTAATTATCCTTATTTATCAAGTGGACAAATTTTTCTTTCCAAACATGATTATTAATTTCACCTATATGTTTATATACAATTAAACCTTCACTGTTCACTAAGAAAGTTTCTGGCGTTGCATAGACGCCTAAATCTAACCCAATCTTCCCTTCTGGGTCAAATACAATCACGTCGAAAGGATTTCCCAATATTTCTAGATATTTTTTTGCATCCGCATATACGTCCTTATAGTTAATACCTATCATTTGGAGGTTTTCATTTTTTGCAATCCCCATAATGGCGTTGTGTTCTGCTCGACATGTAACACACCAAGATGCCCAAACATTAACCAATGAGAATTTCTCATTAATGAATAGATCGTTCAGCTTTATAGGTTCTCCTAAAAATAATTCAGCTCCACTTACACTAGGAAAAATCTTTCCGACTAGTGGAGAAGGAAGTTTGCGTGGATTAGAGTCAAGACTGAGATAAAGAAATCCTGCCAAAATTATAAACAAGGTAAGTGGCAGAACTTTTTTCATTCACCTGCAGAAGAGTTAAGTAAAGCGTCTGCGACTTCCGGAGGCATATAGTTTTCATCATGCTTGGCAAGGACAGTTGTGGCTACGAAGAGGTCTTGTTCAAGTGACCCGGTAGCGACAATTCCCTGACCTTCTCTAAATAGATCAGGCAGAATACCGTTGTAACTTACCTTAATAATCTCACTGTTGTCTGTCAAAGAAAACACTACATTCATGTCTTCACGTATAACACTGCCAGTCACAACGAGACCACCAAGCCTAAAGCTTTTTCCTGCAGGAGCTTTGTTTTCTATAATGTCAGTGGGAGTAAAAAAATAAAGTAAGTTATCATTAAATGCCTTCAATCCGAAGTAACCTGCCAAGGAAACACCCAGAACAAGTAGCGCAACTAAAACCATACGGTTTTGTCGTTTAGTCATTTTCTCTTGCGTACTTGTTTTTTAATGTAGCAAGAACTTTTTTATGGTTCCTTGATGTTCTAAAAAAAAGTTCAGCAATTACCAAGAAAGTTACGCCATATGAGAGCCAGATATAGAATGCATATTCACCATAAGGCAGGAAAGATAAAGTTTCTGCTAAAGTCATGCTTGTTCTCCTGTAACTAGATCACGGACCCAGCGAGAATTCTGTTCACGAACTAAAACCTCATCTTTTGCATTAAGTAGCATCAATACACCATATAAAAACTGAAAAGCAATAACCATAACAAGTAGTGGCCAAAGCATGTCAGGGTGGACCGATGGATTTGATATGTCTTCTAGTATTGCGCCCTGATGTAGTGTATTCCACCATTTAACAGAATAATGAATAATAGGTAGATTCACTAGACCAACTATGGCCAAAATAGAACTAGCCTTGGCAGCTGTCTTTGGGTTATCAAAAGCATTATTGAGTGATATATAGGCAAGATACAAAAACAACAAAATAAGCTCTGATGTTAATCTTGCATCCCAAACCCACCAAGTGCCCCACATTGGTTTGCCCCATATAGCGCCAGTTGCTAAAGCAATCAAAGTAAATGATGCCCCTATTGGTGCTGAAACCTTAGCAACAACTTGTGCCACCTTTATTTGCCATATCAAGCCAATACCACCAACAATTGCCATAATTAAATAAACCAGCATTGATAGCCATGCACTAGGCACATGTATATACATAATCCTAAAGCTTTCGCCTTGCTGATAGTCTGCAGGCGCAACCACTAAGCCCCAATAAAGACCCAACAATACAAGCCCAATAAAAGGCCATAAAAACCAAGGAATTAACTTGTTACTTGTTTCGTAAAATACTTTAGGCGAGGCAAGTCTCTGGATCCATTTCCACATCATTTGAGAATGCTAAAACAAAGGATATTATTTTAATGATTTCTGTGCTACATTGTTACGCAAATAAGTAGGTTGTGGCAAATTTAATGTCGCCATCTGTCCACTCTCAATTGCCAATAAAAATAAATCAATCAGGTCTTCCGATTCAGGATAAAAGTTCGATTCAATTTGGTTAATATCGCTCTGCAAAGTTAGTGATTCTTTATAAGATTCCCAGCCACTGCCAACCCCAATATAATATTGATTAAGCTTGTCAACATTATCTGGCCGACAAATGCGTTCATTTAGTAGCATGCCGCTTTCGTAAACTGCCCAGTAAACCTCCCCCATACGGGCATCAATTGCAATAGCAATTTTTTCACTATTGAGACGACTTGCAGCCTTATAACCAAGCAGCTCTAGAGTGGAAAAACCCATTGTAGGAATATCACTTGCAAGAGACAGTCCCTGTACTACACCAATACACATTCTAACGCCAGTAAAGGCGCCAGGACCCTTTGTATAAGCTATAGCGTTAATCTCATTAAGTTTTATATTAGTCTCACTAAACACTTCATCGCAGAGCTTTAAAATATGACCTGAACTTTTTTCATGATTTAAAATGACTCGGCTAGTTTTCTGACCTGAAATCGACAAGGTTATGGAGGCAGCCTCGGTACATGTATCTATCGCTAGTATATTCATTGTACAATCTTCTTGTATTTTCTATTCATCGACAAAATCATCTCTGCACGTTGATTTAAGCGTTCCGGGTATCTAATAGGATTGTAATATGAGGGCCCTTTCAATAAAGCAACAAGTTTGGCCATCTCATTCAAGCTAAGACTCTCTACTTTTTTATCAAAGTAATAATTACTTGCAGCAGCAAAACCATGGAACGCTACAGAACCTTGTTGTGCTAAATATACCGTATTCATATAACGCTCAAGAATAAAATTCTTATCGTATGATCGTTCCAATAACATTGCCATCAATGCCTCTTCAATTTTTCTTGTAAATGTTTTTTCTCTAGTAAGCAGTGTGTTCTTTATCAGTTGTTGGGTAATAGTGCTAGCACCTCTGATTGGCTTGTCCTCAAACATATAGTCATAAACAACTCTAATAATTTCTTTGAAATCAATTCCCCGGTGCTCATAGAAGGACTGATCTTCAACCAACAAAAGCATGTTGATTAACTCTCTAGGGTAATTCTCTAGCTGATATTCAATTTGAGCAACTTGCTTGTTTGTAAACTGGTCATCAGAGAAGCTTTTTTTTACGTATTGATTTAAATAAATTAGATAGGAAATAAAAGCAATAAAACCCAATAAAATAAGCGTCTTTAGCCATTTTTTCATAAATGAATTAACTATAAAATTTATAGATTTACATTGTAATCTATTGTAACAAAAACAAAACCATAAAAAAATCTTCATAATTCATTGCTTAAGTCTGATAATCGATTGTGAAAAAACATTAATTAGTATAAAATACGCACTTCCTTGCTTGATCAGCATTAGTTGGCAAGCTTTTATAATCCATAAGGAGATGTTAATGAGACATTACGAAGTAACTCTCATTGTTCACCCTGACCAAAGCTCTCAGGTAACAACAATGATAGAAAAATACAAAGAAATTATCGCCGCATCTGGCGGTAATGTTCACCGTGAAGAAGACTGGGGTCGTAAGCACCTAGCCTACCCAATTAAGAAAATCTATAAAGCTCATTACTTGATGATGAATATAGAATGTGACCAAGAAACTCTAGATAAACTTAACTACAACTTCCGATTTAATGATGCGGTCCTAAGAAACCTAGTAATTTCTAAATCTAAAGCTATCACAGAACCGTCAATTATGGTATCTAAAACTGATAAGGAGTAGCAGAACTATCATGGCTAAACAAGTAAAAAAGAGACGTAAATTTCAAATTCCTATTAATAGATTTTGTCGCTTCACCAAAGCTGGCATTAAGGAAATAGATTACAAGGATGTAGAAATTTTATTAAAAAATATCGATGAGAGCGGCAAAATAACACCCTCCAGAATTACCGGTACTTGCGCCAAGTTTCAGCGCCAATTAACAACAGCTATAAAAAGAGCAAGATATTTAGCTTTAATTCCTTACACCGACAAACACAAAAAATAGGAGTTATTATGCAAGTAATCTTATTAGAAAAAAACCACAAGTTAGGCGACTTAGGCGATGTCGCAAATGTCAAGTCTGGCTATGCCAGAAATTATCTAATCCCTCAAGGCAAAGCTAAACCTGCAACCAAAGAGAATCTTGCTGAATTTGAGCTAATTAAAGCTGAACTTGAGAAAAAAGAAGTTGTAGCTTTGACAGATGCCCAAGCTAAAGAATCAGAAATGACTGATATTGCCTGCAACATTAAAGCAAATGCGGGAGAGGAAGGAAAGCTTTTTGGTTCAGTTGGTCCGGTCGATATAGTTAAGAGTCTTCATGACCAAGGTTTCGAAATTGAAAAGCGTGACGTTAATATGCCTGAAGCTATTCGTTATATAGGAGAATATGAAGTTACTGTATCCCTTCATACCGACATTGTTGTGCCAGTAAAAGTACTTGTCGAGGCTTTGACTGAAGAAGAATAAGTCATAAATATTCTCAAAGTAAGTTAAAATAAAAGGCCCTTATTCGAGGGCTTTTTTATTTTTTTTCGCAAATAAATGGATATTGAGAATACAAAATTACCACCCAATTCAGTTGATTCTGAACAGTCTGTACTTGGCGGCCTTCTTCTCCATAATCAAGCCTGGGACAGGGTTGCAGATATCCTCAATACTAATGACTTCTATCAAGCCTCTCACAGAATTATTTATGATGCAATCGTAACCCTTCTTGAGCATGACAAGCCTGCAGATATTCTAACTGTAAAAGAGCAAGTCATTAAGACTCATAGCGAAGAATCCATCGGGGGTTTTGTCTACCTTGCGCAGATTGCAGAAAACACACCCAGTGTTAGCAATATCGAGGCCTATGCTAATCATGTAAGGGAACTATCTATCTATAGACAACTTATCAATATCGGTAGAGAAATTGCTGATACCGCGTTTCAACCAAAAAACATTGAAGTCAATGAACTACTTGATCTTTCAGAGAAAAAAATATTTGAAATTGCTGAACAAGTTATTAGAAATAAGCAGGACATTACAAACATAAAAGACATCATTAAAGATGTCGTTAACAGTGTTCATGAAATGCAAGAAAAGAAAGGACTCAAAGGAACTGAGACAGGCTTTTCTCAATTAGATAAACTAACATCAGGCCTTCAAAATGGAGACCTTGTTATTATAGCGGGTCGCCCTAGTATGGGAAAAACCGCTCTCTCAATGAATATCGTTGAACATGTTGCAATCCACAACTCAACGCCGGTTGCTGTGTTTAGTCTGGAAATGCCTACAGAACAATTGGTACTTAGGATGATTTCCTCTTTTGGCCGGATTGATGCAAGCAAGTTACGTGATGGAGACATGACAGAAGTTGATTGGAATAGCTTTAATCATGCAGTTCGTGCTTTTGAAGAAAACACTATACTGCTTGATGAAACGCCCTCAATAACACCTACGGAGGTTCGTGCCAAATGTCGTCGACTTAAGCGTCAATATCCTGACCTCGGCCTTATAATGGTTGATTATCTTCAACTCATGACGGTTCATGGTAAATCTGAAAATAGGGTTCAAGAGATTTCTGAGATATCTCGTTCACTAAAAGCGCTAGCGAAAGAAATTAACGTGCCGGTTATTGCAATCTCGCAACTAAATAGAGGGGTCGAGTCACGCACAAAAACTGCAAAAGGTCGCATGCCGCAGATGGCAGACCTTCGCGAATCTGGCTCGATTGAGCAGGATGCTGACCTGATAGGTTTCATCTATAGGGATGAACAATACCATGACGATGCTTACACAAATCCTGAGGAAGTTGGGAAGGCAGATCTAAGGATAGCCAAACATCGTAATGGGCCAACTGGAAATATCAAGCTTGCTTTTATAGGTCAATACGCCAGATTTGAGGATTTGGCATATGAGGATCAGTTTCGTAATATAGACGATGATGATATAGATGCTTCATACGTGAGTAATATCGCACATTTTGATCAGGATACTTTCTAGAGATAATTTCTTAGTATCTAATATCCTCATCAATAATCATGCCCAAGTCATTCATTCAGATTAGTGATAGTCATATTGATGATAAAAAATTAGTTATGGGAGTTGATTCACAAGCCAACCTTGCTTGTGTTGTTGAGGATATTTCTAAACAATCCTATGATGCTTTAATTTTTAGTGGAGATCTGTCTCATAACGGCACAATTAATTCATATATTCGGATTAACGAGATATTAAAACCTCTCAATAATAAAACCTGTATATTGCCTGGTAACCATGATAATGAGTCAAACCTTGCAAAAATATTTGACAACTCATTGCTGAGTAATTTTCAACTGAATGACTGGGAAATAATGTCTATAGATTCAGTACAAAATGAAAAGGTTAGTGGCTACCTGAGCGACCAAAAACTTCAAACGCTGGTAAATGAGATTAAACAATCGAGGGCAAAATACATGGTACTCTGCTTACATCACCCAGTTGTGTCAATGCAAAGTAGCTGGAATGATGATTTGTCACTTGAAAATTCTGAAGACTTATTTGGCGCAATTAGTCAGTTCCCTAGAGTAAGAGCCATTATTTGGGGACATGCACACCAATCTAGCGAGTTTAAATTTGGTAACATAAAATTATTCTCATGCCCTTCCACTGCAGTTCAATTTTGCGGACCATCAGGTATTGGTTATAATCACTATACACTTCATGATAACGGCGAAATTAATTGTAAAACGCAATGGCTATGATAGATGACCAAGCTCAAATTAGAGTGATTTACGATAAACAAAGAAAAGTTACGTACACGAACGTTTTTCAATTATTTGAACTTAATTTTAAAAAAATATGCCGACTTGTGCCTTTGCTGCCTTCCATCAAAGAGAGCCATGTAGCACTTAAAGATTCGTTAAATAAACTGCATCTAATATGCCACAACAAGTCACCATACACAGGAACCTTTACCTTAACACACTGCAATGCTTTGGATGGGGCCCAAGTAAACAGGCCCGATATTCGTTTTAAGCTATACTTCGACGCTCATTTATTGGAAGTCCTTTCGGTTTGTAATGAAGGTAGAATAAACAAATCTCACCCGCTCAAAAATCATTGTAGTGACTATGATTTTCAATGGGAACTTAACCTTTTTATGTTGAGATGGCTTGATTATTGTTTAGGTAAATACGCTGGAGCGGAATGGCAAAAAAGAAATTGAATAAGCAAAATCACAAACTCATAATTGCAATATCTTCACGGGCTCTTTTTGACCTGGATAAATCGCATCAAATTTTCAAGGAAGATGGGATAGAGGCTTATGCTAGGCATCAACAGGAAAATGAGGATATTGTGCTGGAGCCTGGAGTTGGTTTCACGCTAGTTAAGAAACTACTCGCACTTAGCAGTGACAAGACGCCGATTGACGTTATTTTGCTTTCTAGAAATAGTGCCGATACTGGCCTTAGGATTTTCAACTCGATAGAGCATTACGGCCTAAATATTTCAAGAGCTGCATTTACGAGAGGTTCTAGTACGCACTCTTTTGTCGGTGCATTTAAAGCCGACCTATTCCTTTCAAGTAACTATCATGACGTGCAAAAGGCCTTACAGTCTGGGTTTGCTGCTGCATCTATTGTTGAATCAAAATTAGACAATATACATCCTAGCCAGCTCAGAATAGCTTTTGATGGTGATGCAGTTATTTTTTCCGACGAATCCGAAAAAATATTTCATGAACATGGCCTTGAAGCATTTGAAAAGAATGAAAAGAAATCTGCTAAAACTGAACTCAAAGCTGGGCCATTCAAGTCATTTCTTGATTCATTACAAAAAATTCAATCAACCTTTCCTGAGGAGAATAATCCAATAAGAACCGCTCTCGTTACTGCCAGATCTGCACCCTCTCACAAAAGGGTTATCCATACGATGCGTGAATGGGGTATTAGAATTGACGAGGCTTTTTTTCTAGGTGGCCTAGAAAAGGGAGTTTTTTTAAGAGACTTTGGAGCAGATATTTTCTTTGATGATCAAGATCATAACTGTAATTCAGCTTCTAAATACGTTCCAACAGGACATGTACCAAGCGGAATAAAAAATACTTAAGTTTAATAATCTTCATACTTATTGGTTGAACAGAAAAACTTAAATCATTGGTAAAATAGCTAGAAATTATTTTACAATCCTAACGATGTCAAAAAAAATTCAAGCAATTCGAGGAATGAACGATTTGTTGCCAAAAGATTCTGACCTTTGGTTAGCTATAGAAAAGATCATTAATGAGACTCTGATATCTTATGGCTATAAAAATGTTCGCACCCCTATAGTTGAAAATACTGAAACCTTTTGTCGCGCAATAGGAGAAGTGACTGATATAGTCGAAAAGGAGATGTACACCTGGAAAGACCTTAGTGGAGAATCAATCACACTTAGACCTGAAGGAACTGCAGGAATTGTTCGTATGATGATTGAACATAACCTTCCAAGGGAGGGGATACAAAGAGTTTATTACCATGGGCCTATGTTTAGGCATGAAAGACCACAAAAAGGTAGATACCGTCAGTTTTACCAAGTAGGTGTTGAAGTTTTCGGAGCTTCAGATGCAAAAATTGATGCAGAGTTGATTGATATGAGTGCATTAATTTGGAAAAAGATTGGACTAAATAATATTCGACTCGAAATCAATTCATTAGGTTCAAGCGAGAGTCGCTCAAATTATAGAGAACTCTTAAAGCAATATTTCAGTGATAACAAGTCACAACTAGATGAAGACAGTATTAGACGACTCAACACCAATCCTCTTAGAATACTTGATAGCAAAAACAAAGATATGGCGACATTAATTGCGCAAGCGCCAAAAATGATAGATTATCTGGACGAAGAATCTGAACAGCATTTTTTAGAATTCAAAGAGTATCTCGACAATCTTGCAATCGAATATGCCATTAATCCAAGTCTGGTTAGAGGTTTAGACTATTACAATCGTACAGTTTTTGAATGGATTTCAAATGATCTGGGCTCGCAAGGGACAATTTGTGGTGGCGGAAGGTATGACGGCTTAGTAGAAAAAATGGGCGGAAATCCTGTCCCTGCAACCGGTTTTGCAATGGGCATAGAGCGGCTCGTACTGCTGGCAAAAGAACAACCAGAAAAAATACGACAAAAAAAGTTGAGCCTATATTTTGTAGCTCTTGGTCGAAAAGCCCAACAATCTTCAATGAAAATCAGTAGAGATATCCATTATGAACTTCCCGATATAGTTCTTACTAACGATATAACCCTAGGAAGCCTTAAAAGTCAAATGAAAAAGGCTGACAAATCTGAGGCAGATTATGCTTTGATTCTAGGAGACGAGGAATTAAAAAGCAACAAAATAACCTTAAAGCCGCTAAAAGGGCAAGGCGTACAACAATTAATCTCTTTAGAGGGTATCATTCAACATCTTCAGGGGATTTTATGAAAAACTTTATCAATGTTGCTGACACAGAAGATGAGCAAGTTGAGCAAATTAAAAAATGGTGGAAAAGCAACGGTAGGCAGATAATTGCTGGCGCTGTTATTGGTCTTGCCGGTATTTGGGGCTGGAATAGCTATTCCAGCTATCAGGACCAACAATTACTCGAAGCAAGAGCTCTGTACCTTAACTACGCCTCAGACTCTAGCAACGTTGGAGCTTACGAAAAGCTCAGTGAAGACTTTGCTAATAGCTCATATACTGACCAGGCAACCTTGTTGATGGCAAAAAATATGTTTGATGAAGGAAATTACTCTGAAGCACTAAATTTAATTGAACCGCTTACTGAACATTCAAATAGCATGATTTCTTCCTCAGCAATTCTTAGGTTGGTCTCAATTTATCTTCAAACTTCTCAACACGACAAAGCGCTCACATTACTAAAGCCCTATTCTGATGAAAGTTTTGGCGGGCTGGTTCATAATTTAATGGGTGATATTTATTTGGACATTGGAAACAAATCTAAAGCTCAAGAACATTTTAGTAAAGCGTTAGAAGCTGTCACCGAAAACTCGAATTTAGGTCAATTAATTCAGGTCAAACTTGACGATCTAAATTAATTTAAGAAATTGAACTGTTGTGAACTCTCCAGTCATCTCGTTAGTTGGGCGTCCTAATGTTGGAAAATCTACATTATTTAACCGTCTAAGCAAGTCACGTCGAGCCCTTGTCTCGGAATACGAAGGTTTGACTCGTGACCGCCAATACACGAAGATAAATCTTGGGGAGAATAAACACTGCACTATCATCGATACTGGCGGCCTAACCAATGAAGACTCTTTAATTGACACCGCAATTCATGAGCAAGTATTAAGTGCGCTCGACGAGTCTGATGTAATCTTTTTTCTGGTCAACAATAGGGATGGCTTAACTTCTCTGGATTATGAAATCGCATCGCAACTTAGGAAACTTAAAAAAAATATCATTCTGGTTTGCAACAAAGCGGAGGGATTAGATCAATCTTCGGCTGCCGAGTTTTTCGAGTTGGGTTTAGGTAATCCTGTGCTTATTTCTGCCGAACATAACCAAGGCATTGATGAGCTGGTTAATGTGACGATGCCACTGTTACCTGAAAATTCAGAAGATGATGTGCAAGAACCAAAAGGTATTGCTGTAGCGATTCTTGGAAGACCAAATGTCGGCAAATCAACATTAATCAATCGCATTCTTGGAGAGGAAAGAGTTCTTGCGATTGACTTGCCCGGAACCACCAGAGATACAATATTTATTCCTTTTGAGCGTGACCAACAAAAATACACTCTCATCGACACTGCAGGCATAAGAAGAAAGCGAAGTGTAGCTGAAAAAATAGAGAAATTTAGCATCATTAAAGCTATCGAGGCAATTACAGAGTCACATGTCGTAATCCTTGTACTCGACGCTCACGAAGGTGTGACGGAACAAGACGCCACTCTGTTAGGGATGATTGCGGATAAAGGAAGAGCTCTTCTAATAGTGATAAATAAATGGGATGGCCTTGATGATTATCAGAAAAGCGAAGTAAAAAGAAAACTCGACATTAAGCTCTCTTTTGTTAACTACGCTTCTGTACATTATATTTCTGCACTCCATGGATCAGGTGTAGGTAAATTATTTTCATATATTCAAAAATCCTTCAATCATGCAGGATCAAGGTTCTCCACCTCTATGCTAAACAAGATATTAGAGAGTGCAAACGATGCTCATCAACCCCCTCCAGTTTCCGGCAAAAGGCTTAGACTTAAATATGTTCACCAGTCAGATGTATTTCCACCGACCTTTACACTCCACGGCAACCACCTACAAAGCATACCTAAAAGCTATGAGCGCTTCTTGAAAAACTTCTTTATAAAATCTCTCAAAATTTCGAATACACCTATTAGACTTGAATTTAAAAGTGGCGACAACCCATTCAAAAATAAAAAGAATAAACTTTCAGCACGTCAAATTCAAAAAAAGAGGCGTTTAATGAAGTTCACAAAGAAAAAATAGTCTGTTAATTTTCAATAGTTGAAAAAACTAAGAAAGTATTAAGTTGTGTGCCTCTTTAGCTGCATTTATAAAGCCTTCAAAAAGTGGATGTCCATCTCTGGGTGTTGATGTAAATTCTGGATGAAATTGGCAAGCAACAAACCATGGATGCTCAGGAATCTCTATCATTTCAACTAACAGTCCATCCTGGGATCTTCCAGAAACTTTCAAACCGGCCTCTTCAACCTTACCAATCAATTGGTTATTTACTTCATAGCGATGTCGATGTCGCTCAGTTATAGTATCGGCGCCATAAATGTTGCTTGCTCTGCTACCCTTAATAAGTTGACACTCTTGACCGCCAAGCCTCATGGTGCCTCCCATATTTGATTTAGAGTCACGAGTCTGGACATCACCATTTTCGTCCTCCCATTCGGTAATAAGACCAATCACCGGATATGGCGTTTTTGGATTAAACTCTGTGCTGTTCGCATCACCCATATCGGCTTTATGTCGAGCATATTCAATTACCGCAACTTGTAAACCTAGACAAATTCCAAGAAAAGGAACATTGTTTTCGCGTGCATAGCGAACTGTTTCAATTTTCCCCTCAATACCTCTTGTACCAAAACCTCCAGGCACAAGGATTGCGCTCATTTCACTCAAGCATATAGCGCCGTTGCTTTCAATCTCTTCAGAATCAAAATAATGAATATTAACTTTTGTTTGTGTAAAAATACCTGCATGAATAAGAGCTTCTGATAAAGATTTGTAAGACTCAGTTAAGTCCATATACTTACCAACCATTGCCACATCAATACTATGCTTTGGCTTTTCTAAAGATGAAACCACTTTTTCCCACTCACTTAAATCAGCCGATTCACACTTAAGACCCAATTTATCAACAACAATGTCGTCTAAACCCTGCTCAGATAAGGCCTGAGGCACCTTATAAATGGTATCCATATCTAGAGAGGTAAAGACAGAATTTTCAGCAACATTTGTAAATAAAGCTATCTTTTTTCTTTCGGCTTCTGGGAGTGGAAGTTCAGACCTGCAAATGAGTACATCTGGTTGAATTCCAATACCTCTGAGCTCTTTCACAGAATGCTGAGTTGGTTTCGTTTTAAGTTCTCCCGCGGCTTTAATATAAGGCAATAACGTTAAATGAATGAATAAAGTGTTTTCATGCCCCAACTCGAGACTCATCTGTCTTATTGCCTCCATAAAAGGGAGAGATTCAATATCACCGGCTGTTCCGCCTATTTCAACAAGTGCAATGTCTGCTCCCTCGGCGCCAGCTATAGTAAGTCTTTTTATTTCATCGGTTATGTGCGGAATGATTTGAACTGTTGCACCAAGATAATCACCTTTTCGTTCCCGACTGATAACGTTTTCATAAACCCTTCCAGCAGTAAAATTGTTCTTTTTCCCCAGCTGTACACGGACAAACCTTTCATAGTGACCTAAATCTAAATCAGTCTCGGCGCCATCATTGGTAACAAAGACTTCGCCATGCTGAAAAGGGCTCATAGTGCCAGGATCAACATTAATGTATGGATCGAGTTTAAGGAGTGTTACATTTAGCCCGCGTGTTTCAAGAATTGAAGCCAAAGATGCCGATGCTATGCCCTTACCTAATGAGGAAACCACGCCACCGGTTATAAAGATATATTTAGTCATTTAAAACTAAAAAGTTTGAAATAGTTATTTTACATAAATTTGTGTAGAATATGGGCACATCCAATTAAACTAATCGAAATGGGTTACATAGATTTTATCAAGTTGCTTTTTCCTTACATTAAGACCCATATAGGAAAGCTTATTCTGACCTCTTTGATGATGGTTCTTGCGACCACTCTCGAGGCCTCCATACCAGAGATAACAGGCCAAGTAGTTGATGCACTTTTTTCTGTAGTTCGTGAAAAGGAGACCGCAATTCTATATTCACTAACCCTGTTTATTGTCATTTCGCTCAGCTCATTGTTTGCGCTAACCTCAATCAGCGCCAGCTCTTGGGTTTCAAATAAGGTTGTTATGAATTTAAGAGTTAGCATGTTTTCAAAACTTTTAAAGTTGCCCAAGGCATACTTTGACAACAATACAACAGGACAAATACTTTCTAAATTAACTTTCGATGTAGAACAAATTTCTGCTGCCGCATCAACTATATGGCTAGACTTAATTAAATCTTCGTTAACAGTAATATTGTTAACAGGCTATTTGTTCTATAAAAACTACCTATTAAGCCTTATCCTGCTAGTTCTATTGCCGCTAGTCTATTTAGCAGTCAAAGTTTCCAGCTCTAGGATGAGAAGAAGCTCTAAAAAAGTTCAAGATTCAATGGGTCGAATGACTCACCTTTTGGATGAAAACATCTCTGGATCTGATCTGATTAAAATCTATCACGCTCAAAAATCAGAAAACAATAAATTCTTCTCACTCATAAATACCATTCGCCAACAACGCTTCAAGGTTGACATTACAGCAGGTTTAAATACCGCCCTAGTAAATATATTGATTGGCCTGTCACTTGCCTGTGTAGTATATGTATCTTCGATATATCTTACAATGAGTGCTGGGGAATTTCTAGCGTTTTTCACCGCAATGGGCATGCTCGTAAAACCGGCAAAAAGTTTAGTAAATATCAACAAACCCCTTCAACAAGCTATTGTTGCAGCAAAAAGTGTTTTTGGCTTAATTAATGAAGAGGTTGAAGAGAATGAAGGAGTTAAATTACTAGAAACTATAGAAGGTGATATTGAATTTAAGGATGTCACTTTTTCCTATAACAAAGAAAAGTCACCACTAAAAAATATCAACCTATTGATCAATCGTGGTGAAACTATCGCATTGGTTGGGAGTACTGGAAGTGGCAAGACAACATTAGTCAATTTGTTGGCTCGCTTCTATAAACCCACCAAAGGTGAAATCACTATCGACAAGGTAAACATTGAAAAATTTGAATTAGAATCATTCAGATCTAATATTTCTTTTGTTGATCAACATGTACGACTATTCAATGACACAATTAAACAAAATATTGCACTCGGACAAGGCGGCTCGATGCCAAATGAATCAGTCATAAATGCCGCAAAAGTTTCAAATTCATTAGAGTTTATTGAAAAATTGGATAATCAGTTTGATACAGAGATTGGTGAGGACGGTGTAACCTTATCTGGCGGACAACGACAAAGACTCTCTATAGCAAGAGCGATAGCCAAAGATGCTCCGCTACTAATTCTAGATGAGGCAACATCGGCACTTGACTCTGCAACAGAAAAACTCGTTCAATCCGCAATAAACAAGATGCGTCAAGGCAGAACCACAATAATCATTGCCCATAGATTAAGCACCATCCAGAATGCAGATAGAATCATCGTGCTAAAGGATGGGCAAATTATTGAGCAAGGATCTCACGAGGAATTGCTTAAACTCTCTGGCGAGTATGCAAAGCTAAATGAACAACAATTTTCATAGTTAACAGGTATCTGGAAACTCTTACCTCTTATTTATTACTCTAACAGAAATTATTTGAATATAATCTATCCTTAATCACAGAGATGTAATTTTTATAGAGAAATTATATGAGCCAATCATCAACAAATTTTAACTGGCAAGATAGTATGTTTTTAGAAAGCCAACTGAGCGGCGAAGAAAAACTTATCCGTGATACAGCTCACGAATACTGTCAGGAATACTTAGCACCTAGGGTGCTGATGGCTAATAGAAATGAAACGTTTGATCGTAATATTATGACCGAACTGGGAGAACTTGGCCTTTTAGGTCCAACCTTGCCTGCAAAGTATGGAGGAAGTGGAGTCAATTATGTCAGCTATGGTCTAATTGCTCGTGAAATTGAACGAATTGATAGTGGCTATCGTTCAGCAATGAGTGTTCAGTCTTCTCTTGTAATTCACCCGATACATTGTTATGGTAGCGAAGAACAAAAAAGTAAATACCTACCAAAACTTCTCAGTGGTGAATGGGTTGGTTGTTTTGGCTTGACTGAACCAAACTCAGGTAGCGACCCCGCATCAATGTCTACACGCGCTGAAAAGGTTGAAGGTGGTTACCACCTAACCGGCAATAAGATATGGATTACCAATTCTCCTATTGCAGATGTGTTCGTTATTTGGGCAAAGCTAGATGAAATAGTCCGCGGTTTTATTCTTGAAAAGGAAATGAAAGGATTGTCGGCACCAACAATAGATGGCAAATTCTCACTGCGAACCTCTATTACTGGGGAAGTTGTAATGAATAATGTTTTTGTACCCGATGAAAACCTTTTTTCCGATATAAGTGGCCTTGCAGGCCCATTTGGCTGCTTAAATAAAGCACGCTATGGTATCGCTTGGGGAGTCCTCGGAGCTGCTGAATTCTGTTATCAAGCGGCACGAAACTACACCTTAGAAAGAAAACAATTTAATCGCCCATTAGCCAGCAATCAGCTCATTCAAAAAAAGCTCGCCGACATGCTAACTGAAATTAGCCTTGGATTGCAGGGCTGCTTACAGATGGGGCGCTTAATGGACAGCAATCAGTGTCCTGTTGAACTTATTTCAATGATGAAGCGTAATTCCTGTGGAAAGGCTTTAGAAATTGCCCGTAGCGCCAGAGATATGCACGGCGCATATGGAATAATCGATGAATATCATGTTATTCGCCATATGATGAACCTTGAAACGGTTAATACTTATGAAGGGACTCATGATGTCCACGCACTCATCTTGGGTAGAGCGATTACTGACATACAAGCTTTTTTCTAATGGCAGGAGCCCTTAAAGGAATAAAAGTCATTGACTTGAGCCGCATTTTAGCGGGCCCATGGGCCTCACAGATGCTGGCTGATTTTGGTGCTCAGGTTATTAAAATAGAAAGACCTAACAAAGGCGACGATACAAGATATTGGGGGCCGCCATTTATCAAGGAAAAAACTTCCTCCCAACCTCCTCAGGCGGCCTACTTTCACTCTACTAATCGAAATAAACAATCTATTGCAATTGATATACAGCATAAAACTGGTCAACAAATTATCAAGGATTTGGTGAAAAATGCCGATGTCTTTATAGAGAATTTCAAGGTTGGCGCTCTCGCCAGATATGGTCTTGATTATCCTAAATTAAAATTACTTAATCCGAATTTAATTTACTGCTCCATCACTGGCTTTGGCCAAACTGGTCCTTCATCAGAACGGTCTGGATACGACGCGATGATACAGGGCGAGGGAGGTCTGATGAGTGTCACTGGCGAGGCCGATGGAAAGCCAATGAAAGTAGGGGTGGCACTTGCTGACATAATGACTGGACTCTACTGCAGTAACGCAATACTTGCAGCTTTGATGGCACGCAACCATATTAAAAAAGGGCAATACATTGATATCGCTTTGCTGGATGTTCAGGCAGCAACCCTTGCCAACCAGGGTTTGAACTATTTGGCAACTAGAAAAAATCCAAAGCGCCAAGGAAATGCACACCCTAATATTGTGCCCTACCAAACATTTAATACTAGCGATGGCATAATAATGCTTGCGATTGGTAATGACACTCAATTCAGAAAATTTTGCCATCTTGTTCAGCAACCAGAGTTAGCAGATAAACCCAACTTCAAAACCAATGAAAAGCGGGTGATTAACCGAGAATCTTTGATTGAACATTTAAATAAGCTCCTTAAATTACAGCCGACAGCCTGGTGGATTGATCAATTGGAAACGCTGGATATCCCTTGCGGACCTATCAATACTCTGCAAGAAGTCTTCAATCACCCACAAATAAAGCATAGAAATTTGGTTAGGAAAATTCCTGATAATTGTGACAAACAGATTTACACTATTGCCTCACCAATCAATCTTTCCGAAACGCCCTTGCTATATAACTCAGCAGCGCCAGATTTATCAGAGCATTGCGAGCAAATCTTATCAGATGAGCTTGGGTATGATAGTGAAAAAATTCAACGCCTTAGAGAAAGTGGTGTCGTCTCTTAGTCAATTTAAGAGCAGACCAAAATAACTACTGTAATTTAGAAGAATCTAAGTGACTCTTTTAATTGCCCTGCCTGAATCCAACACTTGCCTTACCGTAGTTGCGGCTTCTTCAATTAAGTCAAATTTATTGACATGCCAAAGGATTAGACTTGCTATATAGACTAGACCGTCGTAATACATACCTTTTTCACCTGAAAGCGCCCCCATTCCTAATGCCATTGCATATTCAGCTAGATTGGTTTTGTTACTCTTGATATTCAGATTTCCAGGGAATGCGATAGATCTTAATTCTTGATTTATGCTTAACATTGTAGGGTCTATTTCAGCACTTACTTTTTCAACTCCACCAACATAAGAAATCATTAAACCCTTTTGTCTTAAGGATGGAACAATCCCTCCTTCGACACCTCGAATTAGTAGACTAGTATCAAAACCAGCGCTATTGGTCAGAGCCGCATAAATGGGTGGATAGGGTTTATGTACATAGCCCAAAATTGAGTGAGTGTTTTTTCCTCTAAGCGGCCCTATCAAAGTTTCTAGCGTATTTATGACAGTTCTTTTGATAATCTTATTTCTAAGTGGCACAAGTCGATGTAACTCTTTGCAATACACACTTTGGTCAAGATAAGACCAGCCAATGTCTTCATTCTCAATTCTTGACTTTGCATCTGTTATTGATATATCTGGATCTAACCCCATAGCTTTATTGATATGTCTATGGGTTAATCCAAATTTAGGTGAAACACTATCAAGTCCATGAATAACTGTTGGCAGGCCTAGTTCAGCAAGTAGAGGCGGAAGAAACGAGGAAATTGGTATAGTGCGATTATAGCCACTATAAGGATCTCCTATATCGATTAGGTTTTCAACTTCAGCAGTTTGGGGGGTTGTCACTTTTACTAAGGCTTTAAGAATTCCAGTATTCTCATCCATTGTTTCACGCTTCATTCTCAAAGCGACCAAGAAAATAGCTGACTGAACATCATCAACTTCACCATTTAGCACTGCACTCATAGCAGCTTCAGCTTCTTCCTTTTCTATATTTTTACTTAGCTCAGGACCTGTTGCAATTCTTTGTATTATTGAATGAATTAATTTTTCTGTATTCATTATCAACTCTCTATTTCAATAAAGATTTAGCATGATATTATTTACTTAAATTGGATTTTTCCTTATAGCCTTAATCGTCTTATTTTGCTCAAAAGAAAGACCAGACACGATTACTATCTAATTGTGCTTTGCATTGACTTAACTGCCTTTTATAGGTATTAGATTTATTTTCAACTTTTTTAGCAATTTCGAGAAGCCATGGCTTCTTTTGGTAGGTTTTATTGTTGAAGCCATTTTGGCCTTCGTGATATGCAAGGTACTGATTGTAAGTATCGGTTCTACTTATCTTTGAACGTTTTTTGGATTGATTTACATACCAACCAACAAAGTCAACAGAATCAGCGAAATTACTCCTGCTAGCCAAATTATTGCCTGTCTTGAGTTGATACCACTCCCAAGTTTCTTTTTTCGCTTGTGAGAATCCGTAAGAGGAAGAAGATCTTAAGCCTGGTATAACGCCAAAAATTTTATTTCTTGGTGGTTTGGCGTTAGAGGAAAAATGGGATTCTTGATAAATTATTGCCAACTGTAAATGCATCGGAACAGCCCATTTTGCCTCACTTTTTTTAACTGCTTGATACCATGAAACTTTTTCATCAAGTAGTTTACAAATATTGGTAACCTCTCTTGCAGGGGTTGAAAAACAGCCTGAAAGTACCAACAATAAAGCTAAACTCAGACCTATAAGATTCTTCATTTATGAGTTATATAGAAAGTAAAAGGCAACAATCTGCATTACAAATAATACAGCAAACATTGTTTTGATTGTCGAGTCAGTAAGCGGCATTTTTTCTTTTTCAGCTCTCTCAAGTTTAACATTTGTGGCTACAAAGCCTTTCTCTGAAGTTTCAACTCTAAAGGTAACTCTGGTGTCGCTCCTTAATCTAGACTTGTTGTATACGCTTTTCTGGTGGACAAAATACTTTTCACCGTCATCACCCGCAATAAATCCGTAACCCTTTGTACCAAACTGGACAACAATACCCGTCATTTTTTTTGCCATTACATTCTCACTTTTCGCAGATAATAAGCTGCATTATTAATATAATTTACACCAGCGCGTGTAAGCTTTGACTCATTCTCAATATCATTAAATGACCTTAATTCTCGACTCTCAAAAGCCATACTAAAAAGCGACTCAACTTCAGATTTATCCACTGAAAATGGTGGGCCGCTCATTTGATACTGAGGATACTGTAAAGTTACTAACAATATCCGCGCACCGAGCGATATTATATCATTTAAATGTTTTACGTATTTTTGTCTTACTTCTGGCTCTAGTGCGATAAGTGATTTACGATCAAAGACAGATTTGACGTTATTTAAGTGTTTCGATGTCAGAGCAAAAAAGTCTCCACAGTAGATTTCTAGATTTTCAGTACTGTAGAGATCAAAATCATCAACCTTAGTAATTTTATATGCAAGGTTATTTTCAGAAAAAAATTGCCTAACACCAATCTCGCTGATCTCAACTCCGACAACTGAGAAGCCTTGGTTCATAATATAGAGCATATCAAGACTTTTGCCACAAAGCGGAACAAATACTTTATCTCTAGGTTCTAGTTCAAACAATTCAAAATACTCGACTAGCTCTTGTGTAATTTTATCGCCATGCCAATTCGTTTCATTGTTTTCCCAGAATTTCAACCAGTCAGCCATTTTTATTCCTTGCTATAATATTGTCAGAAATAAATTTTCTTTTGATAAATCTAACGCCATATCAATTATTTTAGTCTTAAATTCAGATAAAGATAAATGCATGGTATTGGCAAGTTTATTTTAAATCAAAATTCTGACACTTAAGTTTATGAAGACAAATATTGGCGACTGGAAAGAGCACCTCGAAGGAACCTCAAAGATGGAATATTTTCAGTCATTACTATCCTTTTTAAATGACAGAAGAAAATTAAACATAATCTACCCTCCAAAAGGGGCATGGTTTAGAGCCTTTGAGCTCTCTAGCTTTGCCAAAACTAAAGTTGTAATTCTAGGGCAAGATCCCTACCACGGTGAAGGTCAGGCTGAAGGTTTAAGCTTTTCAGTTCCAAAAAATATTCCAATACCGCCTTCTCTTAGAAATATCTATAAAGAACTAGAAACTAATGATGTAGGATTTGTAAATCCCGGTCATGGCCACTTAAATTTCTGGGCAGAACAAGGAGTGTTGCTTCTAAATAGTGTTCTTACAGTTGAAAAAAACACTCCAGCCGCACATGCCAACCAGGGCTGGGAAATTTTTACAGATAATGTAATTAAATTGCTTGATGAAAAAAAGGATCATTTAGTTTTTTTGCTTTGGGGCGCCTATGCTGGGAAAAAGTCTAGTTTAATTGATTCTGAACGCCACTTAGTTTTGAGGTCACCACATCCGTCACCATTTTCTGCAAGCAATGGTTTTTTTGGTTGCCGTCATTTCGTTAAAACTAATGAGTATCTTCAAAATTCAAATCAGTCGCCTATCCAATGGCAAATCCCTTCATGAAGCTAGTGGTGGACGACGCGGTCTGGGGATACGAAAAAATATTTACAGAGTTTGGTGATATTTTAGCTCTTCCTGGTCGTAATATTAATCGTAACAATGTTTTAGATTGTGATGTGCTAATTATCAGATCTCGTACAAAAATCAACGAAGCACTTCTAAATGATTCAAATGTTAGCTTTGTAGGTTCAACGGTAGCTGGCTTAGATCACGTTGATCAGCACTATTTACAAAAAAATAAAATAAAATTTACCTCAGCGCAAGGATGCAATGCCAATGCCGTAGCTGAGTATGTCATTAGTGCAATTGTAAATATTGCTGATGAATTCAACTTTAATCTAGCCAATAAAACTTTGGGCATTATTGGGGTAGGCAATATAGGCTCACAACTTGATTTGAAAGCAAAAAAATTAGGTATGGAAACACTTCTCAATGACCCTCCACGTCAGAAAAATGAAAATCTTGGTAATTTTGTTGACTTAAATTCTGCACTCCAGGCCGATATTGTTAGCTTCCATACTCCGCTCACATTTTCTGGCAAAGACCCCAGTTATCATCTCCTTGCTGAACATAATTTTCATTTAATCTCAAAAGATACGATATTAATAAATACTGCACGTGGTGGCATTATTGATGAAAATATTTGGCAAAAAACAAAAACAAAAGCCAACGTAATTGATTGCTGGGAGGATGAACCTAATATCAACTTAACGCTTCAAAAATCTGCCTACTGGGCGACACCACATATTGCAGGTCATTCAATTGACGCAAAATATATGGGCAGCCTTACCATCTATCAAGAATTATGTAAATATCTAAATATCGAACAAAATCCAAAAGTTGCACAACTTTTAGGTAGTAAGAGAGAGAAAATTAAAGAAAATACACTCAGAGATACACTGAATTCAATTTACCCTTTTATCAATGATGATTTAGCAATCAGAGATATATCTAAATTTGAAGACTATCGTCGACACTACCCGGACCGCTATGAGTGGCACCATTTTCAAACCGATTGCTTCAATTTCAAAGCCAGCCCATAGAAAAAGTGTACCTAATCAACATAAGAAATGACATTGCTACAATCAAAACTCGAATAAATTTTGGGTTCACTTTAAATAAATAATGGGCACCAAAAAATGCACCAATTGCTTGACCAAGCATCATTGTTAATCCAACAATCCAGACTACGTGTCCAAAACTCAAAAAAACTATCAAGGAGGCAATATTCGAGGAAAAATTAAGTGGCTTTGCCATAACTGTTGATTTAATGATATCAAGCTTCTTAATTGCCACCCCAGCCATGACAAAAAATGAGCCCGTTCCAGGGCCGAACATACCGTCATAGCAGGCAATTGCTGGAACAACAGCATTTTGATAAGAATTATCTGGTAATCGTTGCTTCTTTTTCGGTTCTGGAGCAAAAATAAAGTAAATTGCTATAAAACCAAGCACACATGGAATCATAAATGACAAAATTTCCGTGTTAACAAACTGGACAATAACGCTCCCGATTATTGCTCCAATGAACGAAGCCATCATCAAGGATTTAATTTTCTTCCAATGCAATTCTTTCCTTCTCAGTAACAATAGTGTTGCAGCCCCTGTACCCATGCTGCCTTGTAGTTTATTTGTACCCAATACATATATAGGCGACATGCCACTAAGCATTAAAGCTGGCACTGCGAGTAACCCCCCTCCACCAACCAAAGTGTCAAGAAACCCAGCAACAGTTGCTATGAGAAATAAAAATATTAATATTTCAAAAGAAAAACTTGCTAAATCCATAGTAAAAATAACCTCAATTTTTCCAAATTATCGGGAACAAATCTTCCCTCAAACGTTCACCATTGTTTTGATTAATGTTTTCAAAGTTAGGTGATGTTCTGGCTTTACGGTCTCTATAACGCACATCATCACCGATCAAACGAAAGGAAAGAGTTCTACTAATGCTGCTTAATATATTTGCATTCGCACTGTGAATTGTCTTGAAATTAAATGCAATCACGTCTCCAGGCTCTGTTGACCATTGCTTAATTTCAAAATCCCCATTTTCAATATCCGGCAAATCTATAAATGCATCATCATTTACATAAAAGCTTTCATTATTAGACCAACTAGTTGGTCTAATTTCTTTAGAGAGTTTGTGGGTTCCAGCTGCACACTTAAGTGAAGCACCTTTTTCTCTTGACTCAAGTGGCAACCAAAAACTTACGGTTTGGTCTCCATCAACACAGTAGTATGGTATATCTTGGTGCCAAGGTGTCTCTACACCTGATTTTCCTTCTTTGCATAGATAATGATCATGAAAAAACTGTATAGACTTGGATTCTGTTAATGACGCTGAAAGTGCTCCCAACTCTGAATGCAAAATAAAATCTTCGTATTCAGGTATACGTCTCCAGTTACAAAAATCTTCTAGGAATTTACCTTTGTAATGACTCTTTTTATGAACTAGTGCACTGGCACTTGGATTTTTAT
>Ga0187833_10001194_pt1 | contig 30159 bp, 30 predicted proteins | sample ETNtaG_37_FD_167968 | JGI IMG/M metagenome (GOLD analysis project Ga0187833, IMG submission 167968) | Marine microbial and viral communities from oxygen minimum zone, Eastern Pacific Ocean - ETNP2014_SV_400_PacBio MetaG (Illumina Assembly) | ecosystem: Environmental > Aquatic > Marine > Hypoxic...
GAAGTTCGTGATTATATCTCCGACCTTGCCTTTCAGACGAGTGTACTGCTTCAGTTGGACTTGGCGGTGGGCAAAAAGTATATAGTGCATATAAATAATCAATATGTTCGTGAGGGTGCAATAGATTGTAATAAATTGTTCACGATTGTTGATTGTACAGATAAGGTTAATGTACGTTTAGAAGGCATTGAAGATGAAATGGTTGCTGCAAAAGAATATCTGTCGCAGAAAGATGAACCAACAAATGGTTGCAATTGCCATTTTAAAAGTAGGAGCAATCAATGTGAATCATTTGAGACTTCTCATTCAGAAATACCTGATTACTCAGTTCACGACATATCATATATAGGAAAAAAACCTGAAGTTCTACGAGAGTGGGTCAAATCTGGTATATATGAGTTTCATCAAATTCCCGATCCAACAATCTTGTCTGATAAGCAGCAGGATCAGATTCGTGTCCACCTAACACAGAAAGAGGAAATAGACATTGATAAAGTGAGAGAATTTTGTAAATCATTCACTTACCCAATTTATTTTGTGGATTATGAATCTGTACACCCCGCAGTTCCAATGTTTGATGGGTATAGTCCATATACACAAATGGTTTATTTGGCTTCAGTGCATTATATAAAGGAAAAGGGAGGCAAACTTGAACATACAGAGTATCTACATCCTGACGCGACCGACCCAGGCCCTGCTGTTGCAAGTTTTCTGTCAGACACCATCGACCCTGAAGGAACCGCATTAGTCTGGAATGAGGGATTTGAAAAGCCACGAAATAGAGAGCTGGGAGAGCGTTATCCGGAATTTCAAAATATTATGGAGCGAATAAACAATCAGGTTGTCGATCTGGCGACCCCATTTAAGGATCATGATTATATTCATCCTGACTTTGAAGGTAGTTGGTCAGTGAAGGCTGTACTTCCTGTGCTTGCAAAACATCTTTCATACGACGAAATCGCTATGTATCAATCAGATGACATTGATACCGATTCTTGGCTTGAGATGGTAGATTCAAGTACAACATCAAAAAGAAAGAAAGAACTTGGTTCCGCTTTGCGTGAGTACTGTAAATTAGACACTCTGGCGATGGTGGAAATATGGAGGGCGCTGGGACGTGTGGTAGGAGAATAGATAAAGATTATGCTTCATATATTATGCAAGAGGTGCAAATGTTGGATTCCAAGACAACATGGTAAATACGCCTATTCTTTTGGACCATTTAAAACAAAAACTGATACTGAAGGAATTAAGCAGATTAGGTGTTTGTGTGGGCGTTGGACTCATGATACTCGGGTGATAAAAATTCTTGGGACAGCAGAGCAAATAAAAGAGATCAAAAACGCTAAAAATAAGACTAATCTCTAAAATAATATTCCCAAAAGGCGTTACTTTCTGGCGTGACATTACTAGGTCCAAGATATTCAAATTTATCTCCTGTCCATAAAAAATATTGAGGAATTAAATCGTACCCCATAAACATAAACATCTCGTCTTTTTTTCTTGTTATACTCACAAAATAACACTCTTGTGTACGGCGCATCTCTTTAATATAGCTTTCACTGTTAACTATTAGTAAATTACTGTTTTCTTGGTAACTGAGTGAGAAATAGTAATGGTGATATGGAAATTCATAGGCTTTTCCATTTGTCCTATCTATAATCCATACAGGACCATCCCATCCAGTCATACCGACACCCACAATTGTATATTTACCATCGAAATCTACCGTATTTAATTGCTGACTGATAGCTGTTCTAAATTTTCTTGCCGTACGGCTAGAATTTAAATCAAGCTCAGACAATTCTTTTGGCTCCGTGTTTTTTGTTGGATACTTATCAAAAGTAAATTGTTCAGACAAAGTCTCTCCTCTTAAGTATCTTTCTTGCTCTTTGTATTTCTCGTGACAAATATCCTCTTCTATTATTTTTTTATCAAGTATTTCTAGGTAATTATTAATAACTTTTTCAACCCCTGTTTTTATTTGAGTATATTCCATTAAATCTTGGAGGCATTCGTTTTTTAATAAATATTTCACTCTTGCTTTTGTGAACTCTGTTTCAGAAGATTTATCATTTTGATTATAGAAATTAACTCGCCAGTTCTCAAATTCCATTTCTCTATTATAATTCCCCTTTATTAAATTAGGGCAAATTGAATCTTGAACAAGAGGCTTATCAGAAAAACCTATGAAATTTGCATTAAATATGAAAACGATACCAACAATAGTAGCTATTCCTCCCAAAAAATAAAAAATGGGCTGATTGTTATAAAAAATTTTATGAAGCTGATCCAGAAGCTCCTTCTCTTTTTTTCTCTGTTTTTCCATTTTGTCCATATATTTCAATATTACTCCCTTTGCGAGTAAAGTTTAAATATTAGAAAAGTAAAAAAATAAATAGATTACTTTTGGAGGGGTGTTAACCGATACATAGTACTATCATAAGTGAGGGGCTCTCTATAGCCCCCACCCCTTATATTTTTAGGCATGGTATATAAAGATCCTCTGAATACACCTGTATCCAGGTTCTAACAACCTCCACGGTCCGGAGCCCACGAAAATAGCCCCTTGTTGAGGGGTTATTTTTTATACCCCAATAGAACGTTCGAACCTGTTATACTTTTGGTTATGGGAAAAGCAATTCATATAACAGGCACAGCTGGAACAGGTAAAACTGCAGTTTCTAATGAACTAATAAAACATGGTGTAAAGGTTTTTGATATGGGGTCAGTACCAGGACTATGTGTCTGGAAGAATAGACAAACAGACGAGGTGGTCAAGTACCCAGAACAAGCAGGTCAAGACTGGGTTGATGCACACAAACGCGTGTGTGATGTAGATAAATTAAAACAATTGATTAATGAACAAGACAAACTTACTGTAATTACAGGACTCGCAAAAGGAAACCAAGACGAATACTTAAAGATTTTTGACAAAATTTTCTTACTACAATGTTCTCCAGAGGTATTACTTGAACGACTTAAAACACGTACCACAAATGTTTATGCAAAAACTCCAGAAGAGCAAAAAACCACCTTACAGAATCAAAAACTTTTTGATTCCTCAATGATTAAAAAGGGAGCAATCCCGATTGATAATAGTAAAGATTCAGTCTCAGAAACCGCGTTACATCTGATTAGTCAGTTTTAATTCATACCAAACAGGTTCGAACATCCTCTAGTCCGCGGAGCCATCACATTTATACGGCTTTACCCCGCCCTAGCGGGGTGAACGCCGCCCTCTTTAATGTTGTATCACTAGTGTGATATTCTTTGGTTATGAACAAACAATACAAATTTATAAGCGTTGATTTACAGAATGATTTTGCTGATAAAGACGGAGTATATTCTGCTTCAGGACCATCTGTTTTATTTCTAAAGGAAACAGTGTTTCCATTTCTTAAGGAGCAAAATATTAAGATAAACGAAATTATTTCCGACTACAGACAACCAAGGCCTGGGGACAGGGGTGATTGTTGTCGTCCTGGAGAATGGGGCTATAAATCCATTGTTCCAAAAGAGATAGTAAATTCTACTTGGGTTAAATGTATGAATTCCCCTGTTTGGATAAGAGATAATATTGGTAATCCAGATAAAGAGCCAGGATTACCCTATTCAGACCCAGATAAGTTTGGTAAATGGCTAAAAGAAAACATTGGTAACCCCGAGTCAGTAGTTCCAGTAGTTTTCGGTTTAACAATAGATTGCTGTGTATTATCTACCCTACAAGAATTGTCATGGAGAGGATATTATCCTTTAGTTCTCAAAGAAGGTGTTGCACATTCAAGTGGAGAGAAAGAAGACACAGAAAACATTCTTGAATCGCCTATTCCAAACTGGGCTGAAGTAATTAGTTGGGAAGATTTAAAAGACAAATTCAATAAAAGCCTTCGAAGATTTAATAGCAAACGCTAACACAAACTATATTATTTTAAGTTATAACAATGAAGGTATAATTCCAAAAGATGAAATTATAAGAATTTTAAATAATAAGGGTAAAGTTTCTGAGTACACTACTGATTATCGTCGTTTTAGAACAGAAAGGGATCATAAAAAGAGACATTATAAAAAATGTGATGATAAGGTCGTTGAACATTTATACATTGTTAAAGTAAGTTAATGAATTAGGTGGCGTGCCAGCTATCACTGGCACAGCCTCAAGCCCTGCCGAAAAAAATCGGGCCCCGCTATCCAGCGGGATAAACTCCGCCAAAAAGCAAAAGGACAAAAAGGAAGGGGGTCTGGGGGAAGGAATTTTTGCCCTTTTGCGAATTAAAATAGAGCGTTTCCGCTTTTCTCTGATTAAGAGAAAACAAAAACAGAAAAATTTTCTTTTCCTTTTAAAAGAAAAAATTGCGCGCGAAAAAATTAAAAAATGTAGAGAAAATTTTTCTGTTTTGTTTTGCCGTAGCGGAGCGGAGGCAAGCGGAAACGCACCTCATTCTTGTTCTGGATTTTCCTTGAAAAAAGTTCGGATTTCATCATATAGACGGAGCTAAGGTTGACAAAGATGATTTAATATGGTAGTTTTGAAAATGGTTGCCTGGGTATTTACTCCAGGTATAACAAGTTCCTTTCACAAGGAGTTCATTTGCGTACTAAAACTGTGCAGAAAGTGGTGGCGGGTTTGGCAATCTTCACTGATATCCAGGACATACTATGTGTCCAGAGAAAAAATCTTGCCTCAGCTGTTTCAGATGATGAAAAAGCCAGGCAAGGTTTTGTAACCCTAGAGACTTCCGAAGAGCTCTTGGGAGATATCATCAGCAACGAGGGTATTATCGTGGCCAGATGTGGTAACAAACTGGCTGGATATTTGATACCCATAACGGTAAGAAGGAGTGCTATCTTTCCTCTCTTTTTGCCGCTAGCTGAGCAATTCCGATTCATGCGATATGACGGTCGGGTGATAGACATGCACAAAGTGTGTATCCTTGCCCAAATATGCATTGATAAGGAGTTCAGAAACGGTGAAAGCCTACAAGCCATTCACCAAGTCACAAGAAACCATCTTGGAAAAAAGTACGACATTGGTGTTGCCTTAATAAGTAGCACCAATCCACGGTCATTAGCCGCGAACACCAAAAAGGCGGGAATGACAGACGTCGGCCAGTATGTCTCTAGGGGGATAACCTGGCATGTGGTCGTATCTGATTTTCGAGCAACCTCGTAAGAAGCCCCGCGAGTATAAACAAAGGGGCTCTTGTTGTTTTAATACACCAAACAGGTTCGAACATCGTACACCCAACGGAGCAAAAATAGTTTAGTCCCAATGCGTATGTATTGGGGCTTTACTATTTTCTTCTAGCAGACAGGGCTCGAAAAGGTTCATCAGATATTTTCACAGAAAATATCGATAACCTGTACAGCTCCTGTAAGGAGAGAGCACCCTGTCCCCAAACGCCTCAGGCCTGAGGCGTTTGAGAGGCCTTAGTAAAGTCTCCTTCAGCATCATTTGAAATATGATATTCTCTAAGATATGGGTGCACATAAATTATTTAAAATAAATCAAGACGTTGTTTTGAAAAATAATAAAGGTGAGATATTAATACTGAAACAAAACGAACTTTGGAAACTACCAGGTGGAAGATTAGAAGATAATGAAACCCCGCATGAAGGATTATTGCGGGAAATCAAAGAAGAAACAGGTATTGAAAAATGTAAGATTGAGGAAATTATAGTTCCAGAATTAAGTGAAAGTAAGAATACATATAGAATGACTTTTTTATGTTCTACAGATGAAAAAAATATTGTTTTAAGTGATGAACATACAGAATATGCATGGATAAATAAAAAATTTATTGAAAGTTACAATTTTGCTTTTGATAAAACGAAAGAGATTATAAAAAAATTTCTATAAAACAAGTTAGAACCTGTTATACTTTTGGTATGGATAATTTGATTTATATAGAATTACTTGGTGTAAATAATAAAACTGCGTGTGTATTTATACCTGGTGGTTATCATACTGGAAAGTCATACACAGAAACTCCAGATGGACGAATAGGCTGGGCAAAATTAGCTTCTAATCTAGGATATAAGGTGTACGTAACTGATATACCAGGGAGTGGTAGGTCACCCGAAGTAGATTTTGATACTGTTGATAGTCATTTTATAGTAAGTGAGTATATGAAGCTTATATCAAACATAAAAGGTAACGTGATTCTTTTCACTCACTCAATATCAGGAAGTTTTGGATTTAAACTGGTCGAAATATTAGGAGAGAAGATTTCAAAAGTAGTCGCTGTTGAACCAAGTATGTTTGGTAATATTCAAGAAAAGGTAGTTCCGTCGTTAGAGACTCCAGAAAAAGTGATTGCTAATTTTAAAGGTCTAGATTTTGAATTAGACATGACAAAATCTTCTCTCCCAACACAAAAAGTAATAGATAGATTTACTACAATTAACGATAATAGTAAAAAGTTGTTTCCAAAAAACAAGGAAGAATATATAAAGAACTACATTAACAGTCTCGTCCCACTTCATCCGAAGCTTCTGTATGAACTATTTAATATAGGTGGTTCGAAATTAAAAATAGATGATTTCTCCAAACTTAAAAAAACTAAATTTTTAATTATTTCTTCTCCAGATGACCCTTTACATAAAGAGGAAGACCCAAAAATTGTTGAAAAACTTAAATCTGAAAATATTTCTGTTGAATATTGGAAAGATGGAAGTCATGGTACTTTTGGAAATAGTCACATGATGATGGTTGAGAAAAATAACCAAGATATTTTTAATGAAATAGATTCTTGGATAAAGAAAAACTAATTTTCTACTTTTTTATTCAAAATTGTATGAAAAACTGTAACTTGTAATTTGTCACCTTTTTTAGCACCTAATGGGTTTTTTATATAAGGCATATCTTCGCTCTCAGGCAATAACGAATCGGCATGGGCTAGTGGATTTTCTAAGCTTTTGTCATCAACCTCAAAATAATCACTAAATGGTGGTTTTTTTAAATCTTCTGGCTGGTAAAGCACTCTTTTTCTACCGTCTTTAAAATAAACAACCCTACCACTCTCTCCTAACATTAGTGCTGTTACAAACTTACCTCCATCAGATAATCTCTTATGGATTAGCTCTAAGTAGTTTTTTAAATCATCTCCTTCTAATTCAGTTAATATTGCACCCTGGTCCACGATAAGGTCTCTTTCTTTTTGGAGTTCTGTGTTTTGTTCTCTCCATTCACTATCTAGAAAATCACCATGATAAAATGATAGATGCTCATCTCCTTTAGATATTTCTAGGTCTTCTTCAGTACTTTCTGTATCTACACCAGACCAATTACTTCCATCACCAGTTTCTGCAATCCATCTAGTATTTCTACCCATACCAGTTCCAATATCCAAAACTGAGATGGGTCTATGAAAACTCTCTACAGCATCAGCCACGATTCGTTTTCGTGGGTTCTTATTCATATCTTCAGGACGAGTCCATGAATCTTCTTCTCCCTGACCATCATATTTACCCTTGTATCCTTCTTGTCCCATTAAATAAACAATAACACAAAGGTTCGAACATCGTACACTAAACGGAGCTGACGAAATTTGGTATACTTTATTTATGAAAAAATTATCACTATGGACGAAAATTTGGTCTATCATCATACTACTCTTTATCCTGTATCCAATTGCCTGGTATGTATACGAAGTGTATATCCAAAAATCAACCCTTCTTTATGAAACTGGTATTACGTTTATGTTCTTCTTTGGGCTTGCAGGAATCTCAATTTTAATCTGGTTATTGGGGGTATGGATAAAATCAAAAAGAAAACAAAAAGATATTTCAGAAGCTAATACTAATTTATAAAACAAGTTCTTATTCCCTTATTTTCAATAAAATAAGTTCGAACAGCCTCTACGCTGCGGAGCCAAGTAGGACTATCGGCTAGTTCTAGTACTAGATTGAAGGGAGAAGCTATTGAAAAATATAGCTTTTTCTCTTTTACGGTAGGGTTCTGAAGTAGGTAATTCAAAAATGCTCTTTTTTCAGCAGGTTCAGAACTGTTTTCAAAAATAGTTTTTGCCCTCAATAAAATATACAAACGAAAAGACTTAATTAGGAAGAATGCTTTTTTATTATTCTCCCGTGTTCCAGTTTAAATATAGCAGTATGACCATTATTAAATATAATTTGCACGGTATTAAGTGCTAATTGACGAAAAGTCTTTACATCTTACTTATCTATATTAAGGGCTATATAAAATTCTTGGAGAGGTAGCGTCTTCATTTCATGCTCACCTCCTCAAGCTTTGGGATGTGAATATAGCCCTTATGCTCTTGGATTATGGTTTTGACATCGTTGACGACAGGGAGCCATCTTAAAATAACCCCCAAACAAGGGGTTATTTAAAAACTTGTTATACTTTGAACTATGTTAAAATCTAGTATAATTTCTATATGAAAGGATATATATCAAATTTAGAAAAAGATACTTTAGAAAACACAGACTATAGGCGAGTCGTGTACACAGCTAAGAATAGTCAACTTGTTTTAATGTCTATTGCTCCAGGTGATGAAATTGGAGCAGAAGTACACAGCCTTGATCAATTCTTGAGAATTGAAGGAGGTGTTGGTAAAGCGGTTGTAGGTGATGCGGAATATGATGTTAAAGATGGTTCTGCAATAGTAATACCTGCTGGTATAAACCATAATGTGATTAATACAGGAGATGTAGATTTAAAACTTTATTCAATATACTCTCCTCCTGAACATAAAGACGGAACTATACACAAAACAAAGGCGGACGAGGTTGAAGAACATTTTGACGGTCAGACAACAGAATGATTCAACACTCAAGGATATGAAATTTATCCTAAACGTAAATCAATAATCGAACGATAAAAATAACCCCCAAACAAGGGGTTATTTTTTATACCCCAACAGGACGTTCGAACCTTTAGTTTATTTAATATACTTGTGGCGTGAAGAAAGAAGATTGGGAACGAACAAAGATTGTTGACAAAGATACATAAAAAATAAATAATGCAGACAGAAAGGAGGAAGTGGGATGTCTTCTCATTACTGTATTCAGTGTAGTCGACGCATCGTGGTGGGCATGAAACGAAAGCATTCAATTAACTATTGTTATCCGAAAGGTAACGGTCATAATCTTTGTCGGCAATGCTATCAATCTCTTGTCGACTCCTTGAGGGATCATAAGGACAACAGAGATTTTTATCGGCGCTAAGTAAGACAAAGCAGATAATTTAGAGAAGATTTTCACCCCCGACGACATTCGTACAACACTCGTCGGTTAGTTCCAGTCCGCCTCGTCATTGAGAACCTCCTCGTCTCTTTGGCGGGGCGGTTTTCTTTTCATTTAAATCAAACAGGCTCGAACATCATACACCCAGCCCCCTTCGGTTTCGATTGTTGGGGGCTCTCACTTTTATATAACAAACTCGAATCTGTTATGTCTGGTATACTTTTTATATGAATATAAAAATAACTAATTTTGAAATAGACAACAGGACAAGAGACTATCTAAATAAAAGGCTTGATAACTTAAGAAAGTTTGTAGACTTAGAAAGCCCCAATACAAAGCTGGATATAGAAATAGGAAGAACGACGGGACATCATCAAAAAGGAGATATCTTTAAAACTGAGTTTAATTTAAGTATTAGTGGAGAATTTTATAGAGTAGAGGAGAAAAGTGAAGATATTTTAAGTTCAATAGATGCTTCTACTGAGGAACTTTCAAGACAACTACGAAGAAATAAAGGCAAAAAAGAAACCCTTTTTAGAAAGGGTGGAAGGAAAATGAAAGAATTACTTCGAAGATTTAACTATAATAAAGAATAATCAATTTCTTTCTTACCCTCAGGGGTTACCCTCAAAATCTTCAACTTACCATCAACGAAATCAGCTGAATTTATGACAATTCTTTTTCCGTCTTTAAAAAAATGTGGTCTTAATCTTTCATAGGCCATAATTTTGCGATAATTTAAATAATCATCATCATCTAAATCTATTAAAGAATCTTCTTTTTGAAGCATCTTACTAAAAGTGGCTTTTGAATGGTCCTGCTCCACTGGTTTAATTTTTCCCGAAATCCACTTGGACAAAACATCAACTAGCATTTTTCCTCCAATTTTTGCTAGTTGTTCTTCTAAAACACTCAAGTAAGACCATTTGTCTATAGTCACCTCTTCCTGCACTACAATCGGCCCGTGGTCCATTTTTTCATCAACAAGCAGAATGGTTACACCCGTGTCTTTTTTATCCTCTAAAATCATCGTCTGAAGAGGTGAGGGGCCACGAAGCTCTGGCAAGAGTGATGGATGAACATTTAATGAACCTTGTTTTGGAATTTCTAGAACACTTTTTGGAATAATTTTCCCATATGATGCAACAATAAAAACATCCCATCCTTCCGATTCTAATTCATTAATAAGATCCTCGTTCAGTTTTTCCGGCTGAATAACTCTTATGCCATTTTCTTCCGCCCAAACTTTTACTGGTGGGGGAGTTAAAACAAGATTTCTGCCTTTAGGCTTATCGATGACTGTAATAATTAAAGAGGGAAGTATACTAGATTTCTTAAGCTCATCTAAAACATAAACACTAAACTCTGATGTCCCTAAAAAAGCAAATTTTATCTCTTCATTTTTCATTTTTAATATCTTTCGGTATATATTCTTTTAAATCATCAGCTTTATCTACAAAAAGCACCCCGTCTAAATGGTCTGTCTCGTGTTGGAAAATCTGGGCAAGAAGCCCACTAGCACCTCTTTGAAATTTTTTCCCCTCTTTATTGTATGCCTTAATCGTCACTTTAGATGATCTCCTAACTCTGCCATATTTCCACCTAACACTAAGACAGCCCTCATCAACCAAAGTTTTTTCTTTTGACAGGTTGGTTATTTTAGGATTAATAAAAATTTTTTCTGGAGAACCTTCTTCGCCCTCAAAAATCTTATCCGCTACAACAAAAATCCTTTTTGAATAGCCAATTTGCGGTGCAGCGATGGCCACACCATCTTCTTCTTTTGAAAGGATTCGACTCATCTCTTTTATGATTTCTTGAGTTTCGGTTGATTTAATATCGGAAATAGCGACTTCTTGAGCCGTTTTTCGCAGTACATTGTTACCAATTTGTAATATTTTTTTCATCCCGTTAAAAAATCTTAATTATTTACCTAATAGCTTACACCAACCCCGTTGAATTTCTAACGGGGCAAGTAGATTGATTTTAAGCTTTTTTAATAAATTGACAAACAAAAAATAAGGCCTTAATATTACCTTTGGCAAGAGAGAGGTAACTGGCAGGTGAGTAGCAGCATCATGCCACACTCCAGAAACTCAAGTAGGTATCCTTAGCAGAACTTTGGCTAATCAATCGGAAGTGACAGCCAAAGGGAAGTGAAAGCATAACCTCTCCGGTGATCGGGTCAGACCAACGAAGAAAAAGGTTCGGACTCGGTCACTTCAACAGTATATATGTGTGAAAGGATATCAATTGCTACATTGGGGGGGTGTTTGGTCCGCAACCAGGTACCCCCTTAATTTATTTAACCCAAAAGATAGCTAGTAACCCTTCATCTACCTAGTTAAAAATATAATGAAAAGAATAGAAAATAATCCTGGTAGATTTAAAGATAGCCAAAAAAAACCTCCTCCCCATGATTTATCAGCTATGACCGAGTTAATTAAAGAGGAAATAGGTTTTAATCAAAAATATGGAAGAGGTTACTGGTTAAGACATTTAAAAAAATCTAAAATATCTTATGGGGAGTTGATAGGAGTATTAAAGGAAATTAGTAATTTACCCTTAAAATATAATAAAGGTGGGAGATTAACAAATATATTGAATGGAAAAGTTAATTAAATTTCATGCCGAATTGGATTTTAAAGAAAGCCCAAGCCAATAGGAACTTTTTTTGAAGTAAAATATGAAAGACTCTCCTTAGATATTCCTTTTGAAATTGGGATGACTTCAGCAACTTGCATTGGAGCTATTATATAGCAACTTGCATCAAAGTATCTCCATTTAAAATATAGATTGAATTCTCGTCATTGAGGACAAATTCTGGACTACCACCCTCAAAAATAGGTTGAAAATTCTGGTTATTCTGGACATCTGCTTCTATGGCAAAGATTCCATTACTAAACGAGACTATAAAGATATCATTTCTGTTTTTGTAAAAATCAGCGTTCCTTAGACCCGCCCCAACTCCAAGAGAGACTAAAACATTGTGGCACCCAAATTCATTACAATAATATTCAGGCCTTTCTTCTTCATCTCCAAGCCATTCGTTAAAAAGAGTGTTGCTGTCTACCCAAATAGCAACTTTTTCGTCATCCGAGATTTTCTTATTTTCAAAACTTGGTGCAACAACTAAATTTAGTTGGTTAATTAGTTCATCATATTCCACGTCTTCTTTTTCAATCAAAAACCCATTAGTATTTTGAGGAACAAAAAATGGAAAGAGTTTGGTTGTTTCTCCAGAATTTATTTCTATTTCTTTCAACCACGGCCAATATCCGTCGCGGGAAATTAAAATCGAATGGAAACCAGAATCTATTCTTTTAATTGAAACATTATCTCTAGGCTTGTTAATCCGCCCGTTTTCTTGATTATCCAAAAAAATGATAGAGCTTTCATCTAAATGTGATATGACAATTGTCCCCGTATCCCCTGAACTAAAAATGGAATCACGAAAAAGGCCAATAACGAGAATGACCAAGATGGCCAGCCCAAAATATATATAAACCATTTTTTTATCCTTGGTAGACATTGACCCTTATATTACTAGAAGAAAAATAAGTGTAAAGTAAGCCGTTTATTTGAAAAGTATCTTATAGAGGCGTAAAATGGGTGCGATGTCAAAAGAAATACCCAGCGATAAATTTATCATCAAAGGCCTTTCTGACAAAAGAAAGCTTAAAGGTATAGTTAAAATAGGCGGAGCAAAAAATGCAGTTTTGAAAATAATGGCTGCCTCAATTTTGTTTAAAGATAGGCTGACTATCAAAAATGTTCCGCAAGTAGAAGATGTTTTTAGAATGATAGAACTACTTGAAGATTTGGGCGCTGAAGTTAAAAGGGTTGGAGAAAACACCTTAAAAATAAGTACCAAAGGAATAAACAAGACTTCTTTGAATGGGAAAATAGCAAAAAGAATGAGAGCCTCTATTGTTCTGACTGGACCAATCCTTGCACGATTTGGAGAAGTCCATTTTTCTCGCCCAGGAGGTTGTACTATCGCCGAAAGACCTATTGGGATTTTCTTAAACGGCTTCAGGGGTATGGGAGCAAAAGATACTAGAGATAAAAAGGGGACTTACCATCTCAAGGCCAGAGGCGGAAAATTGAAAGCAAAATCAACTTTTTTTAACAAGCCAAGCGTAACAGCCACAGAAACATTCCTAATGACAGCCGTTCTTGCTAAAGGAAAAACCATTTTGAAAAACGTTGCTCTTGAACCAGAAATAGAAAGTTTGGCTAATTTTTTAGTGAAATGCGGGGCAAAAATAAAAGGTATCGGCTCAACTACCTTAGAAATAAATGGCGGAGGGATGCTTCAGACAAAAGGAAAATCCTACGAAGTTATCCCTGACAGGATCACTACTGGAAGTTATTTAATTTTAGGAGCACTGGCATCAAATAATTTAAAAATAGAAAACTGTCAGCCAAAACATATTGAAGCACTTGTAAGCAGTTTGAGATTCTCTGGAGTCAAAATGAGAATAGGGAAAGATTGGATTAAAGTCTTAGATAACTCAAAATCAAAATTTAAACCTTTAGAAATTAAAACTCACGAATACCCCGGATTTGCTACTGATCTCCAAGCGCCTATGACTGTTTTTCTAACCCAAGTTAGAGGGGAAAGCACAATTTTTGAAACTATTTTCGAAAACAGATTTGGCTATACAGAAGAACTTAATAGGATGGGAGCTAAAATAAAAACTTGGAATCCTCAAAAAATTTCAATAGATGGCCCCACCAAATTGAAGAAAAGAGTTCTTTATGGCCCAGATTTAAGAGCGGGCTTGGCTTATATCATTGCTGGAATAATCGCAAAAGGTGACTCTACGATAGAAAACGCGTATTATATCGACAGAGGTTACGAGAAAATAGAAGAAAAACTCTCCTCAATTGGTGTAAATATAAAAAGGATAAAATAGAATTTTAAATAATGTCATTTTTTCAGAAGAAATTGGGAATAGATTTAGGCACCGCTAATACCTTAGTTTACTTTCCTGAAAAGGGAATCATTTTAAATGAGCCTTCGGTTGTGGCTGTCTCAGAAAATGATAATAGAATCGTGGCTGTCGGACTTGAAGCTAAAAGTATGATTGGAAAAACTCCAGATGATATTGTGGCTTACAGACCAATGAAAGATGGGGTTATTGCAGATTATAGGGTGACAGAAGCAATGCTTAATTATTACATCAGCAAGGCATTAGGCAAATGGAATTTATTAAAACCAGAAGTGATGGTTAGTGTCCCAGCTGGAGTAACATCAACTGAAAGAAGGGCCGTGGTGGAGGCGGCCATGAAAGCAGGTGCCAAGAAAGCATATATTGTAAAAGAACCAATTCTGGCTGCAATTGGGGCAGGAATACCAATCCACGAAGCAGAAGGGCATATGGTAGTAGATATAGGAGGAGGAACAACAGACGTAGCAGTTATCTCACTTGGCGGGATTGTAGCCTCAACTTCGGTTAAATGTGCTGGAAACAAAATTGACAGTGCTATTGCTGATTACATAAAAAAAACTCATAACCTTAGTATAGGAGACAGAATGGCAGAAGATGTAAAAATTGCTATTGGTTCAGCCACCGCGTCTGACGAAGAATTAATGATGAAAATAAAGGGACGGGATTTTATAACGAGCCTGCCAAGAACAACAGAAATTGGCACTAACGAAATTGTAAAAGCGATGAATAAGGAATTGCGTGAAATTATAAAAGCTGTTAAAGATGTCTTTCAAGAAACACCGACAGAGCTGGCAGCAGACATTATAGATAAGGGAATAATTATGACAGGAGGGTCGTCCCAGCTTAGAAATTTTCCGGAATTAATTTATCGAAAAATCGGGGTCAAAGCGTATTTGGCAGATGACGCATTGTATTGTGTTGCCAAAGGAACTGGTATCGCCTTAGGACATTTGGATACTTACAAAAAGAGTATTATTGCCAAGAGATAAAATGGTTATAAAAATTGATAAAGACACCCTTCATCATGCTTATTGTTTAGAAGGAGATGTTGCTTTTATAAAAGAAGAGCTTTTAAAGAATCTTGGTAAAATTTTAAGTTTCAAGACGGAAGCTAATCCGGATTTTCTTCATATTGAATTCGATAAATTTGGGATTGACGATGGTAGAAGAATAAGTGATTTTCAAATTAAAAAAGCAGTAACAGGGGATAGAAAAATAATAGTCATTGGGGTAAAGACAATAACAATGGAAGCTCAAAATTCCCTTTTGAAGACTTTTGAGGAACCTGCCCCTAATACACATTTCTTTTTAATCATCCCTTCGTCAGAAGTCCTCTTGCCAACACTTAAATCAAGGCTTCAAATCCAAAAGATAATTCCAAAAGAGACAAAAACCAGCTTGGGTAATAAATTTTTAAAAGGAAGCAAAAAAGAGAAACTTAATATAGTCAGAGAAATTGTGGAAGAAAAAGATAAGGGGCAAGCTATAAAGTTATTGGACGAAATTGAAGTATTATTTTACAAAAAAATAAATATCAAAAATCTGAAACCAGACGAAATACTATTTATTGAAACTATAAACAAATTCAGAAGTTACCTCAACGACAGGTCTCCGTCACTTAAAATGCTTCTGGAACATCTGGCTTTAATCACCCCTAAATAGTAAGATAGGTTTCGATGGATTACGATTTTTCAAATTTTGAGCAAAAAATAAAAGATACAGAAAAATGGCTCTCGTCAGAATTTTTAACTATCAGAACCGGCAGGGCAACACCGACGATTCTTGATTCCATCTCGGTTGATTCTTATGGTACCAAAGTGCCAATAAAACAAGTTGCCAGCATAACAATAGAAGATGCCAGAACTTTAAGAGTTTCTCCTTGGAATACAGACCAGATAACAAACTTAGAAAAAGCTATTACAGAGGCTAATTTAGGACTTTCGGTTAGTGTTGATGAAAAAGGTTTAAGAGCTATATTCCCAGAGTTAACAACTGAAAGAAGAGAAACTTTAACTAAATTGGCTAAAGAAAAATCAGAAAAAGCTAGAATTACAGTTAGAGGAGAAAGAGATGAAGTTTGGGGAGACATTCAAGAAAAGCAGAAGAAGGGAGAGTTAAGCGAAGATGGAAAATTCAAATTAAAGGAAGAAATGCAAAAAATTGTTGATGAAATAAACAAGGAAATTGACGAAATGTTAAGTAGGAAGGAAGAAGAGATTAAAAATTAATAAAATGTGGTACATACCATATGACCGTCATAATCTTTTTAATAATTTTAGCAATTCTGGTCCTGGTTCATGAACTTGGTCATTTTATTACTGCTAAAAAATCGGGAATTAGAGTTGATGAATTTGGAATTGGTTTCCCTCCAACCGTTTTTTCATGGAAACCAAAGAAAAGTGAGACAAAATACTCGCTTAACTTAATTCCATTTGGAGGATTTGTAAAAATTTTTGGTGAAGATCCTGATGAAGCTTCAATTCGAGGACCAGAATCAAAAAGAAGTCTTACCAACAAGCCAAAATCCATCCAAATTCTGGTTTTAGCTTCAGGAATTATTTTCAATATAATCTTTGCTTGGGCCCTCTTATCCTTCGGTTTCATGTGGGGCTTACCCCTGACTATAGATGAGACAAATGAGCAATATGCACAAAATATAGACTTAACAATAACTGCGGTCTTGCCAGATTCACCAGCGGAAGGGGCTGAACTAAAAACTGGAGATAATATTATAGAGCTGGTTCAGGGTTCCTTTATTTTAGAAAACCCAAATAGCGACGAGGTTAAAGAATTTATTTCAAAGAATGGAGAGAAAGAATTTTTACTCAAATATAGGAGAGGGAAGGAATTGGGAGAAGTTAGTTTAATTGGAAATAAAGAAATCTTAGAAAATGAGATTGCAGTTGGAATAGGGTTAGATAGAGTTGGAATTGTAAAGTTTCCGTTTTTAAAATCAATTAAAGAAGGGACTGTTACAACAATAAAACTTCTAGGACTCATCACAGTAGGACTTGCCAACTTTATATCTGACGCCTTCACAGGAGAAGCAGACTTTTCACAAGTAAGTGGGCCAGTGGGGATAATTGGATTAGTAGGAAACGCCTCAGCTTTGGGTTTTGTTTATCTTCTGACATTTACAGCTTTAATATCATTACATTTGGCAATTATTAATCTCATTCCTTTTCCGGCCCTTGATGGAGGAAGAATCCTTTTTGTTATTATTGAAAGCATAAAAGGTTCTCCCATCAGTCCCAAAATTCAAAACTGGATAAATGGTATTGGTTTTGCCTTGCTCATCCTTTTGATGTTTGTCATCACCTATAATGATATCCTAAAGCTTTTCTAAGCTTTCTTTGACCCTACTTATTAAATGGCTTAAAATAGAGCCATGCTCCAGTCTAAGCTTTTTACGAAAACCAAAAAGGAGGCTCCAAAAGACGAGGTTTCGAAAAATGCCAAACTCTTAATAAGAGGAGGTTTTGTTCATAAGGAAATGGCCGGAGTCTATTCTTATTTACCACTTGGTTTAAGAGTTTTGAAGAAAATAGAAAATGTTATTAGAGAAGAGATGGATGCTGTTGGAGGACAAGAACTTCACATGAGCGTTTTACAAGAGAAAAGCCTTTGGGAAAAATCTGGAAGATGGAATGATGAAGTTGTAGATAACTGGTTTAAGACAGACTTAAAAAATGGTACAGAAGTTGGTTTGGGTTCCACCCACGAAGAACCACTTTCAAATATATTGAAAGACCACATATCTTCGTATAAAGAATTACCAGTATATCCTTATCAAATACAAGTTAAATTTAGGAATGAAGCCAGAGCTAAATCAGGCTTAATGAGAGGCAGAGAATTTTTAATGAAGGATATGTACTCCTTCTGTAAAAGTGAGGAAGAACAACACGAGTTTTATGAGAAGTCCAAAAAAGCTTACACCAAAATATTTGAGAGGGTCGGCTTAGGAGACAAGACATACATGACTTTTGCTTCCGGTGGAACATACTCAAAATATTCCCACGAATTTCAAACCCTAACAGAAGCAGGAGAAGACACGATTTACTTAGATGAGTCGTCTGGCTTAGCTCTTAATAAGGAACTTCTGGATGAGAAAGAAAATTTAGAAGAATTTAAAGGAAAAGATTTAGTAGAACATAAGTCTGCGGAAGTAGGAAATATCTTTAACTTAGGTACTAAGTTTTCTGAAGCTGAAGGTTTTTTCTATCTTGACGAAAACGGAGAGAAACAGAAGGTTTGGATGGGAAGTTATGGTATTGGACTTGGAAGAGTCATGGCAACTATTGCCGAAGTTTTTGCTGATGAGAACGGTTTAGTGTGGCCAGAAGCAGTAGCTCCTTATAAGTTCCATATTGTCGCACTTGATGTGAAAAATGAGGAAGTCAGAAAGACCGCGGATGAAATACACAGAATGATGGAAAGGAGTAATATTGAAGTTCTTTATGACGATAGAGATTTATCAGCTGGAGAGAAATTCGCCGAGTCAGATCTTTTAGGGATTCCCTACAGAATAGTAATTAGTGAGAACAATCTTAAAGAAGGAGTACTCGAAATAAAAAGTAGGAAAGACGGAGAGATAAAGAAAATCGAAAAGGAAAAGATTCTAAAGAGTTTGTTGGAGAGCGACTCTTAGAAATAAGTTCTGCAGCATACTGCAGATTTGAGTGAGGAGAAGATTATGTCAATCAGAAATTTTTTTAGAGAAATAAAAGAAAAGTTTTTTAGGCTTTTTTCAAATGAGATGGGAATTGACTTGGGTACCGCTAATACCTTGGTTTATTTAAGTGGAATTGGAATTGTCATTGATGAGCCTTCAGTTGTGGCTATCAATACCAAGACTGGGAGAGTTGTCGCCATCGGCAGGGAAGCTAAGAAGATGCTTGGCAGAACACCAGCCCATATTACGGCTGTAAAACCGCTTGTAGAGGGCGTAATATCAGATTTTGAGGTTACGGAAGAAATGCTTGCATATCTTATAAATAAGGCTGAGGAAGGGAATAAGAAGCTTTTAGGGCCAAGAGTCGTTATAGGCGTACCTTCGGGTATTACCAATGTTGAAACTAGAGCTGTCAGAGACGCAGCCAAGAATGCCGGAGCAAGGGAAGTCCACATTATTGAAGAGCCCATCTCTGCCGCAATAGGCATTAGATTGCCGATTGACAGCCCTATCGGAAGCATGATTATAGATATTGGCGGAGGTACCACCGATATTGCAGTCATATCACTAAATGGAATTGTTAATGCCAAAAATGTCAAAGTGGCTGGAGAAAAATTTAATGAAGATATAATTTCTTATATCAGAAATGAATTTAAGATTTTAATCGGAGAGAAAACAGCAGAAAGAATAAAAGTTGAAATTGGCGGAACATTAGGAAGCAGAGAAAATAATGAAACGATTATTAGAGGAAGAGATTTGGTAACTGGATTGCCGAAGGAAGTTATTGTAACTGATGCAGATTTAAGAGAAGCCTTAGCCGTACCAATTGATACTCTGATTGAATCAATTAGAGAGGTTTTGGAGACCTCACCGCCAGAAATTATTTCAGACATAATGAAACACGGAGTTTATCTAGTTGGTGGCGGGGCACTTTTGAGCGGCCTCTCTGAAATTTTTCATGATTCTCTTAAAATTCCGGTTTATATCGCGGAAGATCCGTTAAAATCGGTGGCTAGAGGGACAGGGGTCATTTTGGAAAATTTGGAAGAGTATGAAGACCTTTTAGTCCAAAACGAAGATGAAATACCTCCTAAAAAATAGAACAAAAAAAAGCAAAAGTTTCTTGATGGTTGTTGCTCTTATTTTTATTTTTATATTAGTTAATCTCTTTATACCTAATATCATACCTGGAAAATTTAATAGCTTGGGAAAACCAATTTGGAAACTCAGGGAAGGAATTCTGGAAAAATTCGGTGAAGTTGGCGGGGTTTTGCATTCCAAAAGTTCTTTAGTCGTGGAAAATAAAAGACTTAGGAGCGAACTTAAAAGCGCCGAGTTGTTAAATATAAAAGTCAATTTGTTGGAAAGAGAAAATAGAGAGTTAAAAAATCTTTCAACAAGGGAAACGGTATCTGGAGATTTATTGAGAGTTTTGTCAAAAGCTAGTCAGTCCCCATATGACACTTTAATAATAGATATAGATAATAAAAAAGTTTCAGTTGGCCAAGAGGTTTTCTCCGAGGAGGAAATTTTAATCGGCGTAATAGATGAAATCTATAAAGATAGTGCTAGAGTCAGGCTTCTTTCATCTGCTGGAAATAAATACAACGTTGAAATAGGAGATGAATCAATTGAAGGAATAGCAGAGGGATTGGGTGGGGGAAACTTTGAAATTACTCTGCCTAGGGGAGTAGATGCGGAAGTGGGTGATGAGATAATTTCTCCAGATTTGGCTGTAAAGCTTTTGGGGATTGTCGAACACATAGAATCAAAACCACAGAATTCATTTCAAAAAATACTTTTCAAGAGTCCTGTGAATATAAATCAAATAAAATGGGTCAAAACAGGAAATGATTAGAATTCTCTTCAGTTTAATAGCTTTTTCCTCTATTTTTTTCTTGAATTGGTGGCTTTTTATAATAATCCTTATTATAGGAACCTTTTTATTCAGGAAATTTTATGAAGGTCTTTTTTTTGCCTTTATATTTGATTCCATTTATGCCTTGGAAAATCCCGAACATTTTTACCTAAAATTTTGGGTTACTATCATTTTCGTTATTGCTCTCACCGTGATTGAAAGACTAAAAAAATATTTAAGATTCTATCCAGGCAATGTTTAAAAAGAAAAGGAATTTTTGGAAAGAGAAAAAATTAGCAAAAGATATAGATCCGGATGAGATTTTCTTGGATTCTAGCAATCTGCCAAAGTTTGATATAAATCAATTTGAAGGTAGACTCGAAAAACCAATAGGGAAGAGAACCATAATCTTTCTGGCTGCATTTTTTGTGCTGGTTGCCTTAATTTTCTCAAGCAGAATCTGGTACTTACAAATTGCAAAAGGTGAAGCGTATTTGCAAAGAAGCGAGGATAACAATTTAAAAAATCTAATTCAGTTTCCAGAAAGGGGAATTATTTATGACAGAAATGATGTAGAGCTGGTATGGAATATACCAAACGAAGAAAATCCAGATTTCCCAAAAAGAGAATACACCAATAAATCAGGACTTTCACATTTACTAGGTTTTGTTAACTATCCAAAACAAGATAGTTTAGGTAGATATTACGAGTACAACATTGTCGGAGAAGATGGAGTTGAGAAAAAATTTGATAGTAAAATTGGTGGAGTTAATGGACTTAAAATAATAGAGGTAGATGTTTTTGGAGAAATTTTATCTGAAAGTACAGCTCGAAAAGCAGGAAATGGAAAAGATTTGAAATTATCAGTTGATCATCGTATTCAAAACAAACTCTATAATCTTATAAAAGAAACTGCTATCGAAATCGGTTTCCAGGGCGGGGCCGGAGTAATAATGGATGTGAATTCCGGAGAAATATTAGCTATAACAAGTTACCCAGAATTTGACTCACAAATTGTAACAGACGGAGACAATACTGAAATCATCTCTGATTATAATAATGATTCTAGGAAACCTTTTCTTAATAGGGCTGTCTCGGGGCTTTACACACCAGGTTCGATTATTAAGCCTTTTATTGCTCTCGCTGCCCTAAATGAAGATATTATTCCTCCCAGCAAGGAAATATTGAGCACAGGAAGCTTGGCTGTTCCAAATCCCTATAATCCAGAAGAAGAAACCATCTACAGAGACTGGAAGGCTCATGGTTGGGTTGATATGAGAGAGGCTATTGCTGTTTCGTCAAATGTTTATTTTTATACTGTCGGAGGAGGACATGATAATCAAAATGGTTTAGGTATAACAAAAATTGAAAAATACCTGAAAGAATTCGGATTTGAAAAGGAAACAAATATTAATCTGTCCCAAGAAGCCAAAGGGCTGGTTCCAAACCCAAGATGGAAAAAGGAAATCTTTGATGATGACTGGAGACTAGGTGACACTTATATAACAGCTATAGGCCAATTCGGGTTTCAAATTACTCCAATACAAGCGGCCAGAAACACCGCCTTTATTGCAAACAGCGGAAAACTGATTGAGCCTAATGTTTTAAAGATTAAAAATCCTAAAGTAGAGAAGAAAGTAAATATTGATAAAGAAAAATTTGAAATAGTCCAAGAGGGTATGAGATCGGCTGTAATTAAAGGTACTGCTAACTCCTTGAATTTCCCATATGTAAAAATTGCTGCTAAAACCGGAACAGCCGAAATTGGTGCAGCAAAAGAATCTGTTAACTCTTGGATAATTGGTTATTTCCCTTATGAAAACCCTAGGTTTTCTTTCGCAGTAGTTTTGGAAAGAAGACAAAGTTCAAATCCAATTGGTGCCCTTTTTGTTATGACAAATCTAATAGACTGGATGCATATAAATACACCAGAATATTTAGAAAACAACACAAACATCTAATCTGTCAATAAAAACTAAGTTATCCAGACCTTTATTGACTTTGATTTTGGAGAGTGTAGTATGTCTTGCTAAGAAAAGTTTTCTGCAAAAAAGTATGGAGAATGAGAATAAAGAATATTTAACAAAAGAGAAATATGATGAGCTCGAAAAAGAGCTCGCTTTTCTTACTACAACAAAACGCAAAGAAATTGCTGACCAGTTAGAATTCGCAAAATCACTAGGAGATATTTCAGAGAATGCCGAGTATCACGAGGCCAGAGAACAACAGGCTTTAACTGAAGATAGAATTAATAAAATAGAAAATGTCTTAAAAAATGCCGAGATAGTTGAATACAAAAAAAGTGATACTGTTGTAATCGGTTCAACAGTGACGGTAAAGAAAGAAGGAGAAAGAGAAAATAGAGAATTTATATTGGTTGGTTCGGAAGAAGCTGATACAATTGCTGGAAAAATCTCACACAATTCTCCAATAGGACAAGCCTTGATGGGAAAGAAAAAGGAAGAAGAATTTAATTTCAAAACACCAGGCGGAGACAAGATTAAATATAAAATAATCTCGGTAAAATAATAAAAATACATTTTTACTGACATATTTTTGTTATTCCCCAGACAAAGATAGGGCAGGAGTCCGGATAAAGCTTCCCCCACCATGGTAGTTATTGGCACCCCCCCGCTTCGACTAACGTCAGAGCGGGGTTTAATTTTTAAATAACATTTCTTTAAACTTTAAACTTTTTATTTTATACTAGAGTTCATGGCATCTCTAGAAGAGATCAGAAAGGAAAGAATAAGAAAGCTCGAAACCCTTAAGAAAAAAGGGCTTAATCCTTATCCTGCCGAGACCAATAGAACTCATAAAATTTCGGAATTTTTAAAGGAATTTAAGAATTTAGACGAAGGAACTTTGGTGGGAAGAATAATGAGTTTACGTTCTTTTGGTGGCTCTATTTTCTCTGACTTAAATGATGGATCTGACAAAATTCAGGTCTATTTTAAAAAGGATGACTTGGGTGACGAACTCTTTAATCTCTTTGAAGAAAACATAGACATCGGAGACTTTATTGAAGCAACCGGTTCTCCATTTACAACCAAAAAAGGAGAACAGAGTCTTTTAGTTTCAAATTGGAAAATAATTTCAAAAAGTTTAAGACCCCTGCCAGAGAAATGGCACGGCCTCCAAAATCACGAAGCAAGGTTTAGACAAAGATACTTAGACATTCTTTTAAATCCCGAGCTCCGAGAACTTTTTAAATTAAAAGCAAAATTTTGGGATACAACCAGAAGCTTTATGAATGAAAAAGATTTTGTTGAAGTAGAAACACCAACTCTTGAAATTACAACCGGCGGAGCTGAAGCCAGACCTTTTCAAACTCATCACAATGATTTTGATATTGATGTATACCTTCGGATTTCAATAGGAGAATTATGGCAAAAACGATTGATGGCCGCTGGATTCGAAAAAACCTTTGAAATAGGCAAAGCTTACAGAAACGAGGGTTCGAGTGCTGATCATACACAGGAGTTCAGTAATATGGAGTTTTATTGGGCTTATGCCGATTACAAAGACGGAATGGGGCTAACTAAAGAGCTTTATCAGAGAATTGCACAAGATGTTTTTGGAAAAACTGAGTTTGAAACAAGAGGACATAAATTCGACCTTTCCGGAGATTGGCCTGTAATTGATTATGTTGACGAAATTGAGGACAAAACTGGTATAGATGTCTTAGAAGCAAATGAAGGAGATATCCAAGCGAAACTAGAAGGGCTTGGAGTTAAGTATGACGGCAACACCAAGGAAAGGATGATGGATTCTCTTTGGAAACATATTAGAAAAGACGTTTCGGGTCCAGCATTTCTTATTAATCATCCAAAACTTGTTTCGCCTTTAGCAAAGGATAATTTAGACAAACCGGGAACCGTTGAAAGGTTTCAAATAATTATTGCAGGAAGCGAGATAGGAAACGGCTATTCAGAATTAAATAACCCAATTGAACAAAAGAAAAGATTTGACGAACAGAAAGAATTAATAGCAAAAGGGGATGAAGAGGCAATGATGCCTGATGATGAATTCGTGGAAATGTTGGAACACGGAATGCCTCCGACTTGCGGCTTTGGATTTGGAGAGCGACTCTTTGCCTTTATGGTAGATAAACCAATTAGAGAAGTTCAAATGTTTCCTCTAATGAAACCAAAAGAGTAGAAAAAGTGTTTAAAAACCCCGCTCTTTTTAAAGAGCGGGGTTTTTAATTTTGGGAAAAGTGCTTGCACCGTTAGAAGTAGGTCATCTTTAGATGGCCGCAACTTTCTAATGGTGTGGATAACTTATTTGCTGAAGTGGGAAAGAGTGTTATAGAATACAGCGCAAGTGGGAAGAAGTGGTAAATAGTGATTTGTGGAGAATCACTAAGACTGCGGATTTTTTATGTTTGAAACTCATGTTAATTGGAGAATACACTCATACTTTAGATGAAAAAAAGAGATTATCACTCCCAAGTAAATTTAGAAAAGAACTTGGTAGAAAAATAGTTATTACGCACGGGCTCGATAACTCAATATTTGTTTATCCGGAGAAAGAGTGGGCAAAGGTGTCAGAAAAACTCTCTGCTTTAGGCGTTGGTCAATCTGACAGTAGGGGCTTTAACAGATTCATGTTAGGTGGTGCTGTTGAGGTTTCGGTGGATTCAATTGGACGAATTCTGATACCTGATTTTCTAAAAGAATTTGCAAAATTAAAAAACAAGGTGGTTCTAATCGGTGTTCATTCAAGGGTTGAAATCTGGAACCAGAAAACTTGGACTGACTACAAAAAAAGAATCCAAAACAAAGCTGACGCACTAGCAGAAAAACTCGGAGATATTGGGGCAATCTAGAAACTCCAAAAAACAGAAAGGAAAATGTCACATATAAGCGTCCTCTCAAAAGAGGTAATAGAAGGACTTGATATCCAGAAAGGAGAGACTTTTGTTGATGCCACTTTAGGTAGTGCCGGACACAGTCTCCAAATATGTCATGAACTGAACGCTGAATTAAGGATTGTTGGCATAGACCAAGACGCAGAAAGAATAGAGGAGAGTAGAAAAAAATTAGAAAAGAGTGAATGTCTTGTAGAAATCGTAAAAGAAAATTTCCGAAATATAGATAAAATCTTAGACCGATTAAAGATAGACAAGGTAGACAAAATACTTTTCGATTTGGGCCTCAACTCGGAGCAATTAGAAAATTCTGGTAGGGGATTCAGCTTTAAAAAAAATGAACCTCTCTTAATGAATTTCTCTCCTAATCCGGAATTTACTGCAAAGACAATAGTCAATGAATGGAGCGAAGAGAGCATAGCTGATATTTTGTGGGCTTATGCTGATGAAAAATTCTCAAGACAAATTGCAAAAAAAGTTGTTGAGTTGCGAAAGGAAAAAGAAATTCAAACTACAAAAGATTTGGTTGAAACAATAGAAAAGGCAGTACCAAACTGGTACAAACACAAAAAAATACATTTCGCCACAAAAACATTCCAAGCGCTTCGTATAACTGTAAACGATGAAATAAGTGCATTAGAGGAAGGACTTCAAAAAAGTTTTGAGAAATTAAATAAGAAAGGAAAAATAGCAGTCATCTCATTCCATAGTTTAGAAGACCGCGTGGTTAAGCGATATTTTAGAGAATTAAAGAATAAAGAAAAAGCAAAAATTTTAACCAAAAAACCCATAACCCCGAACGAAGAAGAAATTAAAGAAAACCCTCGGTCTCGTAGTGCCAAACTTCGTATTATAGAAAAAATATGAAAGTAGCCTCTTTTAAAAAAATAAACTCCAAAGGAATAACGATTCCTAGTAATCCCAATTTAGAAAGAAAATTGATTATTTTTCTTTTTGTTGGGATAGTAGTCTTGGGAATCAGCTATGGCTACTTTGTAAAGCAAACCATAGTCAATGTTGTCTCGCGTCAAAATGTAGAAGAAGAAATGGGAGACTTAGGCTCCAGGGTTTCTAATCTAGAAGTTAGATACATTGAACTAAAAAATAAAATAGATCTTGATTTTGCATATTCCCTTGGTTACAAGGATGTAAGCGAAGTTAAATTTGTCTCAAGAAGTGAGTTAAGTAAGACCTTGACTCTGTACGGTAACCAGTAAAAATTAAAACACAATGCGCTCAAGTTTCTTGCCAAGAATCAGAATAATATCTCTTGCCCTGTTCATCTTTGTTTTGATACTCTTATCAAAACTTTATCTAGTTCAAGTCGTCCATGGCGAGGAATACATCGATAGGGCAGATAGACAATATATAAAACCAGAGAGTACACTTTTCGACAGGGGTACTATCTACTACGAAAATAAAGATGGCCGGCTTATTTCGGCTGCTACTCTAAAAACTGGGTACACTTTGGCTATTAATCCAAGGCTTTTAGAAGACTCAGAGAGTACACATTCACAAATTGAAAAAATTATAGATATAAATGATGAGGATTTCTTTTTCAGAGCGGGCAAAAAAAATGATCCATACGAAGAAGTTCTTAAAAAAATGGATGAGGAAACAGCATTTGAAATAGAACAGCTTGATATAGACGGCGTAGATGTTTTTAAAGACAAGTGGAGATTTTATCCAGGGAATGAGGTTGGAGCTCAAACACTTGGTTTTGTCGGGTTTAATAATGATGATTATGGAGGAAGATATGGCCTAGAAAGGTATTACGATGATGTTTTGAGAAGAGATAGTGAAAATATGAATGTAAATTTTTTTGCTGAAGTTTTCTCCAACTTAAACAAAACTCTCGGCGGTAACAATCTTCGAAATAAAGGAGATATTATCACAAGTATAGAACCGTCTGTTCAAACCTTTTTCCAAACAAGAATGAATAAAGTCCATGATACTTGGAATTCAGAATTAACTGCTGGAGTTATTTTAAATCCAAAAACAGGTGAAGTTTTTGCCATGGCTGTTTCTCCTTCTTTTAGTTTGAATGAATTTAGTAAAGAGGAAGATATAAATATCTTTAGAAACCCGATTGTTGAAGATGTTTATGAAATGGGTTCTATTATGAAGCCCCTAACAATGTCCGCCGGCCTTGATTCTGGAGCTGTTACGGCAGAAACAACTTACAATGATAAGGGATTTTTGGAGCTGGATGGTTATAAAATTTCAAACTATGACGGAAAAGGAAGAGGGGTCGTCAATATGCAGGAGGTTCTAAATCAATCCTTGAATACAGGAGTCGCTTTTGTCGTCAGTCAAATGGGAAATAATATTTTCGCCGACTATATGAAAAATTTTGGATTGATGGAAAAAACAGGAATTGATTTACCAAATGAAGTTTCGCCTTTAATAGGTAATCTAGACAGCCCAAGAAATATCGAGTATGCAACTGCCGCTTTCGGGCAGGGAATTGCCCTTTCGCCAATTATGACCACCCAGGCTCTCTCAAGTCTGGCTAACAATGGAATTTTGCCAAAACTACACGTAGTTAAACAAATAAATTATGAGATAGGGCCAGCCAAAACAATTGAAGTAGAAGAAGGTAGAAGAGTACTAAAATCAGAAACTGCCGATGAAATCACCAGAATGCTTGTAAAGGTTGTTGATGAAGCTTTAGCTGGTGGAACTGTTAAGCTTAAAAATTATTCCATTGCTGCTAAAACAGGAACGGCTCAGATAGCCAACCCACATGAAAAGGGTTATTACGATGATAGATTTCTCCATTCATTCTTCGGTTATTTCCCTGCTTACAACCCTGAATTTTTGGTATTTTTATATACAATATATCCAAAAGAGGTCCGTTACGCTTCTCAGACTCTAACTGATCCTTTCATGGACACGGCAAAGTTTTTAATCAACTATTATGAGATTCCACCTGATCGATAATTAACAAAATTCTTTAAAAAAAACTTAATAAATATCTTCAGTTCGATGCGTAATGTCTTGTTGCATAAAGAATGGCTCTAGGAGGGCCATTATTTTTTTACATATATAATGCTAGTATAATCAACTCATGAAGGGTATTTTTAAAAAAATCATATTTTGGAAAATTCAGTTTTTGGCCAAATTAGTTCTCAAAAAGTATAAGCCGAGAATTATTACCGTCACTGGAAGTGTTGGAAAAACCTCCGCTAAAGAGGCAATTCATGCTGGTTTAAGCTCTATTTTATATATAGGCAAAAATCAGAAAAGTTATAATAGTGAAATTGGAATTCCTTTGGCTATTCTCGGGTGTGACAGTGGTTGGGGAGGGTTTTGGGGAAGCTCCTGGAGATGGACTAAAAATATTCTTGAAGGGGTAGTTTTGATAATTCTGCCAAATATTTATCCAAAGTGGTTAGTAATCGAAGCTGGTGTTGATCATCCGGGGGACATGGACTTGATAAACAAATGGATTGAATCTGATGTTGTTGTTTTTACGAAATTTGCCGAGACCCCTGTCCATGTTGAATTCTTTGACTCCCCAGAAGATGTTTTGAAAGAGAAAATAAAATTAGTTAAATCTCTAAAAGATGATGGGGTGCTTGTATTAAATTGTGATGACAAAAATGTTCTAGCAATCAAAGAGGGTTCTGGAAAACGTGCTATCACTTTTGGATTTGAAGAAGAAGCAGATGTGCGTGCTAGTAATAACAAAATTTTTTATGAAAATAACCGCCCGGCTGGAATTGATTTTAAAATCAATGTAAATGGAAATTCCCTGCCAATAGTTCTAAAAGGAGTTCTGGGAGTTCAGCATGTATATCCGATTCTTTCTACTATTGCCGTAGGGAAAGCTCTCAATTTAAATATTGTAAAAATAGTTGAGACATTTAAAAATTTTCAAACAGCACCGGGACGAATGAAAGTTCTCGATGGAATTTTCGGTTCAACTATTATAGATGATTCATATAATTCCTCACCCATAGCAATTGAGGAAGCAATTAAAGTACTTCAGTTAACTGAAACAAAAGGAAGGAAAATTGCAGTTTTGGGAGATATGATGGAGCTGGGGAAACATATGAAGGAAGAGCATAAAAAGGTAGGGGCTCTAATAGTCGGGAAAACAGATATTTTGGTAACAGTGGGAAAGAGGGCAAAATTTATAGCAGCAGAGGCTGAAAAATCTGGATTCAAAAGAAAGAATATTCATATTTTTAATAATTCAATTGAGACAGGAGATTTTATGAAAGATCTCGTAAAAGAAGGAGATATTGTTTTGGTGAAAGGTTCACAATCTCCAAGACTTGAAAAAATTATAGTTAAAATTTTAGCTAGACCAGACGAAGCTCGGTGGCTTCTGGTTCGTCAAGAAAAAGAATGGTTAAAAAAATAAAGAAAGGAGGGGAGATTTGTCACGGGCATGTGACTACCACATCGTAGTGGATGACTACGGTCGTTCCTCTTTTTTATTTTCGCATGGGAAGATAGATAAAAATTTGCTATATTAATTTTCGCATGGCCCTATCGTCTAGCGGTTAGGACGTCGCCTTCTCAAGGCGGTAACCCGGGTTCGACTCCCGGTAGGGTCACCTTGACAACACTTAAAAAG
>Ga0187833_10001200_pt1 | contig 30107 bp, 31 predicted proteins | sample ETNtaG_37_FD_167968 | JGI IMG/M metagenome (GOLD analysis project Ga0187833, IMG submission 167968) | Marine microbial and viral communities from oxygen minimum zone, Eastern Pacific Ocean - ETNP2014_SV_400_PacBio MetaG (Illumina Assembly) | ecosystem: Environmental > Aquatic > Marine > Hypoxic...
TATCACCCAATATGCTAAAAGTACAACTTGTTATACCTAATTCCTGAATTGAGTTAATTGCACTACTAGAAGCCATTCTAATACTTTCTGGACTGAAATCTTTACGTTTACCTAGACCAACCAATAAGATTCGTTTGATGCCTATCTTTCCATAAGTGGTAATTAGGCAAGTCTTTTTCAACTTTGGGTTAAACTCTGAAGTTTTGAGTTTTTGTGAAATCTCTTTACCTAAAGCTTTGTCAATAATTCCATTTACACCTTGATACTTTTCTTCTTCAAATATGCCAAGAACAAGAATTTCATAGTTCTTCTCAAGAATTTTTCCAGTATCTACATTTATCTCCAATATCAACAACCTACTTCTTAATTAGTTCAAAGAGTATATGAAATATTAAAAGGCTCTGCTGATAAAAAATAGAACTGCGGAAAAACCAATCCCAATTGCCCAAGCTTTCATATTCCATGATATTATTTTCTGCCCATCAAGAACACCAAACGGTATTAAATTAAAAATAGCTAATATTGCATTCACATAAGCACCCCAACCTAAAATCATAGAAATAATTGATCCTGAAGTTAAAAATGATGCTAATAATAGTCCATAACCAAGTATGATGTTTGTCAAAGGCCCAGCAAAAGCAGTTCTTCCTATGGTTGAAAGTGTGGCTCTCCCAATTATCATCACTGTCCCAGGAGCAATTATTTTAAAAGGTAAAAATATACTAGCAATTGTGAGAACTGAACCGAATGGAATTAATTTGAATTCTGACCATAACCCATATTTTTGGGCTGTGAACTTATGGGCAAGTTCATGAAGAAGAAAAGAGGATGCAAAAATAAAAGCAAGAGATAATGTCACCCAATTATCAGGAATAAAAACCCCGGTCAAACTTAAAGCCACCATCATTACAAGAAAAGTGCCTATTACCAGATGTTTAAGCTCTTGTCTAGAGAACCAGAATATATTTTCTGAAACACGAGAACCACGATTATAACTCGATGAATAAGACCGCTTTTGGGAGGAAGCAGTTGGAATTTCTGTTGGAGGATGCGCCATCCAAATGTTCCCACATTCATGATTTTCCGGGAGATGATGGTCTGCACAGAAACTTTTCTTACAGTACGCGCAAGTAAAAGGGAATGGATCATCCTTTCCACATTTTTCACAACTCAATAAATCTCACTTTTTATATTCCATCAGCTCAGATATTGACAAACTCTATAAATCTTAATAATCTAATCTGAAGAAGATTCATACTCTTTTGCAGTAATATCCTTAATATTTTTTGCCAACTTCTCTCCTACCCCTTCAACCTGTTTCAACTCATCCTCGTTGGCACTAAATATACTTGAAATTGTTTTGAGCTCACTCAGAAGTCTCTCCGCTAAAACAGTGTTAACACCCGGTAACCCAGATACCACATACTTTTGCGTATCAGAAATTGATCTAACATTCTTTCTGTTTCTAATCATAACCTCCTTCTTCTTCTCAATCTGCTCCCTTTGAGCAATATGAAAAATTATCTGGCTGGTTTCCTCAAGCCCATTAGACATAAAGATCGATATATTAAAGTCGGATACAACACTAGCAAGTGCACCAAAAAGTGAAGCAGTACCTATTCCAGTAGCCCGTTTCCGTTCGCCTTCCAATATCAATACAGGTCGAGTATATGTTTCGCGCATAGCAACAAGCTGCTTAAAGAGACGCCCATCAATAACAGATTTCACAAAATCTTCTCCTGTCTTCCTCTCTATTACAACATCTTTAGATGCAATAAAGTCCCCCACAATTAAAGTCTGCACATCGACTCTACAACCCCTTTTCTTTAATTCATCAACAAGCAGGAGAGATTCGCGTGCATCAACATATACTAAAGGCAAGTCCTTACTATTTTTTACATATTTGTCCATAGGGCCTTTAGAGTCTTGCTTCGATTTTTGCATCTTTGCCACTATCTGTCTCCCACTCTTCATCTTTCGTCTACCAGCCCAATAATATATTTCATCTCTTGTCCCCTGAGCAATTAAAACTACAACTCGACCAGGGGCTTCTCGCCCTGTTCGTCCTCTTCTTTGGATAAACCTAACTGCACTTGGAACGTTATCATAAAAAACCACCAAACTACATTCAGATATATCGAGCCCTTCTTCACCTACCTGAGTTGCTACAAGTATATCGAACAAGCCGGCATTCATATCCTCAATAGTTTTCACTTGCTCATTCTGACGCTGTCCTTTCCCACTTTTTCCTATCAGAAACCTAACTCTAAACTTATTTGAAGCAAGATTCGCATAAATACTGTCAACCGAGTCCCTATATCCAGTGAAAACTATTGCTTTCTCACCTTTACCTATAGATTTCAACAAGATTTTCAACTCATCAATCTTCGGATGTTCAACACCTAACAAAGATGCACCTCTTGCAGATTCATAAGCTGACTTCACTTGCGGATCTTCGAGTAATTGACGCAGACCAACACCACTGTAACGTTTGGAAAGTCGATCAAAGAATTTTAGGAAAGACTGGATACTTTGAGTTTCTAGAAGATTGATTGCATGACTTAACCGAATGGAAGATATAAGATCAGATTTAGCTTGGGAATCACCTAGCTTCTCAACTTCAGTCCTTAAATCAAGAAGATTCTTCATACTAATATTGTTCTTATTTTTTATTCTGACATTTCCAGATGCTTCAAGCCGTTTCAATCGAATAGTAATGGAACTCTTTAGCTTACTCCGAATATCCAGGAGAAGGGGAGGAAGTGATATCTTCTTCCATTCAACCTCAGTTTTTTGAATGTATGGTTTTACATCTTTACTAAGCTCATCTCTAAACTCTATTCTATCAAAACTAAGATTCGTCAGCATTTCTTTAATGCGAACTTCATCATCAGGAAGAGACGCAGTTAACCCAATCATCCGTGCTTTAGAAGAGATTCTGTTATAGTCTCTACCTATATGGCAATATGCATATTCACCAACTGCTCGATGAGCTTCATCGAAGATTAGAAGCGAAAAATCCTCAAGATCAAGCAATCCTCTTTTTAGATCTCCAACGGTTATCTGTGGAGTAGCACATATCACCTGTTGTTCCCATTTCTTTTTTCTCACATTTATTGGATCTTGTCCAGTTAAAACCTGAACTTTATCTTCATCAAGCAGCAAATGCTTCTGAAAAAACTTGTAATGCTGATGACAAAGAGGCCTAGTAGGAGCAAGTAGAAGACATTTCTTATCGGGGTGATTTTTTAAATATTCTGCAACAACTAGAAGTGCAATCGCAGTCTTACCAAGACCAGTGGGAACAACTAGCAGAATATTTTCTTTGTAACATATCGCTGCAAGATCTACTTGGTAACTCCTGATTTGTAGAGATTCAGGTGTTACATTGTCATGTTCAATGAATCGGGTAGCCAAACTATGAAGAAAGCACCTACAATGTATATTTTAAAGCTAATGATGAGATTTCTGGATAAAATTATCCAATTTACGCCAAATACGATCATGAACAGTATCAGGATCACTCGAAGCATCAACAATAATCCAACTCCATCGCTTGGCCAACTTCAAATATTCTTCACGAACACCCTTTAGTAATTCTTGATCCCTCTCGTGAATATCTCTTCCGGACATTTTTCTGTTCAAGGATATTTCAGGTGACAAATCCAGTAGGATTGTAATACTAGGTTCAGGTAATCCTTTCTCCAAGTTCAGCAACCAATCTAACTCCAAACCTTGAGTAAGCCCATATGCATAGTTAGAACCACTATATCGATCTAATACAACTGTCTTCCCCTCTTTAAGCCACTCATCGATAAGATCTTTGCGTTCCCATCTATTCAATGAAAGAAGCATATGTCTTACCTGTGAAGAATAATTCCTATCTCCATCCAAAAATGCCTTTATCTCTTTCCCAATAATAGTAAAATAATCTGGAAAAGAAATCAATTCTACTTTATGACCTTGTGTCCTCAATCTTTCAACCAACATTTTGGTCTGCATCCCTTTCCCAGATTGATCTATACCCTCTATAGCAAAAATAAGTCCCATCGTCACTCTACTCCGGATAGTACACTTACTATAATAATAAACCTAGAGAACTTGGCAATGGAAACGGTAACATCTAATACCTACGAGGAAAATATGAATGAATGTGTCTTCAAAAGCAGCAGCTGAGATAAGAGATCCAATTCATGGCTATGTCTATATCGAAGATGATGAAAAAGATATTATTGATAATCCTATATTCCAAAGATTACGAAGAATACGTCAACTCTCCGGAGCACACATAACCTATCCAGGTGCTCAACACACAAGGTTTGACCATTCAATAGGTGCTATGCACCTTGCAAAACTGGCAGCATCAAGGCTGACACATATTATTGATCTAAAGCCTGAGCAAATAGGAGAAATAAAGATGAGTGCTCTTCTTCATGATATAGGACATGGTCCCTTTTCTCATTTATTTGAAGAAGTTCTTGCAGAAAGGCGCAACATAAGCCACGAAGATCTCACAAAAAGAGTAATTCAGGAGACCGAACTAAAAGACATCCTTCTAAAGCACAACTACAAAACAAATATCATTCCTAATTTATCAATAGGTCTTTCTCAAAAAAGACCACTATTCATGAACGAATTGGTTGCAGGAGGTCTAAGTGTGGACACTATGGACTATCTCCCACGAGATTCTTACTTCACAGGAGTAGAATATGGCCAAGTTGATATACACAGGATCATAAACTCCTTCAATATTGTCCAAGATCACCTTGCTCTTGATCAGGCAGCGCTCTATGCTTTCGAAGCTCTAATGATTTCTAGATATGAGATGTTCAGAGCGGTTTATTTCCATAGAACGGTAAGAGCGGCAGAAATTATGCTAATAAGAGCCATAAGTTTAGCCGACGAAGAACTCAACTTTACAGAAGTAAGTGAAATTTCAAGATACCTCTCTTTTACCGATGAAACCACACTTGACATTCTAATAAATCTCAATACAAAAGGGCAAAGTAATCTAATAGAGTCAAAACAAATAGCAATTGATTATAGAGATCGTAAACTAATAAAATGTGTATTTGAGAAATTCGTTCAACGAAAAGATCCGTTTATGGAGAAGATATTTGGTCAGAAAAAAATACGTGAAAAGATAAGAGACGAAATTGCAGAGAAAGCAGATGTAGATACAGCACAAGTATATGTGGATGTACCAACCACACCATCTGTTCCATTTACGTCTTCACGTCAAGCTCTAAAAAGCCTAACTCTAGTATCAGATTCAGATAGAACACATCATGAGACCATAGATGTAGCAGATCTGCCCCTTATGGGTGCTATATCTGGATACATGGATATAATCCGAGTTTATACAAATAAGAAGAGTAGAGAAACTGTTCAGAAGGCTACTGCAAAGATACTTGGAGAAGATAGTATTAAATCTTGGTGGAACCGTGTCAGTATGTAAATAGGTTATGATCAATAAATAATTATTTTTTGGGCAATCAAGATAATAGTTATTTTTGTTCAGATAAGAAGCGGTTTATCAAGTTTCTAGTAAACTCTTCTAAATTCGATTTCAATGCTTTTTCAGGAGTCATCCAAATATATTCTTGAATCTCGCGATTGTCCAATTCCACATCTTTAGATTTGGAAAGGCAGAGATAATCTAAAAAAATAAAGTGTTTGTGGGCATTGAAATTTTTAGGATATATGGCTTCTTGAATAAGAAGAAGACTCGCAGAATCAATATCTAATCCTACTTCTTCTTTTATTTCACGTTTTATTGCGTTCTCAGCAGTTTCCCCAATTTCAATATGGCCACCAGGAACTGTCCAATAATCTTTCCACTTGAAAGATTTTACAAGTAGAATCTCGCCAGATTTATGCAATATCAAACCACCAACAGTTGGCTCGGGATATTTTTGTTTAGATTCAGACATCCACTTTCAACCTTTTCCGAAGTCTCATTTCATTTAATTGAAACCTTAACTATTTTAAGCATCTCTTAACCCTCTTTTTCCTAGAATATTCATTCCTTTACTTTTTGTTAATAGATTGGAAATATTTGTCTATTATATCTATTATAAGACGAGGTTAGATAGTTATGGATATGAAGAATGGTGAGGTTTATTTTATTGGGGAAGTCGAATCAATTAAAGACGATTTAACCACTATCAGTATAAAAAAGGAGTACTGTGAAGGGTTATATCGACTTTCTACTTTTTCCCATATAATCATATTATATTGGTTTCATAATAGGGACAACCAAGAACATCGGTCAGTTCTCAAAGTTACACCAAAGATGCATAAAGGGGCCCCAGAAATTGGAGTATTCACATCAAGAAGTCCAAGTAGAATAAATCCAATAGGATTATGTGTCACAGAACTCACTTCAATAAATGGATGTATATTGAAAGTGAAAGGTTTGGATGCAATAGAAGGCTCACCTATAGTGGACATCAAGCCTTATCTTCCACGCGCAGATTCTATACCTGATGCCAGAGTTCCAGAATATATGCAACAAGGCCTCTCAACGTAAAGCCAACATATAGAGGTAGATTAGTTTGAAAGCCAAGAGGGTTGTAACATCATTCCTTCAGTTAAATGATAAGATACTAGTATTGAAAAGAAGTACAAAAGTGAAGACTCACCAGCAAATGTGGGGAGGCATTAGTGGATATCTGGAAAAGGGAGAGGAACCCCTTGCAAGGGCATTAAAGGAGATACAGGAAGAAACGGGTCTTTCTGAAGATAATGTGGATATTATTACAGCCTCCGAACCTATAGGCATTCCAGATCAAGATATCGATGTCTTGTGGGTTATTTACCCTTATCTCTTCAATACCCAAAAACAGGAGATAAAGATTGATTGGGAACATACTGAACATAAATGGATACAACCTGAAGAACTTTCAGATCTTGTTACGGTACCTGCTCTTGCGGAAACCCTCCAGATGGTTTTACCAACTCCAATCAAAGAATTAACAACATCTAAAGAAGTTATTGAGAAAGTTAAGTTAATTGAGATAGATAAAAAACATGGTGCATCTTGGCTAGCCAACGAAGCTATAGAAGTAATAGTGCAAGCATCAAGTATCGATGATCATGGTAATTTAGATAACTATTTGAATCGAATAAAGGCACTTGCGGAACTCCTTATGAATCTCAGGCCAAGTATAGGCGCCATAAACAACCAAGTCGGAGATCTTCTTTTCAGAATAGTTGAAAAATCTAAGGAAACATCAAATATTGATGATGTAAGGATTTTCATAAATAAAGAAAAGAAAAACTATGATAGAATAACAGAAAAAAACCCTAAATTAATTGCTGAAAATGTCCTTAAACTAATTCCCAATAATGCTAGAATTCTTACACATAGCTACAGTTCTACTGTAATAGATTCTTTAATACTTGCTCACAAGAGTGAAAAAAATATCCAAATATTTGTTGCAGAATCAAGACCACTCTTTGAAGGGAGAAATACTGCCAAGAAGCTTTCCGAACATGGAATACCAACCACTCTCGTTACAGACGCTGCAGCAGGATTCTTTGCAGGAAAAGTAGACATGGTTTTAGTTGGCGCCGACAGTCTGCTTACAAATGGAGAAGTGATTAACAAAGCAGGAACATACCCAATAGTGCTTGCAGCCTCATATCACGGAATTCCAGTATATATTGCAGCGGATATTGGAAAATTGAACTTGAGAAGTTATTTCACAAAGATATTGTTGGAAGAAAAAGAAGTTAGTGAAGTCTGGTCTGAAGCACCAGACAATGTTTTAATACGGAACCTGTTTTTCGATATAACTCCAAAGTTCTTCATAACAAATATTATTACTGAAAGACAAAAACTAAGGCCAGATGAATTAATTGGAATATCTAGAGAAATGATGAAGCACAGGTACATAATCTGATAACGATGTTCTCGCTATTCTCCCATTATCTGTATAACTATTCGTCTAGATCTACTATGTGTATCCATTTCCAAAAGAACAACTTGCTGCCATGTTCCAAGAGTAAGCCTTCCATTTAGAAAAGGTATAATTAAACTCGGGCCTATTAAAGAAGCTTTCACGTGACTATGACCATTTCCATCATGCCATGTTTTATCATGCTCATAAGGGATATCTCTTGGGATTAATCGATCCATTGCAGAGGGAAAATCCGATTTGAGACCTGGTTCATATTCTATTGTGGTTAATGCTGCGGTGGACCCAGGAATGAATGATGTCAATAGTCCATTTTTCATATCGGTTTTAATGAGAATCTTAGATATATCGTCAGTAATATCTATCATATCACCTTCTCCCCTAGTTTTTATAGAAAACTCTTCAAATATTATATTCAAAAATAATCTTCTCCAGTCTTATGTTAGAGTTTCCATTTTTTTAACACTACCTAAAGGAATCTCCTTGATACCGTTGACCCCGTCTTAAGGAGATAATTCTGGCGGATCTAAGGTCTTTTGGTCCTTTGAAATGAATTGGATTAGCCATTTTTGAGGTCCCCTTCTCATTTACTATCTCGATTTCTATCATTTCCTTAAATTTTTCAAGAAGATAACCTGCAATATAGTTAGCTTTCCCAGGGTCACCATCTCCAATCCTTACTATCTTTTGTTTAGCTTGGGAATTTTTTATGAGATCGGTTAGTGTAGATAATGTTTTATCAAGCGATAATGTAACTCTATCAAGTATTTCTATTCCTCTATAAAATGATATTATTCCAGTTCGATCTCCAGGATCAATTCCGATGAGAAGCATATCTTCACCACTACTGAAAAGCCTAGAGAATATCTTCTCCTTTGCAACAGTATCAATTCCAGCTATATCTTCGAGACAAAGTACTTTTCGAGATTTTATTAATCTCCTTTCCTTATGAGTAGTTAATATAAGCTGAATGTTTGGATCAATATCATTGTCAGGTGAAAAACTTTCGAAAGATAACTTCATTTCATTAAGTAATGAAGATAAAGCATAATATGCCTTCGCGTCTACGGTTGCTACTGCAATCTGAGGTGTATCTGCTCGGTTGTTATCACTTCTCACAGTTTTTTATTGTAATAGAGAACGTAAATCTTTTCCTATTAAAAAACATACCATTGAACGGGGATACGTTTGAACCATAATTGGACAATTCTGAAGAAACTACTCTCTGAATCAGCTGTAGTGACTCTTATTTGCGATAATCAATTATCAAAGATTCAATTCCTCTCTAATATTTTGATGTTTAGGGGGTCTCAAAACAGGATTTCCATTTACTTAGATATTGATACCAACTTCACAGTATTCTTAGAAGATCATTATAATTTATCTAATCTTGACAATTTATTTATATTTAGGATTAAAGGAACAAACCTAAATGATGTTACTACTGATATAAGCTCTTTTAGTTCATCCTATGTAGATACAATCGTATTTGACTCAGTTAGTTCGTACTACAGCCTTCAAAATGACAACATAACTTCTTCAAATTTGAATAGAAGATTAGGGCTTTACCTCTCCCTTTTGCAGGTAGTAGTCTCTAGAAGTAATGGATTCATTATTTTCACTAGCATGACTAGAGCTCGAAAGAGACAAGATGATGATTCTTGGTACTTTTCATATGCTGGAGGAAGACTTCTGAGAAAAAGGAGTGATCTTATTCTTGAATTAAAAAGTAAAAAACAGCAATTTGAGGTTGATGTTTTAAAAAGTCCAGATGATACATTATTAGGGATTAAACTAAATCTTGACAGAAAATATGTAGAAAGTTAGAAAAATTGCTACTAATACAGATGAAAAGCCGAGCATCATATAAAAATCAGATATACGTCTTTTAAAACTCTCTCGAGCTCCCAAGTATAAGGAGTAGAAACCAATAGTTCCCATCACCATGGCGAATACATAGATAATGGTTTCAGAAGCAGTCTGAATACCGCTTTGAGGAAATATTATGTAGCCTTCTGGAAGCCGTGATCCTTCAATTACACCATTGATGATACCACCTGAAAAAATGAATATAATAGCGATATAGGAGATTTCAAGCCCCCTCGACTTGACAATGTTGGTAATTGTTGAAGTGCTCTTTGAGATACTGGAAAAGAGAATTTTATTCGTTATCCTACTATAAATATCTCCTGATTTTCTCTTCAATCCCATACTAAACACACATTGTCTAACGGAGTCCTTCAAAGAGTACTATAATAAGTAGATTATGGAATTATTCATTCTGAAGATAATTATTAGCTGCTTAATATCATGAATTTATGTATCTTTTCTTTTTAAGAATATTACAACACTCTTTGGCCCAGACACCAGTTTCAGGTCTTTTATCTAACCTTTGAAGATAAGTTTGCCAATCAAGTTCACCATATGCGTTCCGCCATTTCTCAAAACCAGCCTCTACTTTTTTGAGACATTCATCGTGGTAACGGCAGAATTCTGAATTTTTTTCTATCGTTTCTCTATTGCAGAGACTACATTTCATCTTTCTCGACCTTTCTCTTGGATATACAGGTAATATTTACACAAGGTCGCCATAATTTCCTATTGAAACGTGCATTTACAATAGGCCATCCACAACTGGAGCAAGTCTTGCCGGTACTGGTTACAGTTCCTCTCTGAGGAAGAGGAGCTGAGGCTCGACACCCTTCGTTATATCTACTACAACCAATGAACCGCTTATGAGTCTTCTTTGACCGGATTATTATCAGAGACCCTTTTTTGCAAATAGGGCATGAACTTAAGCGGTGCTGTTTATGTATAGTTCTAATAACCGCTTGACCAATTTTACCTCCAATTTCTTGTTCAGCTTTCTTTATTACAGTAAGAGAATCCATCATCTGGTCTACTGCTTGATGAATGACAATCTCTTCATCCATTTGGCTGCATTCTATCTTCTCCAGATTCTCTTCTATTTTACGCGTCATCTCTATAGAGATGATTTCTGGACTGTACTGTCTCATAACGTCGAGCACAGCAAATGCAATATCGGTAGCAAAGATACTGCTGCCAGAACAATACCCTCGATCATAAAGAGTTTTTATTATATCTGCCCTTGTAGCCTTTGTTCCTATATTCTCTTGCTCCATCTTCTCTAGAAGACTACTCTGATTATATCTGCGCGAAGGTTGCGTAAATCTCTCTTCTGTTACGATAGTCTGAAGAGGTAATTCTTCATCTTCAACTAAATATGGAATAACCTTATCATCTACACGAGTATATTTTCTGTAAAACTTTAGCCAACCCTCATTCAAGGTTTGTTTTCCCTGCATTTTGAAAAGATAGCCACCAATATCTACGGTGACAGAAATTTGCTCTCTCTTAGTAACTTCTCCAAATACAGCAAAGAAGCGCCTGACAATTAGATCGTAAAGTCTAATCTCAGTAGAAGATAAAACACGCTTAGGAACATCTCCAGTTGGATATATAGCTGGATGAGCAAGATCATTTTTTGGACCTTGATTAGGAATCATCTTACCATTCAATACTTCAGTTGCATCTTTGTTGAAGGCTTTGCTTCTTTGCAGGCCTTTCAGAATTCTGGGATAATCTATGGAAGGTGGGAGCTTCTGACTAGAAGTTCGTGGATATGAGATAAGTGCACTAAGATAAAGCCGTTCAGCTATCCTCAAGGTCTGGTTTGGTACGAAGCCAAATGTTTGGTAAGCATCCTTTTGGAGATCACCTATGTTAAATGGAAATGGGGGGAATTGGTGATACATTGATTTTGTTACTCTGGTTACAACACCTTTCTTTCCTTCACATCTTTTCTTTATTTTTTGAGTTTCAGATATCTGAAGAACTCGCTTCTTTTCATAATCAGCAATTATCGTGACACCATTTTTATTTAGTTCTGCCTTAAGTATCCAGAATGGTGTAGGAACAAAGGTCCGAATTTCAACTTCGCGATTTACCACATAAGAAAGAGAAGGGCCCTGGACTCTACCAATAGTTATCATCCTATACCCTTGATTAAACTCATGGTATGACTCAGATAAAGCCCTTGAGAGATTTACACCAAAGATAAAATCGACAATATGTCGAGTTCTGCCAGCTTTAGCTAACCCGGTACCAAGCCCTTGTACTGTTGTTCTGAACGCCTCTTGAATATCTGTTTTTGTCAAAGTAGAAAACTTTGCTCTAAATGCAGTGGTTTGTTTCTCTCCGCATGCATACTTCAAAATGTTGAAACCAATAGTTTCTCCTTCCTGATCGTAATCGCATGCGTTAATAAATACGTTAGCATTTTCCGAAAGCTTCTTGATAATAGCTACCCTTTGAGATATGTATTTTCTCTTCCGATCAACAGTGTGGATGGGGAACCATTCTACATCAAATACAGGGTAAACATAGCGTTTCTGGAGAGGATCGCTAACCGTATATAAGTGGCCAACAGCAGAACATACCACATAAGTCCTGTCACTTCGATTCAGAGTGAAAATTTTTATGTTTCCATACTTCTTTATGTTCAATTCTTTCTCTGAGAGGGCTTCTGCAATTCTCTCCGCTGCGTCTGGTTTCTCACAGATAACTAGTGTGTAAGGAGAAGAATTTTGAAGAAGAGGCACAACTATCCTGAATGATGATTAGTTAATAATGTTGGTCTTTTTTTACACTATTGTATAGATCTTTATAGTTATATGATTTATATCAGTCTAAAAGGCATCTCGTAATATTAGTGGTCTAGATGACTTTTCGAATTATCTGCACAGATTGTAAAAATCCTCTATATTCAGGTTTTGACTTAAAATCTTCTAGAGATATACTGAAGTCAACTGGAGGAACATGCAAAAGTTGCGGAACTAATCTTTCACCATATGACTTTACTATCGATGTAGAGGGTAATCCAAACTAATATTTTTCATAAGATTAGGGCCAAGAGAAGATTTAATATTTTCTAAATATCTTAACGTTTACTGGTTTATATTTCCCACATTAAATTATTTTCTTGAAGTTAAATGAGTATTATTTGCCCTTAGAACACCTCTCATGTAGATGCATGTATCATAATCTACAGCTAAGGTTTTAGTACTAAGTGGTCTATTCGTCATTCTCCATGGACTACCATTAAGTGCTCTTATTAGTACTATTGGAAAACCTTCATCCGCTTCACCCATAATAAGTTGAACAGCTGATGCCATTTGATCAGCCAATGCTCTCCTAGTAACATTCAGAATATTCCCAAAGAGATCCTGTTTTCCACGCTCATCCTCCAGCGGTTCAAACCCTGCTACACTTACTGCAAGACCAGTAGTCCCCATTCTAAGAGGCATAAGCCGACTATCTGTTACAACAACACCAACACGTTTGCTCAATGATTGATAGATAGTCCTCTTCAGATCCTCTGCATCTTTAAACGGGTATTCAGAGTAGAGCATAACGTGACCATCTGGGACATTTGACTTATCTATCCCTGCGTTGGGAGCTATTACCCCATTCTTTAGTGCAAGAGCGAATCCGGGAACACCACCTATTATTATATCTGCTTCTTGAAGTACAAGTTGAGCAACCCTTGGATCCAAACTTAGTTTATCTGCAAGAAGATCAGCTTCTTCGCTTACATCTACATCATTAAGGTTGACTAATCGTCCTTTTGACATTGAAATGAATTTGCTTGAGACAGCAATAATATCGTTGTCTATTAATTCTTCTCCAGTCTTATTAATTGCTTGGATCACTTCAGATGATAAATCAAATGAATCATCTTTCCTTTCTACACTGATAGGGATAAAGAGTAGACTAGCATTCATTTTTTTCTTTTTTTCCATCGTAATCTCCATAGATATGAAGATCAGTCTTTTTTATGGTTCATAAGGGTTTAAGGAAGATTATTAAAAGATACAATAAGTTGCAATTACCCTTCGATATTCTTGAAGTAAAGTACATAATAGTTTGTTTAGAGAAGCTTTTAAACATCATTAATATTCCACCCCGTACCAGATAGTGAAAATATGAGGCGGTCTAGATTGATTAATCTGCTACCTACGTTAGCTTTAAGGAGACCGCAGATTCGAAGAAGAACAATTATCATCACCTTAGCATTAGCTGCTATCTTTTCTGCCGCATTAATTATGAGGATATACCCAGCCAAATATGGATTCTTTATCAACGAATTCGATCCCTACTTTGACTATTATGCAACAGATTTCTTGGTACAACATTTTGATGAAAAAGGTCTTTTAGGAATGCTAGATTACTTCTCTTGGATTGATACCCAGACATGGTATCCAGAAGGCCGCAACGTAGCGTTCTCATCGCAGGTAGGACTCCACTTCGCTGGAGCCTTACTATACATAATCACAAGAAGCATAATTGGGATAAGCATCACTCTTTATGATTTCATCGTCCTATTTCCAGTAATTATTGGATCATTTACAACATTAGCAATGTACCTATTAGTGAAACGAATAAGCAATTCATCAGCTGGATTATTAGCTGCTCTTGTGATAGCTTTTTCACCACCAATAATACAAAGAGGAGCACTTGGATGGTTTAAGTCTGAGCCACTTGCATTATTCCTGATCATACTAGGAAGCTACTTCTTTCTCACAATCTATAATGAAAATGTTTCTAGACAGGGACTGATCCTTCGCGCTGGAATTGCAGGTTTTCTCCTAGGATTCGCCAATACCGCTTGGGGTGGTTCTTTGTACTTAAGCGCGGTCTTTGGTGCCCTCCTCTTCATATCACCATTTCTAAAGGTTGATCTCAGAAGGACAGTCTATCTAGGAAGTGTTTTCGTAGCTTTCAACCTCATATCTAGTTCAATTTTTCCACGGCCAGGACCGTCAATGATAATGGGGCCAGGAGGTATGGCACTCCTTGGCGGACTTCTCTTTGTGGTTATTGCTTATGGTATTAAAAGAACAGTTGACGCAAGTGTTTACTTTAGGTCTCTGATGAAGGTAATTTTTGTATTTGCACTCATAGGCTTGATTGTATTAAGTTTTGGGACAGTAACGAGTTTGAGTTTAAGGTATGAAACTGTGATGAACCCATTTCTTAAATCCGCAGAACCTTTAGTTGAATCAGTCGCAGAACATCAGAGTCCTACCGGGGAGGATTTCCTGACATCATACTTTTCTCTTCTATTCTTAGCTGGTTTTGGTATAATTATGATGTTACGTAGAAGGAGTATTGGGGCGGGATATACTCTCATTTTTGCATTGGGCGCCATCTATATTTCAGCCTCATTCGCTAGGCTTATGGTCTTTTCATCTATTGCATTTGCTATTCTTGCCGGCATAGGTTTACATGAGTTATCTTCAGCCATATTAAGACCTGGTGGAGTTTCTTCATTGAAGAAGAAGTTCCGTATTCGTGAACTGAGGAGCGAATTTAAGATAGTATTCGTGCTCTTCATGATCTCCATCATTTCACTTCCTGTGATATACCCTGCACAAATTAGAGAATTCTCATCAAATTCTTGGCTTGAAACTGCCGACATTCCAGTTAGCATTGCTAGCGCATCTACCAATTTTAGAGCTGATATTCCTGACTGGCGTGAAGCTCTCTCCTGGATTAAGTACAGTACTCCACCTTTCCAGTCTGATGGAACACCTACAGTCTTTGCAGCTTGGTGGGATTATGGATATTGGATAGCTGTTATGGGGAACAGGACAAGTCTAGCAGATAACGCTACAATAAACACAACACGTATATCAACTATTGGAAAGATGTTTATGTCTGAAGAGACGGAAAGTATTGAGGTTCTAAATGATTTGAAAGCAAATTATGTCGTAATCTATGTAGTTGGACAGACATTCACCTTAGCTGAAAGCGGTCAAAGACTATACTTATTGGGTTCATCAGGAGATGAGAGTAAAAAACAATGGTTCATAAGGATAGGTGGACTCGATGAAAATCTTTTCTTAGAGGATGACGCATTTACTCCTAAGCCTTACTTCTGGGAAAATTCACTTCTTGGTAAAATGATACCATTCAGTTTTGCTGCATTCGCAGAATTTTCTGAACAAGGATTGCAGTTTTCAAATAGCACAGTGTATGAGTCCGGTCTTAGATCGATTTACACCTTTGATGTGAAATATCCTGTAGATGGTCCGGGTCCACTTAGATTGGCATTTATGTCATCAAGTCTATCGGAACCACAAGATGGAATATTCTCAGCAGTAATTGTTTATGAAATAGTGGACTCTCAGCCAGAAGAGCCTTAAGACTATCATAAAAAAACAAATCTGCTCTTTATTTTTTCATCGTTATTTGATTATATCCATTGAATAAATGCGGAAATATGGAAATGATTATGTAAATAGAAACTAAATTGGAATTGAATTTCTAATTAAAGGATAACATTTAGCTACTGGATTCATATCTATCAGAGATACGATATCTAGCATATCGATCGTCAGGAGAGAATTTTGCTGGATGCGGAGTTGTTGTATCACCGCTACATTTTGGGCAATTCTTTTCAATAGTATATGTGCTGCAAGATTTACATTTTCTCATAAGGTGTTTCATTTTTTTATTATTTGATGTATCAGTCAAGTCTCCGAAGAACTACACCATGAATCTTAGCTTTCCCCCCTGTCTTCTCTGCGATAATGGCATCACAAACCTTGCATAATATGTTGGTGTTAGTCATGGAATAAATTATCTGTTCATTATCACATTTTTGACATTGTGCCAAAAGGAAAGTGCTTCGAGGTTGCGGAATTGATACTCTCTCTTTTTTCAAAAGTTTCTTCTCCTAAGGGATTATCTCGAGCTTTCTTAACCTTATACCAGGCTTCATCGTTTGGAAACCACATTCTTTGCATTTTAGCTTCAGAACCTGTTTTTTGGTGGTTTTAGCTTTTCGCTGAAGTTCAGGAAATTTTTGGCCACCATAACCCTTTTTATCTTGAGCGTGATGACGAGTCCCACTTGCAGATTTTCTCTGTTTTCCTGCTTTATATATGGAGATGGTTTGAATAGTGTGTTTATCGCATTTAGGGCAATATTTTCGGCTCTGCTTCACTATACGCATTCTCTCACCATTCTTCTTCTAACAATCGACTTTGAAACATCAGTATATCAACCTTATGCGGTATTTATCCGCATAAGATAATAGATACCTATCAGATCAGGGATATGGTAAAAAGATATTGAAGCAGATAGCGATTATTGGGAGTGCAGAGAAAGTTTCTCCAGAGGTCAAGCAGATGGCTGAAGAGCTAGGTCAAGGGATAGCAAGAAGTGGAGCAGTTTTGATAAGTGGAGGTAGAAAAGGTGTTATGGAGGCATCATGTAGAGGTGCTAAAAAGGAGAAGGGGCTTGTTGTTGGTATTCTACCAAAGACTAGAGATCAAGCAAACCAGTTTGTGGATATATGCATAGTTACAGGAATGGGCGATGCACGAAATGTTTTGAATGTAAATTCTTCCGATGCTATAATTTCGGTTTGTGGAGGAGCAGGAACTCTATCTGAAATCGCATTAGCTTTAAAGGCTGGTAAGAAAGTTGTCTCTTTAAGACTATCCGGAGGAGTTTCAAGTATGTTGGCGGGCACAACTATTGATGGAAAAGTAGTAATATCTGCGGAAAATGTTAACGAAGCTCTAAGGATTGCATTAGAATAAGATCATAATTCCAAATCAAGTTCTTGAACAATGCCTTGTTTTAACAGTGGTTTGGCATTATCTAAAGGGAGAACAGCTACATCTTGGTTCTTGAATGGTCCATACTTAGCTAAATCCACACCTATAAGTGACGAAGTCGGCTCAATAAATCTAACAACAACGTATTTAGAGGATATTAAGTCTGAAACATTTCCAAGAACTGACGTCTGTCCATGAATAAGAGCTTTGCGAAGCTTATCAAATCTTTTACGTGATGTCAAAGATGGGTCAATAAGGTACTTTTCCTCTGGTGTTAAATTCATACCATTGGCATCCTCATCAATATGTGATGAAATCTTTGTCAGTCTTATTTCTAGTAGACGAACAGAAAGCTTTGCCAGTATATTTTTCTCTCTCCTGACAAGATTGCTTACCAAGTTGCGATCATTCTTGTCAGCCAGATTTCCTGTTGTCTTGATATAACTAGTGATATCTTGATAAGTTGTCTTCGGTATCTTTTGAAGTTTTTCAGATTTCAATTCGTCTTCAATGCAATTAAAAATTCTGTTAACAAAAGATTTCATTTTTTATTCATCTACTGTTGCCATATCTTGGCCTAGTAAATATATGGCAGCCATCATCGGAAGTTCAATACCCTCCGATTTAAACGGACCGAATTGCTCTCCCATGAGAGAAAACTTTGGTGAGTGATCCACTAGTATTTTTATCGGATCATGACCGAAAGCAACCGCATCCTCAAGAGGAGAGAAACTTTCTAGATTTCTGCACCTTTTCTTTAACAAACCTGTCTTTCCATGCAAGGTTCCCGGAAGTCTCAAAATTCTATGGATATCTGTTGTGACAGAAGGATCTACTGTTGCACCACTTTTCTTAGCAGCTTCCTCTATAGCTAACCGGAATTTTCTGTACCCTGCCTTCCGATAAATCTCAATTAGAATTGCTGGGGCATCCAAAGGTTCTTCACTATTTTGTTGGGCTTTGAAGTATCTGGCAATACGACCTCTCCAACCCTTCTCACTTTTCGAAGGAAACCTATCAATCATATTTTCATAATTAGATTTGCGTGAAACACCAAGACTTTCAGGTATGAATGCCTGTCCAGAGACGTAGTCAACGATATCACTTCTAACAGCTTGATTTGCTCCAGCAAAATCAGAATTTGTAATTGAGAGATGATATCCCATACTTCCTGAAAAAAAGATATCGATGTTTGTCTTCTGAATTCCAAAGTCGTTAATGAGAATATCTTGCAATTTAATAGCCTCATTCTTTGCAGCATCAAGGCAAGTACCACAAGCAATATTCACTTCATGAATTCGTGTTCCTTTGCAGCTAGGGCACTTTTTGGGCTTAATCCCAACCTTCTGTACACCACAGATTCGACATATCCATTTGTCATGGTCTTTCCTGCAAGGAGATGAAAGTGTATCAGCATCAATATCGAAAGCGAGATCGCCACCCTTCCACCCTTTCTCATGCATCGGTTGTGAGGGTTTTTCATAGAATGATGTTGAATAGTAGACTGAATTAGGAGACTCTTTTAAGATTAGAGCTTGCATGTCACCCGAATTCTGGAATGATAGATGTCTTATCATAATGCGGTCGAACGTCATATAACCAAATTCTCGTTCTTCTATTCTAGGTGGGACTTCTATCTGCTCGATATATTTATAGTAGTATTCTTTGAATTTTTTCTTTAGGAATGCTGCTGTTTTTTTGTCCATTTTTTATTTCCTTTTCTTTTTGACCCAAGATTCATTTTCCTACCGAATTGAAGTGGATTTCGTATTTCGTTACATTCCTTGGTCTTAAAGCAGAAACTATGCGTAATTAGAGTTCTGCAAGAAGGACACGTATACTTCACCCGCCCACCTCTTAGACCAGCAATATGCTCTACCTGATATTTAGTTATCCGCTCATTAAAGTCAGGAGACCTGGAATATAGGGACATAATTTCATCAACAGAATCTCCAATATTCACCAAATAAGTGGTAAGAAGGAATCTACCGTAATGAGGAAGATTCTCGCCCTTCTTGAGTAAATCCAAAGCAGCTTTTACACAAGGAGGATATTTGTCAGGAGTAATTTTCATCCTATCGCTTAACTTTGGAGGGGGTGGAGAAAGAGTCGATAACTCTTGAATAGTTTTGATAAAACTTTGAGGCAGTTGGGGAACAACCATCTCTTTTAGTCTATCCCGTATCTTGTCCTCTATCTCTTGTCTGATTAACCTAATCAACTCGTGTGATTTTAGGTAAACATAACCTTCATCTACGATCCTATTGATAAGCTTCCATTGTAGCTCATGAAAACGAGTAGCTCGCCGAAGATAATCTATAATCGGTATTTTATAATTAAGCTTAGAGAAACCAGTTTCTGATGTAACAAGTATTACATTTATTTTTAAAATATTCCTGAATATCTCGACTATTAGATCCTCTCTTTCATCTTCAAGAAGCTTTTCTACACGAATTGCTTCAGCATATGAATATCGTGAGACTAGATGTTCTAGATTCGTAGCTTTAACTAGCATAAGAGCTATCGGAAATGAAAGTATTTCTATTTCAGGTTTATCTATCTCTCCTGAAACTTCTCGAGATCGTATTGCCTGAAGAACTCTCTTCCTAGCTCTTCCGATTACTCGGTTGAAGTCAGGTTGAGATATATCTACAAGGTTTAGATCTCTTGCCTTGATATACTCTCCTGCTTCGTCCAGAAAAGGATATTTGGCAAGGTCTTCCTCTCCGAGGTCAATCGTAATCAATAGATCGTCCTTTAAGGTGAAGAGCTCGTTGTTAAAAGTTTCCTGTGATTTCTATTTATTTATCTTCGATTCTTGGAGCTAAGTAGAAGCGCATTCGTCCACCCTTCTCTCCTAGTTTGAATGTAAGGCGAAGGGGCATCTTACTTGAATATTCGAATGTTAAAACATCAGTAGATTTACCGGCAGCCCGTGTAATATTCAACAAATAGTCTATGCTGTATGTTGCCTTGCTTTCCTCTTTAACCTTTAATTGGAGAAGTTCTTGATTTCCTTTCTCTAAGGTTGCAGAACCAGATCCTGAGTCACTCTTTCCAGAGAATACCAATTTTTTCTCATCTGCTGAAATAATTATGTGATCTGATACAGCAGATATATCGCTAAGCATCTTTTCAAAAGTCGGCTCAGTGATCTCTACCTTAGTGTTGAAAGCGAGTTTAGGTACTGGAGTTGCACCGTAGGTACTTTCTATTAGATGAATCTGGAACTGTCTTTCATACCCATTAGCCAATTTTAGAAGAAGAGTTTCATCTTCTCCCATGGATATTTCGACATTATCTTTACTCTCTGCTCGCCGAATTAACTTAACTAGATCTTCAACTCTGACGGTTAGCTTAAGTTGCTTATCGCAATCATATTTATCAAAGGCTGAGTTTGGCCAATCAAGATCTACAAGGGCAACATGTGAAGGATCCATTGCTCGGAAGGTAAGGCCTTCAGAAGTAGCTTCGAAACTTGCTTCCTCAACTAATGCAGATATAGTATTAGCAACAACTTTCCATTCATTTGGCGAAGAAGTTTTAGCTAAAAACACCAAAATAAATCACTCGAGTAGAATACCAATTAACTGTCATAGATAAGGCTTATCTCAGAATTGTAATTATTCTGACTGCTGTTTCAACCATTCTGCAATAGCTTTTGCTTCTTTATTATCTGATTCGTCTAGTATAGGAATCTGAATTTTTTCTTCTGCTGCATGAATAGAAGGTGCAAAAGTTTTCATCTCTGCGTAAAGAAGTGAGATATGTAATTTACCCTCAACATACTCTTTTGCTAATAGTTCAGATATGATAAATGGTGGAGTTATTATCTTGAACACCACACCATTAACCCAAGTAAGAGAAACTGATTGGGAAGCACCAGCTTGGACAACTACATTACGAGCAAGAACTTCAGGAGAATTGTATTTTACAAACTGGCGTACCACAATTTGGCTTAATGGTTTATTCAATATATCTACCAAGTTTAGTCAAACACCCTACAATCAAGTGTGATTGATTAATCTTTCTTATTCAAGTAATGCAATATTACTTTTAATTTATAGTGAAAGTGAGAATTCTAATTATGTTCATTCTAAAAGTATCGAGTAATATTTTCTAGATCAAGTTAATCAAATTTTGCTTAACACTAAACTGTTCCAATTATAAAAAATTAGAAATTTTTCTAATTTTTTTAGGCGTATTCTCGCCAAGTATAATTGCATTTCGTACATCGATAAAATTGTGTTGTGGCTTCGTCGCCGCTTCTTGTCTGAAGAAGCCACCAATAAGCTTCCCTATTCTTGCATTTGGGACATCCAATATCAACAGTTGGCATAGTTTTTACATCCACTTCTTCACTTACAACCTTAATCTGATCTTCGGCTGGCCCTATTTCAGGTTTAGTAATTGGTTCCTCGACAGGAATAGATGTACCACAACGGTTACATTGCAAAGTCATAATAACAGTATCACCATTTTTCTCTCTCTTTAATCTCAATCGCGAGTCGCATTTCTGACAGAACTTCATTTCTTTTGCTCCTTTAGTATCTGTTGCGTCTCTTTCAAAATGGATTCTGCTTGTTTCCAAGCTTTTTTACTGCTAGCAGTCAAAACTTGTATAGGTTTGATCTTCGGTTTAACTTCCATCTTTATGATGAATTGTTTCAAAATAGGGTGAGGCGGAAGTACACCTACGAAAACCACATTACCATCTTTGAGGACTTCTTGATGAATAATATCTGGAATTGAGAAATCTACTTTCTCAATTTGTATTTTTATACTATTCTTAGTTTCCTCAATAAGTTTTAGTTCCATTGTTGCTTCCACTCCGTAAAGAGACCGGTTATTAAGATTTTATCTTAAGAGATTTATTTGATTTTAGTCATCTTAGGATATGAACCTAAAACCTTGGTGAGCATATGCTTCTTTTTTAGAAATTCAAGTGCTTTGTTACACTTCTCATCTTCTCGATGACCTTCAAAGTCAAGATAGAAATTATACTCCCAAGGTTTCTTTCGAGTGGGGCGAGACTCAATCTTAGTCAGGTTGATCTCCTTTTCTGCAAACTCGTTTAACGCCACAAATAAAGCGCCAGGAGCATGCTTAGCTGAGAAGACTATTGATGTTTTGTCGTTTCCTGTTGGAGGTACATCCTCAAAAGAAAGGACAAAGAATCGGGTATAATTGGTAGAAGCATCTTCTATTCCTTCTTTTAAAACTTTCATACCATATATTGAAGCTGCCCTTGTACTTGCTATCGCAGCAATACCATTAGATTTTTTTTCCCTAATAAGTTTAACACTACCTGCCGTATCATAAGTGGCAATAGGAGTAACACCAAGATGCCGAATAAACTTACGACACTGGGCGAGGGCTTGTGGATGTGAATAAACAGTGCGAATCTTCCCAATTCTTATTTCAGGCCGGGCAATTAGAGAATGATGTATTCTAAGATTAATTTCACCTTGAACCTGAAGATCTGTAGATAGAAGAAGATCATAGGTTTCATTTATACTTCCTTCTAGAGAGTTTTCAACAGGAACTACTGCGAAGTCTACCTCTTTTTTCAGGACAGCTTCAAAAGTATCAAAAAGTGTTGGACAAGGTGAAACGATTACATCTGATTTGAAAAAAGAAAGAATAGCCTCTTCGCTATATGCACCCCTTTCACCTTGAAACGCTACTCTTTCTTTAGTTTTCATCAAGTATCACAATCTTGTTTTCTGGCTAATATACTGGGCTAAGCCACTTGTTGTACTTTGAATGCTGACCGGTTACAACTTCTCTAAATGCTACACTTATCTTCTTAGTCCATTTTCCCGGTTCACCACGTCCAATCATTCTTTGATCGACCTCAACTATGGGGACTATTTCCGCAGCTGTCCCTGAGAAGAAGGCTTCATCAGCATTATATAGCTCGAATCGTGTTATCTGCCTTTCATTAACTTTTAAGCTCAAATCATTAGCTAAGTGCTTTACTGTATCGCGTGTTATCCCTGGAAGAATTGATGAAGAGTACGGAGGTGTAATCATTTCGTCGCCACTAACAATAAAGATGTTTTCACCAGTACCTTCACTTACAAAACCTTGGATATCAAGCATAATTGCATCATCGTATCCATCTCGAACCGCTTCAAGCTTTGCTAATACTGAATTAAGATAATTTCCGCATGCTTTTGCCATTGGAGGAATTGACTGTTCGGATAACCGTTTCCATGAAGATGTTCTAAGTTTTAGCATTGGTGTATCAAAGTAGTCTTCAAAAGGGATAGCAATTATTGAGACATTAATCGGAAAACCAGTGAAGTTAAGACCTATATCTTTGTATCCAACATAGATTATTGGACGTATATAGGTACGTGTTCGTAGATTATTCTTTCTAACTAATTCGACGGTTCTATTGATTATATCCTCAGCAGTATATTTAGAGTCCATGTAATAGATTTTAGCTGAGTTCATCATACGGTTAATGTGATCTTTAAGTCTGAATATGTTCAGATTATCTTTGGAAGGATATGCTCTTATGCCTTCAAAGACTCCTGTTCCATAATGAAGAGCGTGAGTAAGTATTGGGACTTTCGCATCCACCCATTTAACAAAATCTCCATCCATCCAGACATAATCTGCTTTATTGGAACCCATTGCACATCATCCAAGTAGATGTTCTAAGGTAGATATTATAAAATCTTCCCCTGAGGGTGTTATGAAGATTATTTATTTCCATATTCGGAAGAGAGTCTTCGCTCTTCGACAAATCCACAATCTACACATTTTAACCTTTCACCAAGTCTAACAAAGCTACCACCACAAATACTGCAAGATGCCTTTATCACACCAAGATCAGATCTATCTATGGAGAGATGGATAATGGAGTTTGTATTACTAAAAACTAACGCTCTCATAATATCTCCAGCTCTGCAGGTTGCTCCTCGTTTGATTCTCCCTCGTCCTGATGATGGATTTGGCATAAGTTGAAGCATTCCTGTAAAACCTGCCGTTGACAGCTTTCCGTTTATAGATTCTATTCGAATATTAGCATTTTTAGATTGGGCAGTCTCTACAACACCCATAATTATATCTCCAGGTTGAGGTAGTTTGTCCTCACTATTCGGATGTTTAATGTTGATTGATCTTTCAGATAAGTTGTGTCTTATTTCTCCTACATGCAATGATCTCACTTCAGATTCTTTTAAGTATGTACCTTCACCTGAATTGAACTCCTCGATTACGGCTACCTTTTCTCCCGGTGTTACAATCACTTTCTTTGTTATTTTAGGCAATTTCGTTTCTCCGAATAATAACGAGTCAATTTACGCCACTATTTAACTTGTTTTTTTATTCTAGATGATAGGATAAGATAGAAATTCCTATAATAATTATGTTATAACCAGTGAGGTTTCTCTAGAAAGTCTCCTAGTTCCTTGCCATCCCAGATTCTGAATAGTGTTTCGATTTGTGGAATGGACAGAATAGGTTTTCTAAAGGTTTCTCCATCAATCGAAATTCGTGGGCAGGCCGATTGAATGAATGCGTCGATGTTTGTGAAAATTGCAAGTCTTTCTTCGGTTATTTCTCGAAGGGTAATCATCTGCATATCTTTACCATACTCTAAGAGTTTCATCCTTATTTGTATCGCTCTTTTGAATAGATTTTGGCCTTCCCTTAAGCCAATGATTACCCCAAATCTTTCTGCGTCCCTTGCATTGTAGAGCTGGAGAATAGATCTTTTAAGCCATTTTTCAGCTAATGGAGTTACATCTTCAACAATAGTTAGGTATGGATCTAACATAATAGTTGGCCGGCCAATTGAAAGAGCAGCACCAATGGCATGAAACCTGCTTTGTCCAAGAAACACTAGAGCATCTATTTTATTTCGGATATTGAATACTGGACCGAATCTGCAGCCCATTATTTGTCCGTCCATTAGTCTTTCGTGACCTTTACCTATGTAGATTTTGAAACCTGCTCCTTCTAACATTTTTTTCGAGTTTTCAAGTTGATGTAGGTACTGGCTTATTGTACATAGTCCCAATCGATCATACTTTTTCAGTGATGATAATGACTTTTTGATTACTTTCGTGAAATCAATGTCTTCGTATACATCTATTAGTACTGTTCGTTTACCTATTCTTTTTACCGCTGAATTATGACCAATATGAAATGCCAGTTCTGCACCAAGTCTAGATGCATCATCATCCATAATGTCGCAGCATCCATAAGTTGGGTCTGCAGAAATTATTGTCTGAATACTATATTCGTTCTCAATCTTGGAAACTAATTGCTGAACTTTGTTTAGGTAACCATCTGGACAGCTAAATAAGATGGTTGTTGGTTTCACTTGTTTTATTTCAGAAAATATTTTTTTTTCGTCGATTCTCACTTAATTTTTCTCCTGTTCATATGGTTTTTTTGTTTCTTTTAGCCTTTTTCATAAAATGGTAAATTTATGCAAACCTAGGATTTTTATAGTATTAATGTCAAGTTTTGTAAGGTTGTATTTTTGTGGCTGAAGAGGAGATTGTAGCACAAAGTCTCATACTCGTAGCTGCTGTGCTTGGATCTGGTTATCTCGCAAGTCGACTTATGGCGAGTAAGGGTATACCTGAATCCATTTTTATGATATCAGCAGGTGTCATCTTAGGTCCGGTTCTAAGTATACTCGATACAGCTGACTTTGCGCCATTAGCTCCTTACTTAGGCGGATTGGCTCTAATTGCCATAATGTTCGATAGTGGTCTTGGGACGGATATTGAGGAGTTACTTGGACAGAGTAAGCATGCATTCATACTTGCGATGTTGAGCTTTTTTTCTGGTGTATCATTATTGATCTTTATTCTATATATTCTCCCTATGTTTATTGTTATTCCAGGTCTTCCAGTATTCACGTTAAAGGAAGCGGTTCTTTATGGAACGATTGTCGGGGGAAGTAGTGGAGCCGTAGTTGCGTCAGTTGCAAAGAGTATTGGGATGAAGAAAAATCTTTCCATGTTCCTAACAGTTGAATCTATACTCACTGATGCATTGTGTATCATAGGTACATTAACGGTTCTTATGTGGATAACAATTCCTGATCTTGCACCTCAGCAAGTTGCTACATTTATTGCTGCAAAATTCAGTGTGAGTCTTGTAACTGGAGCAATTTTTGGTTTGCTTTTAGCTCGAGTTATCCATAGGAGACATCCATATACGCTGATACTTGCGTTACTTCTTTTCCTCTATGGTGGTACTGAGATGGTGGGGGGAAACGGTGCAATAGCTATCTTTGTTTGTGCAGTGATTCTAACAAATCTGGATCGGATACCCTTTCTTTCCCGAGAGGATGTAATTGCATCAGTTAATATTAGGAAAGAATCTTTGGGAGGTTTTCATTCGGAGCTGAGTTTCCTGATAAAAGTCTTCTTCTACCTTGAAGTAGGATTGATATTTAATGTGAATATAGCTGATCCCAATGTAGCGCAAGCGATGGTTTTTGGATTGGCCATTTCAATCCTATTGTTGGTTGTAAGGTTCCCGGCAGCAGCATTAGTATCCAGAATGTCAAATGTAGGTGAATCAAAGGTCATCTCAGTTTTTTACGCAAGAGGACTTGCAGCAGCAGTTCTAGCTTTTCTTCCTGCACAGCTTGGCTTTGCCGCCTCAGATTTCTACCTTCAGAGTATAGCAGCAATTATTGTTTTTTCAAATGTAATTCTAACTATAGGCTATCCTCTTACAACTTCAGGTATACGAAGACGTAAACCGAAATATGAAGAAGAACCGAAGATAATAAAAGATGAAGAAGAACGGCCTTATGGCTTCTGAGTGATTATTACTTGTTCTACCTTCGTAGGAGCAGGAAGCTTGCTTCCAGCTGTTTTTAAGGCAGCTAATGCAGTTGGTAGTCGTTCTTTCATGATGCTTAAATCTAATATTGGATCACCTATTTTTACTCTAGCAGCTAAAGCACATGGTTTACCGTAAGCTCTTCGCATTCCTTCCTGTAGTCTGTCTGCACCTGCAGTCGCAATCATCTTATTCTCTCGGAGTATAACATGCGGATAAATTTTTACTTCAAGAAAATAGGACTCATCTTCATCAGCAATAATTTTATGGGCGGATACTCGCGCTGCTTCAATAGCGAAATGTCTTATCTGCACCTTCTCAGTGCATACAAGTCGAAGTTTTAAATCATAATCATCTCGAGCAGTTCCACTTGTGAATTTTGCTATCCTTACGTTAGGAGAACCTTTTTCATACTCTTTTCTTGTTGTAGGCATTCCACTTCCAATTCGATAGTTATGTCCTCGCAACGTTATCAGACCCTATTGTGCGACCAATAGCATGAAGCGGGTAAATAAGCCTGACGCCAACTATTTATCTATACAGGTTTTTCCAATAAGATCATTTGGATGATAAGAGATTCATCATTATAATGGCTCATGGAGAGCTTTCGTTAGCAGAAATTGTAAACTATCTAGAATCTAAAAGACCAGATTACCGGATAATATCAACATCGAGCCAAGCTGCAATACTGGATACATATCTCGATGTTAATGATGTTATGAGTAAGCTAGGTGGGTTGTTCAAGATTGGAACCGTCAATTGTACTCTTGATTCTAAAGATGTGCATGATGAAGAAAGTTTGAAGAATAAGCTAAACTTAGAAGAGTACTATAGTTGGCTTGATGATAAGGTTAAGTGGTGCTTATCATTTTATAGTGATGTAGCAGATTTAGAAGTAGAAATACCTGACCGCTTCCAGAATTACTTCAAGCAAAGACTAAGAAATGATGGAGTGAAAAAAGCTAAATATATATTCCCAAAAAGAATGAAGGAATTAGATCGAGAAGTTATTTCAGATGATATTGTAAAGAAGCATATCATAGATGAAGGAATCGAGTTTTTTGTTTCATATATATCTGGAAAATATTATGTGGGGGTAACACAGGAAGTGGTTAGAAATCAAGAGTTCATTAGTCGAGACCTTGGTCGACCATTTCAAAATCCGAAGGAAAGTATACCACCTAAGATAGCTAGAATTATGGTTAATTTAACCAGTTTGTCCTCAGGCAGTAGATTATTAGATCCCTTTTGTGGTATCGGAACGATTCTTCAAGAAGCATCAATTCTTGGATTACAGGTATTTGGGAGTGATTTAGACAGAAAACGTGTCTCTGAAACCATTAGTAACTTAAAATGGTTAAACGAAACATATAATCTAGAAATAGGAGATATTTCTGACCGGATATTTACTGCTGATGCTACACAGTTATCCAAATATATGCGTGTGGAGATGGATGGTATAGCGACTGAACCGATACTTCTTCCACCATTGAAGAGATTTCCGTCAGAAGAAGAGGCCGAAGGTATACTTCAGATAGCTAGGAAGACTTATGAAACTTCTCTCCCTGAAATGTCAAATGTTTTAAAAAAAGGTGGGAAGTTGGTTCTTGTAACACCATATATTAGAACGAATCGGCATACTGAGCGGTCATTCAATCTTGAAGAAGTTTTTAAGGAGTCAGGGTTAATACTATATTGTCCTCGTAATGGTCCTAAGTTTGAATACCCTCTGAGAAGTTCCTCAGATAAGGGTCAGAAGGTTTTAAGGGGAATTTATGTTTTGGAGAAGCTGTGATCCTTATTCTTAACTAGATTAGTAACTTTCCGAAATAAACCTATAATTAACGTAGCTTCTCTTGATGTTGGTCGGCCTCTACCTATAAGCTGGCTAAATGCTCTCTCAAAGATTGGTAACTTGTACTCTTTATAGCCGGATGCTCTTGCGAGGTTGGTAGCATACGTAACTATGCGGCTCCGCTGTTCTTCATTTGCAATTTTTTCTTCATTTTCAAACTTTTGTTTAGTGAGCTCGTAGAGGATGATGGTTGCAGAGTGTCCAATATTGAGTGTTGGGTAAGACGAGTCAGCATATATGCTTACAATCATATCGAGAGTTTCTAATTCTTCATTTTTTAAACCGGTAGTATCTCGTCCAAATATTAGGCAGACTGAGCCTGAGAACTTTCTGATTGCTTCAGCCATAAACCTAGGCGAGACTGTAGATCTCAGAACGTTAGTTGTGCTTACATCGAATATTGCGGTTGTCCCAATTTTGTAGTCAAATTTTTTCAGATCTTCGAATGTGCATATCTCTGCATTATCTAACACATAAACTCCATGTGAAGCAAATTTTCTGGCTTTTTTTAGATCTACTTTAGGATTCACCAGTATTAAGCGACTATATCCGAAGTTGGCCATTATTCTGGCAATATGGCCTACATTTACTTCATACAGAGGTTCTACTAAAGCAACAGTAAGGTCCAATTATTGACACCTGGTCCCTTAATCTTCTCCTTGAGGTATTTCAAATTGATGCTGATGTATTTACTTTAAATTGGAAGTAAATATTGAAATTCAGAAAACGATATATATCTGCTTATGTGCCTATAAACTGAAATAGGAACTTTTCAATGAAAAGGTAGATTAATTTTGAATAAAAAAGATTCGAGGAAGATATGGGGTTCTGCAGGAATACTTCTTGCTATGATCT
>Ga0187833_10001203_pt1 | contig 30069 bp, 29 predicted proteins | sample ETNtaG_37_FD_167968 | JGI IMG/M metagenome (GOLD analysis project Ga0187833, IMG submission 167968) | Marine microbial and viral communities from oxygen minimum zone, Eastern Pacific Ocean - ETNP2014_SV_400_PacBio MetaG (Illumina Assembly) | ecosystem: Environmental > Aquatic > Marine > Hypoxic...
GACGGCGACCGCCATCGGTGATGATCTCAACACGGTCGTTAAAATAAGACATAGGCATATGCTCAAGGATATCCTTAAGCCTCCCTTCCTATGTCAGGGTGTCCGGTTCAATTGGGGGCCAGTCCATCCCCCGACTGCTTGTCCCCCGACTGTAAACGTGACTGGCGGTGCTATACCCTGGTAGCATCCGCGTATAGAATTTGTGGTTGGGAGTGATTGTCTTCCAATCAGGCCTTCCGCACAGGGAGGGTCTTCTTGAAGGGGGCGAACAGGATGGTCAACCGTGAGGAATCTGTCCCGATACCCGATAATCGGATACGGGAGCGGCGTTGTCGGAGTCGATGAACTTAACGCCAAGGTTGACGATGTCTGGCACGGCGTGCTGGCTGATTCTCGCGCAAGAGAGGAGGCGGGGCGAATTCTTGGTATCGCCCCTGATGACCTTGAAAGGAAGTTTCCAACCTCGCCGTTCGAGGTCAGAACCAATGAGGCTGGCCTGGGCCCGGTTGAGACTGCGATCCTCGTCTTTGTTGGCGCGGTCGCTTACGACCTAGTTAAGGGTGTAGCGAAGTCTGCCGTCAAGGAAACGTTGCGGATCCTGTGGCAGAAGGTTGTCAAGCCTCAAGTCGAGAACTATTTGCCACTGGGCGCCTTCGGCAGCGAGGCGTATCTCGACGAGCCGGGAGACAAGAAGGGCATAGAAGTAATGGTGAGTGGCCCGCTCGCGCCCCGGCAGCTTGATATTGGCCGTAAGGCGTCATTGCGCATTCTAATGACGAAAGCGATGATCTTTCGTAGCGAGGGCCTGCCAGGCCAAGATCAAGGGGCTACGGTCCAGCAAAAAGCTGCCCTGGACCTAATCAAATCTGGGGCGACGACAGCACGGGCGGGAACGGAGCCACCGCTCGGTAAGCTAGTGCGCTCCTCGCTCTGCGGGTTCAACACCTTCACGTTCAAGGGCCATACGACAGCTGCCGACGTACTCTCCAGACGGATAAGGAACTTTCGGCAGGAGATCGATAGCTTCGAATGCCAGCCCTGTTCCAACGGAAAAGGCGAAGAGAAGTGCCTCGCTGAGTTTCTTGAATTCTTGCGGCATACCCGCAGAGTTGTAACGGATAAGTATCAGATGGTTACGGGAGATGAGGCCATATCTTGGCCCAAAGTGCTCCTCGAAACCGCTGAACATCATGCACACCAAACGACCGACATCTTGGATATCGCTGCCGCGACAGGCACCTGTCGTTACGCGGATGCTGACAATCCGATTTCCTTAGTGGGCCTTGGCATCAAGGATGATGCCTTTTCTTGGGCTACGATGTGCCAGCTCCCTTACGTGCTGATGCACGAACTGCTGTGTCACGCCTTTCAAGGGTTGAAGGATTGGGACGACCGATGCCCTGTGGATTCGACGTGTGCCTGGAGTGAAGGTTGGATGGACTCGCTTGCATTCGAATTGACGAAACAATGGCTTGAGGTGAACGATGGCAAACTGCCGCCCTGGGACCAGGAGGAGCGCAGGACCAAAATGCCGCACTGGGTCCAGGAGGAGCGCAGGGCCATCGAGGGGGAAGCTAGCAACCTCCACGACCGCCGGCAGCAGCCTCAGAGCAGCATTCAGCCGCACGTACTCAAGGCGCGAATTCATGCTCGCCACGCGGCTGGTAAGCTCGAATTGGCCTACCAAGGCAAAAACCGGCTAAGGGAGCCTGCTAATTATCGCCTGTGGCGTTTTTCCCTGAGGCTCAATTTGCATAAGGTGCCACAAAGTAAACGCAACCACATTGTGGAGTACCTTGGCTTGGCACTCGAAATGTGTCAGGGATCACGTCTGGATGAGATCATTGCGGCTTGCGAGCGCTTCATCGAGCACGACGATTGGAAGGTCCTTCTTAACGATTTGAAAACCCTGACCACTGCTGTCCAAAACGTTTTGCAGTAATCGCTTTTCTCCCGAGATTACAATGCTCCCGTGCCCCTGACGGAGGGATATTGAGTTGAGGTCCCCTGTATACAGTCTGGGGACACCATACGCATTTAAATTCCTATATCAAGAAATGGGGGTCGCGGTAGGGAAACGGGTTTCCCCGTTCCCCCCGCGCAAATCCCGGCTTGCGGCTTTCCCGCACCGGGCTCCTGTCTTGGGTCAAGCGCGGCGACGCCCCGTAGAGCAGGAGCTCTCGGCTGGCCGGGGCTTCCGTGTGACGGTCGGGATCGGCCAGGCGGACGAACAAGCTCCACCAGTTGTAGACCAGGGCGACGAAGCGGGCCGTGAGATAGCAACGCTTCACATCGTGGGTCACAAACCCGCCCCAGTGGTTCTTCACTTCATCGAATACGTTCCCGGCATCGGCCCGCTCATGTTGGCCTCCGTCCCCCAGTCGCGGCCGCCGCGAAGGAGCGAAGGCCACTCGTCTCGGGCCAAGTCCCCGAGGAAACTCCAAAGCCCCGGCGCCGAATGGGCCGAGGTCTGTTCGTTGCCGGCCCGCACTCCGACCTCCAGGATCAGCCGCGGATTGGCGATCATATAGGTGTGGTAGGTGTGGGACGGCCGTCCCGGCTTATGCGGGTTGTACCCGACGACGGCTCCTTCCTGCTTGCCGCACAGAGGCTTGATCGTGGTATCCACGAATATCCAAGGCTCCCGCGGAAGGGGGCGGGTGCAGTACTGCAAGTGCCTCCGCGGCCAGTCCACCCCCGGCCCTTCCTCGATCTTCTTCAGGAAGCGGCGTACCGCGTCCTCGCTGACTACCTTCTTCATCCCCGGCAGGTGGGGATTGACGCCGTCGCCGCGCCGGCCGGTGATGTGCGCATAGCGCTTATGGCCCGAAAGAACCGACAAACAGCAACGTCCCCAACACGTCGCGCTTGGCCGGCGCATTGGGGCTGGTCATGACCACCGGGCAGTCGGTCGCCAAGGAGTCGAAAAGACCGCCCAGGCGGAGATATTCGATGAAGAAAGAGAGCTGGCCCAAGGGCGTCACCGGGGCATCCGGGTCCCATTCCACGTGAACCCGACCGCCAAACCTGTCCACGGCAAGACGCCGCGTCGCGCCAGCGCCTTCAACCGTTGCGGGTTCACCCGCGGGGTGAACCTCGGAAGAGGGAAAATGTGTCTGCATCCCTCATCATATCAACTAGTTGAACACAGTTGGCAACCCGCTAACTGCCGTTTTTAGGTTGATTGCTGGGCGAAAGGAACGGGGCCGCGGTTGAGTTTCGCTCTCGACAATCGCCAAGCCGCGTCCATTACTTTAAAATTAAGGTTGCTGCCTGGGAGGCGGTTTTCCGGTTAGCGAGTGAAAGCGAGTCACGGCCTGTATGTCATCGCTGCCCACCAGCTCGACGAGTGCTCCCTATCGGACCGCCGTTTTCCATGGCGGCGATCTGTCCTGGGCCCGCGGGATCTTCGGCGGCACGCCCGGCGAGTGGCAGGACCTCAGCACCGGCATCAATCCCACCCCCTATCCCGTCGGCGAGCTTCCCGGAGAGGCGTGGACGCGGCTGCCGGATACCGATCTGGAGCGCCGCCTCGGGGAGGCCGCCGCCGCCTACTATGGGACGCCGGACGCGGACTGCCTGGTCCCGGCGCCGGGCTCCCAATCACTGATCCAGATTCTGCCCTACCTCCGTCCTCGGGGGACTGTCGCCGTGATCGGCCCCACTTATGGCGAACATGCCCATTGTTGGGCTTTCGCCGGACACTCGGTGCGGACGGTCGCGGCGCTGGGCGATGTGCCGCCGGACGCGGACGCCGCCGCCGTCACCAATCCGGACAATCCGACCGGCCGCCGATACGATCCGGAGGCGCTGGCCGCCCTGGCCGCCCGATTGGCGGCGCGTGGCGGCTTTTTGGTTGTCGACGAGGCCTTCGCCGATGTGGCGCCGGAACTCTCCCTGGCGCCGAGGGGAGGGGCGGAGGGGCTGGTGGTCCTGCGCTCCTTCGGTAAATTCTTCGGCCTGGCCGGCGGCCGGCTGGGTTTTGCCGCGGCGCCGCCGGAAGTGGCCGGAATGCTGCGCGCCCGTCTCGGTCCCTGGGCGGTGAGCGGTCCGGCCGCATGGGTTGCGCTCCGCGCCTTGGCCGACCGGGACTGGATCGAAAAGACACGTGACGCCCTGGCGCGGCGGATGTCTAAGCAAGAAGAGCTGCTCCGAGGCGCCGGCCTGGAAATCATCGGCGCCACGTCTCTCTTTTGCCTTGTCGGCACGGAAGACGCGGCGGCGCTGTTCGAATATCTGGCCGGCAGGCGGATTCTGGTGCGTTCCTTCCCGGAACATCCCGGCTGGCTGCGTTTCGGCATCGCCCCGGACGCAACCGGACTCGATCGGCTGGAGCGGGCGCTCAAGGACTGGAACGGCCGCTGATCCCGGCCTCGCCGAAAGTTGCCATGCCGGTGTGACAAGCGACCGCCGCCTTGAGGACGGCAAGGGCCAGGACCGCCCCCGAGGCCTCGCCCAAGCGCATCCCCAGGTCGAACAGCGGCGCCTTGCCCAGCTTCTCCAGCAACAGACGATGCCCCGGCTCGGCGGAAGCGTGGGCGACGACGCAATGATCGAGCGCGCCGGACATGCAGGCCTCCAGGACCGCCGCCGCCGCCGTGCAGGCATAACCGTCGAGGAGGACAGGCACCCTTTCGCGTCTCGCTGCGATCACCGCGCCAGCGATAGCCGCCAGTTCTCGTCCTCCCAGGCAACGCAGAACCTCGAGGCCGTCCGTCAGGTCCGAGTCGTGAACGGCTTTCGACTCGGCGACCACCTGGATCTTGTTTTCCAGGGCCTCGTCCTCGACGCCGGTGCCGGGACCGGTCCACAGGGCCGCCCCGCCTCCAAAAAGGGCGTGACAGACGGCGGCGGCGGACGTGGTGTTGCCGATTCCCATTTCGCCCAGGCAAAGGACATCGATGTTTCCGTCCACCGCCTCCATGCCGGCGGTAATGGCCTCGGCGCATTCGGTTTCGCTCATCGCCGGCTCGTTGGTGAAGTCCCGGGTCGGCCGCTCCAGGTCCATCGGTACAACCGCAAGGCCGGCGCCGAAAGTCCGGCAAAGCTGGTTCACCGCCGCCCCGCCGGCCTCGAAGTTGGCCACCATCTGCAGCGTCACCTCCGCCGGAAAGGCGGAGACTCCTCGATCGGTGACGCCATGGCTGCCGGCGAAAACAATGGTCTTTGGGCTTTCCAGGACCGGCGGATGCCGTCCCTGCCAGGTGGCGAGCCAGGCGCTCAATTCCTCCAGCCGCCCCAGGGCCCCCTCCGGTTTGGTCAGCCGGAGTTCGCGTTCGGCGGCCGCTTGGGCGGCGGTTTCATCGGCCCCCGGAATGTCCTTGAGGAGCCCCCGCACATCGTCGAGCGTCCGGATCGCCGCCCCCGTGACCATAAGTCCCTTGCCTTTTTTCTTATTGGCGTGGATTTGCTTTGTGGCGGGTCTAACCTATAACCTGTAACCGGTCCACGGAAGCGGGCATTGTTCACGGGAGGGTTCGATTTCCACCGCCGAAGAAGACCTGAAATCGGTTGCCGTCTCCCGGCGAGGACCATGGCGGCAATTCCTCGCCGCTCTCCAGTTCCTGACCCGCCTGCCCGTGTCCGGCTCGGCCGGAGGCGCGGAAATGGCGCGAGTCCCCCTGGCGGAGACGGTCTGGGCCTTTCCGCTCGTCGGCGCGGGCATCGGCTTGGCGGCGGGCGGGGCGCTCCTTGCCGCCGCTTGGACAGGACTGCCGGCGCTGGCCTGCGCCTTCGTCGCCTTGACGGTCTCTGCCGTTCTCACCGGCGCCCTTCACGAGGACGGACTGGCCGACACGGCCGATGGCTTTGGCGGCGGCGACAGCCTTGAACGCAAGATGGAGATCATGCGTGACAGCCGAATCGGTGCCTACGGGGTGCTTGCCCTGATCCTCGGCGTCGGCCTCCGCGCCGCCTTGCTCTCCGGGCTGCCGGCGCCGCTGGCCGCCGCCGCCCTGGTGGCCGCCGCCGCCCTGTCCCGCGCCGCCATGCCGGCGGCGATGTTCGCCCTGGAACCGGCGCGGGCGGATGGGCTCGGCGCCAGCGCCGGACGCCCCGGGGGTCCGGCCATGGCCGCCGCCGTGGTCATCGGCGGGCTTGTCGCGGTTCTCGCCCTGGGTCCCGAGACGGGCGCCGCGGCCCTGGCCGGCGCGGCGGCGGGCGCCGCCTTGCTGGCCGGACTCGCCAAGAGTCAGATCGGCGGCTATACCGGCGACGTGCTGGGCGCTATCCAGCAGGCCTCCGAGATCGGGGTACTGACGGTCGTCGTGGCGGTGGCGGCGGTGCCCGGATGAGCGTCACGACCCGCTGGTGGTGGATTCGCCACGCCCCCGTGGACAAGAATTCCAAGGGGCACATATACGGATGCACGGACGTTCCATGCGACCTCTCCGACGAAAAGTCCATACGCGCGCTGGCGGAGACGCTGCCTGATAACGCGGTCTGGGTGACCAGTTCGCTTTCGCGGGCCCGGGACACCGGCCGGGCAATTGCCGAGATGGTCCAGACAACGATTGAGCCCATCGTCGAACCCGACCTGAACGAGCAGGATTTCGGTAATTGGCACGGCCTGAAATGGGACCAGATCGAAGATGCGCGAAAATACTGGCGCGATCCCGCCAACCAAAAACCCCCCGGTGGCGAAAGTTTCGCTGATGTTGTCGAGCGGGCCTCGCAAGTCGTCCGGCGCCTCAACACGGAATGGGAAGGCCGGAACATCGTCGCCGTCGCCCATGCCGGCATCGTCCGCGCCGCCCTTTCCCAGGCTCTCGGCATCGCTCCCGAACGGGCTCTCGCCATCAAGGTGAACACCTTGTCGCTGACCCGCGTCGACCATATTCCGCCGGACGGCTGGAAGGTCTCCGGGATGAACCTGCATGGCGGCTGGATTCGTCCGCCGGCGCCGTGCTAAAGTCAGGCCAGCTAACTTCGAGCTGGAAAGGGAAGCCGATGCGTGGCCCTACCACAAATTCGGCGCTGCCCCCGCAACTGTGAGCGGCGAGATCGAGGGGAGTGATTGCCACTGGCGCTGAACGCGCGCCGGGAAGGCGTCCCCCGATTGACGACCCCGAGCCAGGAGACCTGACCGGCCCGACAGAAGTCGATAATTCTCGGGTGGAGAATGGTGTTTTGACGGATGATCCCCCGTTCCCCCTGCCTCCCGTCACCCTGATCCTGGGCGGCGCCCGCTCGGGCAAGAGCGCTTTTTCGGAGCGGCTGGTCGCGGCAAGAGGACCGGCGGTTTTTCTCGCCACCGCCGAGGCCGGGGACGATGAGATGGCCGAACGCATCCGCCGCCACAAGGAAAGGCGGGGTGACCAATGGACTACCGTGGAAGAGCCCCTGGAGCTGGCCGGGGCGCTGCGAAGGCATTGCCGGAAGGTCCGCCCGGTCCTGGTCGATTGCCTGACCCTCTGGCTAGGCAACATCATGGCGGCCGGACGGGACGTAGAGAAGGAGACAGAGGCTCTATCCGGGGCTCTGGATGGGCTGCCGGGGCCGGTGGTCCTGGTCGCCAACGAGGTGGGATTGGGGATCGTCCCCGACAACGCACTCGCCCGCGCCTTCCGCGATCACGCCGGACGGCTCAACCAGAAGGTGGCCACCGCCGCCGACCGGGTCTATTTCGTCGCCGCTGGACTTCCAACAGTACTTAAGGACGAGGTGCAATGAAGATTCCGGCAACCATTATCACCGGCTTCCTTGGCGCCGGCAAGACGACCCTGATCCGCCACATCATCGAGAACGCCAACGGCCGGCGCATCGCGCTTTTGATCAACGAGTTCGGCAGCCTCGGCATAGACCGCGAAGCGCTCCTTGGCTGCGGAATCAAGGGTTGCGGGGAGGCCGACGTGGTCGAACTTGCCAACGGCTGCATCTGCTGCACGGTGGCCGACGAGTTCCTGCCCGCCATCGAGGCCCTGTTGGAGCGGGACGACCCTCCCCAGCATATTGTCATCGAGACGTCGGGCTTGGCGCTTCCCAAGCCCCTGGTGAAGGCCTTCAATTGGCCGGAGGTCCGCTCGAGTGTCACCGTCGACGGGGTGATCGCGGTGATCGACGCTCCCGCCGTCGCCGCCGGCCGCTTCGCCGACGATCCCGAGGCGGTCCAGGCGGAGCGCGAGGCCGACCCAGCGCTCGATCATGACTCACTGCTCGCCGACATCTTCGAGGACCAGCTCCGTTGCGCCGACATCGTGCTGCTCAACAAGACCGATCTGGTGGACGGCAAGGACCTCGATACCGTGCGGAGCAGGCTGGCCAAGGCCATCGATCCCCTGATCAAGGTACTACCCACCATCCACGGACGGACGGACACCCGGGTTCTGCTCGGCTTGGCGGCGGCGGTGGAGGACCAGATCGAAGCGCGCCCGTCCCATCATGACGGGAACGGCGGCGACAGTGACCACGATCACGACGGCTTCGACAGCTTCGTCGTCGCTCTCGGCCCGGTCGGCGACCCGGCGGCCCTGGAGGAGCGCATCCGAGCCACCGTCGCCGATCACGGCATCCTCAGGGTGAAGGGCTTCGTGGATGTTCCGGGCAAGGAGATGCGCCACGTGGTCCAGGGCGTGGGACCGCGCCTGCAGCGCTACTACGACCGCCCCTGGCGGCCCGGCGAGGAGCGGCGTAGCGAGCTGGTGGTGATCGGGATGGCCGGACTCGACCAAATGGCCATCCAGGCCGCCCTCATGGGCTGATGCACCTTCTCGCCGCCAAGCCGGGAGCGATCGCCGACGGCTCGGAGGCCGTGGACCTCGGCCAGAATCCGGGCGACATCGTCGTGCTCTCGGCCGCCGACAGTGAACTCGCCTGCCTGTCGGCGGCACGCGGGCAGCTGCCGGCGGCGGAATTCCCCAGCCTGCGTCTCGCCAGCCTGCTTCACCTCGGCCACAACATGTCCGTGGACCTTTATGTGGAAGATGTGATCTCCCGCGCCCGCCTGGTGGTGGCGCGTATCCTCGGCGGACGCGGCTACTGGCCCTACGGGGTCGAGCAGGTGGCGGCGGTGTGCAAGGAGAAGGGCATCGCGCTGGCGCTTCTTCCCGGCGACGACCAGCCGGACGCCGAGCTCGCCGGATTCTCTACCCTGCCCGGCAAGGCCCTCCACCGCCTGTGGCAGTACTGTGTTCATGGCGGCGCCGACAATGCCCTGGAGTTCCTGCGTTACGCCGCCTCGCTTATCGGCCATGGCACCGAATGGCGGGAGCCCCGGCCGGTTTTGCGCGCCGGTTTCTACCGGCGTGGACGCCCGGCCGGCTCCCTGGACGACTTGCGCGCCGACTGGAAGAAGGGGGCGCCGACGGTGGCGCTGGTCTTCTACCGGGCTCTGTTCCAGGCGGGCAACCTCAAGGGAGTGGACGCCCTGGTCGGCGGCCTCTCGGAGCGGGGAATGAACCCCCTGCCGGTGTTCGTCTCAAGCCTCAAGGACCCGGTGGCGGCGGAAACGCTGGCCGGGGCGTTCTCCGAGGCGAAGCCGGACGTGATCCTCATTGCCACCGGATTTTCCCTTTCGGCGCCGGGCCGCGAACGCGCGGCCAGTCCCTTCGACGACGCCGGCTGCCCGCTTCTTCAGGTCGTTTTCTCCGGCGGCAACGAGGAAAGCTGGCGCAACGGAACACATGGGCTCGCCGCCCGCGACATCGCCATGAACGTGGCCCTCCCCGAGGTCGACGGACGCATCATGAGCCGCGCCGTCTCCTTCAAGGGGCGGCAGGAGCGGGATCCGCTCACCGAGACCGACATCGTCGCCTACGAGCCGGTTGCCGACCGCGTCGACTTCGTCTGCGCGCTCGCCGCCAATTGGGCGTGGCTCGGGCGCGCTCCCCGCCCGGCGCGGCGGATTGCCCTCGTGCTCGCCAACTATCCGAACCGCGACGGGCGGATCGGCAACGGCGTCGGGCTGGACACCCCGGCGGCCACGGTAAACCTGCTCAAGGCCTTGCGCGACGCGGGCTACGACGTCCGGGACCTGCCGGTGGACGGCAACCAACTTGTCGAGCGCCTCGCCGCCGGCCCAACCAACGACGCGGCGGCCCTGCCCTTGCGGGAAGTCCGCGAGACCCTGCCTCTTGACGACTACCGGGCCTTTTTCGAACGGCTTCCCGAGGGCGCCCGCCGTGGGATGACGGAGCGCTGGGGAAGACCCGAGGATGATCCCTTCTTCAGGGACGGCGTTTTCGCGATTCCTGCCTTCCGCTGCGGAAACGTCGCCGTCGGATTGCAGCCGGCGCGCGGATACAACATCGATCCGGCCTCCAGCTATCACGATCCCGACCTGCCACCGCCGCACGGATACCTCGCCTTTCACGCCTGGATGAGAGAGCGCTTCGAAGCCCAGGCTATCGTCCACATGGGCAAGCATGGCAATCTGGAATGGCTGCCCGGCAAGGCCCTGGCACTGTCGGGGGACTGCTTCCCCGAGGTTGCCCTGGGGCCTCTACCGCACCTCTATCCCTTTATCGTCAACGATCCCGGCGAGGGGGCCCAGGCCAAGCGGCGAACCCAGGCGGTGATCATCGACCACCTGACCCCGCCCCTGACCCGGGCCGAGAGCTACGGGCCGCTTCGCGACCTCGAGCGGCTGGTCGACGAGTACTACGAGGCGGCCGGCCTGGACCCCCGGCGGCTCGGGCTGTTGAACCGGGAGATCCTGGCCCTGTGCCGGGTGACGGGCATCGACGACGACTGTGGCATCGCCGCCGCCGACGACGACGAGGCGGCGCTCGGCAAGCTCGACAACTATCTTTGCGAACTCAAGGAGATGCAGATCCGCGACGGCCTGCATGTGTTCGGGGAATCGCCCTCCGGGCGGCGCCGGGACGACCTGCTCCTGGCGCTGGTCCGGGTCCCCAGGGGGACGGAACAGGAGGACGCATCGCTGACCCGGGCGCTCTCCGCCGACCTGGGACTTGACTTCGATCCCCTGGATTGCGACATGGCGGCGCCCTGGCAAGGACCGAGACCCGGCGCGCTTACTGGCGACGTTCCCTGGCGCAGCCATGGGGATACGGTGGAACGGCTGGAGGACCTGGCCCTCCGTCTGATCACCGGCGAGAAGGTTCCGGATCCGGCTTGGCCGCGCACTGGGGCCGTTCTGGACGACGTGGAGAACCGCATCCGGCCCGCCGTCGAGGCCTGTGGCGGGACGGAGATGAAGGGCCTGCTGACCGGCCTCGACGGGCGTTTCGTGGAGCCCGGCCCTGCCGGGGCGCCGACTCGGGGGCGGCCCGACGTGCTGCCCACGGGGCGCAATTTCTATTCGGTGGACACCCGCGCGGTGCCTACTCCGGCGGCCTGGACACTAGGCTGGAAATCGGCGTCGTTGCTCATCGAGCGCCACGTCCAGGAACACGGCGCCTGGCCTGGCGGCTTGGCGATCACCGCCTGGGGAACCAGCAACATGCGCACCGGTGGCGACGACATCGCCCAAGCCCTTGCCTTGATGGGGGTTCGTCCAACCTGGGACGCCGCCTCGCGCCGGGTGACGGGATTCGAGATTCTGCCCCTGGACGTCCTCGACCGCCCCAGGATCGACGTGACGCTCAGGGTCTCCGGCTTCTTCCGCGACGCTTTCCCAGGGCTGATCGACCTCTTCGATTCGGCGGCCCGCGCGGTAGCCGCCCTCGACGAGCCGCGGGAGAAAAACCTTCTCGCCACTCGGGTCCAGGAAGAGACGAAACGGCTCGCCACCTTGGGAATGGACCACCAGGAGGCGGCGCTCCAGGCCGGCTTTCGGGTCTTCGGTTCGAAGCCGGGCGCCTATGGCGCCGGCCTCCAGGCGCTGATCGACGAGCGCGGCTGGCAAACCGACGAAGACTTGGCGCGGGCCTACGTGGCCTGGGGCGGCTACGCCTACGGCGCCGGGGCGCGAGGAAAGAGCGCCCACGCCCTCTTCGAAAGCCGCCTCAAAAACGTCGACGCGGTGGTACAAAACCAGGACAACCGCGAACATGATCTTCTCGATTCCGACGACTACTATCAGTTCGAAGGCGGCATGACCGCCGCCGTAAGGAGCCTATCGGGAAACCAGCCCAGTACTTACCATATCGACCACTCACGGCCCGAATCCCCAAAAATCCGTACCCTCGACGAGGAGGTGGCCCGGGTCGTCCGCGCCAGGGTGGTCAATCCGAAATGGATCGAAGGGGTCATGCGGCACGGCTACAAGGGCGCCTTCGAGATGGCCGCGACGGTGGACTACCTGTTTGCCTTCGCCGCCACCGCGCGTTGCGTCCGCGACCACCATTTCGACGCCGTCTACGAAGCCTATCTCGGCGACGAAAAGGTGCGCGGCTTCATTGCCGACAACAATCCGGCGGCACTGAGGGAGATGGCGGAAAAGTTTCTGGAGGCGCAGGAGCGCGGGCTCTGGCGGCCGAGACTCAACAGCACCCACGGCCTGCTTGCCGATCTCGCCGGTGCGCAACGGAAGGAAACGGCATGACCGAGGAAGAGACCCCCGAGCTTCGCCATAAGCGGAAAATGGAGAAGAAGAAGGCGGCCCGCGACAAGCTGATGGCGGGTAAGGACAAGCAAAAGGGCCTGCTCATCGTCCATACCGGCGCCGGCAAGGGCAAGTCGACGGCCGCCTTCGGGATGGCTCTGCGATGTATCGGGCACGGGATGAAGGTGGGGATCGTCCAATTCATCAAGGGCGCCTGGGAGACCGCCGAGCGGCGGGTCTTCGAGGGCTTCGGGGAACGCGTCGTCTTCAAGGTCATGGGCGAGGGCTTCACCTGGGAAACCCAGGATCGCGAGCGCGACATCGCCGCCGCCGGCAAGGCCTGGGAAGCGGCCGGCGCGATGATGGACGATCCCGGCTACGGGATGGTCATCCTCGATGAATTGAACATCGTGCTGCGCTACGGCTACCTGCCCCTGGCCGGCGTGCTGGAAACCCTGGAGGCAAGGCGTCCCGATCTGCATGTGGTGATCACCGGGCGCAACGCCGATGTAGCACTGATCGAACAAGCCGATCTGGTGACGGAAATGAAGCTCGTCAAGCATCCCTTCCGCGGCGGCGTCAAGGGGCAGCCGGGGATTGAGTTCTAGTGTCCGGCCGGGACGGATGCCAAGCCCTCATGATTCAGGGCACGGGGTCCAATGTGGGCAAGTCCTTCGTCGTGGCGGGCCTGTGCCGGGCCTATACGCGCCGGGGGCTGACGGTCCGTCCCTTCAAGCCCCAGAATATGTCCAACAACGCCGCCGTCACCGCCGATGGCGGCGAGATCGGCCGCGCTCAGGCGTTGCAGGCCCGCGCCTGCGGCGTCGCTCCCGCCACCGACATGAACCCGGTCCTGCTGAAGCCCCAGACCGACCTCGGCGCCCAGGTCGTCGTTCATGGAAAAGTCCGCGGCAACGCCAAGGCGCGGGAATACCAGAACCTCAAGGGAGAACTTCTGCCCGCCGTTTTGGAGAGCTTTCAGCGCCTTGCCGCCGAGGCCGACTTGGTCATCGCCGAGGGGGCGGGCAGCCCGGCCGAGGTGAACCTGCGCGGTGGCGACATCGCCAACATGGGATTCGCCCAGGCCGCCGGAGTCCCCGTGGTTCTGGTCGGCGATATCGACCGGGGCGGTGTCATCGCCAGCATCGTCGGCACCTGGGTGCTCCTGGACGAGGCCGACCGCGCCCACCTCGCCGGCTTCGCCATCAACAAATTCCGCGGCGACGCAAGCCTGTTCGACGGCGGCCTGAAGACGATCGCCGAAAGGACCGGCCTCGAGAGTTTCGGCGTCATCCCCCATTTTCCGGATGCCCACCTTCTGCCCGCCGAGGACGCGGTCGGGGTCGAGCATCGGGGCACGGCCAGCGAAGCCCGCGAGAGCCCGCCGATCCGTCTCGCCGTACCGGTCTTTTCGCGCATCTCCAATTTCGACGACTTGGACCCCCTGAGGGCCGAGCCCGGCGTGTCGGTGGAAATGGTCGAGCCCGGCCAACCGATCCCAGGGGGTATCGACTTGATCGTTCTCCCCGGCTCCAAGGCAACCATGGCCGACCTCGCCTTCCTGCGCCAACAGGGATGGGACCTGGACATCCGGGTCCATGTCCGGCGCGGCGGCCATGTCCTTGGACTTTGCGGCGGCTACCAGATGCTGGGACGGCGGCTCCGCGATCCGGCCGGCGTGGAGGGAGAACCGGGTGAAGTCGAGGGACTGGGTCTGCTGGATATCGACACCGAACTCGCTGGCGGCAAGACACTCGCCGAGGCCGAAGGGTATGAGGTGGAGAGCCGCGAAGCGGTGCGCGGCTACGAGATGCACATCGGACGAACCGCCGGCCCTGGCCTCGAACGTCCCATGTTGCGATTGGCGGGGCGTCATGACGGGGCCGTCTCGGCTGACGGCCGGGTGCGCGGCTGCTACCTGCATGGCCTGTTCGCCGCCGACGGTTTCCGCGATGCTTATCTCAACAAGTTGCGCCGGCGGGACGGCGGCGGCATCGCCTATGACAGCCTGATGGAAACCGTACTGGACGGCGTCGCCCGCCATCTGGAGGACCATCTGGACCTCGATGGCCTGCTGGCCGCCGCCAAGGTCATCGAAGCATGAACAACGCCGCCACCCAGGCAGCGTTGAACAGACAGGCGAAAACATAAACACGGAGTGCCCGGTGAATGTCCCCGGCGGTGGCGTCGGGCGTGCCGCCGCCTATCCAGGAATCCTCGGCGACGGCGTTCGGATAGCTGCGTGGTCCGGCCAGCGCCAGGCCCAGAGACCCGGCCATCGCACCCTCCGGCCAACCGGCATTGACGGACCCGTGCCGGCTGGCGTCCCGCAACATGGTCCTCACCGCCGCCGCCGGATGGGCCGAAGGCGCGGCAATCGCCGCCAATGAGATAAGCAGGCCGGCCAGCCGGGCCGGAATCAGGTTGAGAAGATCGTCGAGGCGCGCCGCCGCCTTTCCGAAGGCGCGATAACGGGGGGTCCGATAACCGATCATACTGTCCATGGTGTTGACCGCTTTGTAGGCCAGCAACCCCGGCATCCCGAAAAGGGCGTACCAGAACACCGGCGCGACCACGCCGTCGCTGAAATTCTCGGCGCAGGACTCTATGGAAGCCCGGGCGATGCCATGGCAATCCAGGCTGGCCGGATCGCGGCCGACGATATGGGCGACGGCCATGCGTCCCTCCTCCACTCCACCGTTCTCCAGGGCGTCGGCTACGGCGCGAACGTGGCCGTGAAGACTCCGCTGGGAGATCAGCAACGCGGCCAGAACCAACTCGATCCCCCAACCGAAGGGCTGGGCGCGGGTTAGCCAACCGACCCCCCAGCCGATGCCGCCGCAAGCGGTAACGACGATAAGCACCACCATCCCCCCGAAGACGAAGCGGACGCCCTCGCTTGAACTCTCGCGGTTGAGCCAGCGATCGAAGACGGCGACAAGCGATCCGATGATTCCGACCGGATGCGGCGCGGAAGGAAAACGAAGCCCTCCCGCCACCGCTTCCAGGGCCAGGGCGGCCAGAACCAGGAACAGCGGGTCGAAACCCTGAACGGAGCCGGGGAGACCGAAAACAAACATTAACGGGAGTCTGGTTCGAGCCGGGCGGAGCGTCAACGAAAATGCCTTGACGAGAAATGTCCGGGGCGGGATTTGAACACTGACAGAGAGACTGGGAACACCTATATTCAGCCCCTCGCGGGACCGTCCGGAGGCAATGACCAGACACCCCGGTATCATCACGCTCGAAGGCAAGGACCAAGCACCATGACCTCCAACACTGCTATCATGATCTGCGGACACGGCAGCCGCGACGGCGAAGCCGTCAGCGAATTCAACTCCCTAGCCGCGCACATGCGCGGACGGTTTCCCCACTACGATGTCGAGAGCGGGTTCCTGGAGTTCGCCAAGCCCGTCATCCGCGAGGGCCTGGAGAAGCTGAAGGGACGCGGGGCCAAGCGCATCGTCTGCCTGTCCGGAATGCTATTCGCCGCCGGCCACGTGAAGAACGACTTGCCGTCGGAAATCAACGAGTTCGCCGCCGAGAACCCCGGCATCGAGGTCCTCTTCGGCCGCGAGCTGGCCGTCGACGCAAAGTTGCTGCGGGCCTCCAGCGAACGCATCGAGGAGGCCGTGAAACGGGCCGCGGCCGAGGTGGCGCGAAAAGAGACCTTGCTCATGGTGGTGGGGCGCGGGACCAGCGACTCGGACGCCAACTCCAACATCTCCAAGGTCACGAGGATGCTCTGGGAGGGGATGGGCTTCGGCTGGGGAATGACCAGCTACAGCGGCGTGACCTATCCACTCGTCGACGCCGGCCTTGCCAGGGCGGCGAAACTTGGATACCGGCGGATTGTCGTTTTCCCTTATTTCCTGTTCACCGGCGTCCTGGTCCGGCGTATCCACGACTGGACCGACGAGGCGGCGGCGCGGCATCCGGAAATCGAATTCCTCAAGGCAGGCTATATCAATGACCATCCAAATCTGATCGAGAGCTTCGCCGAACGGGTGAACGAGACTCTGTCCGGCGACAACAACATGAACTGCCGGCTCTGCAAGTACCGGGAGCAAATCATCGGCTACGAAGGCGAGGTAGGAATGAAACAGACGGGCCATCATCATCACGTCCGCGGCATCGGCACCGACGCCGACCACGCGCGCCATCACCACAACCGGCTCTATCGTCGGGACCACCATCCCCTTCCCCATGACCTCGAGGAACGGGAGGAGGCCTGGCCGTCCCAGGACGGCGGGGGCCGATGCCATGTTTGATTACATCCATGATCCCGAAGAAATCCGCCGCCGCTCAATCGAGGCCATCGGCGCCGAGGTTAAACTGGACGCTTTCCCCGAGGACATCCGGCCGGTGGCGGCGCGCATGGTCCACGCCTGCGGCATGCCGGATATCGTCGCCGACCTCGACTTCAGCGCCGGCGCGGCGGCGGCGGGGCGGGCGGCGCTGGCGGACGGGGCGCCGGTGCTCACGGATTCGGAAATGCTGAGGGTGGGGATTATCCGCGACCGCCTGCCGGCCGGGAACGAGACCGTCTGCACCTTGAACGCGGAAGGCGTCGCCCAATCCGCCAAGGCGGCCGGCACCACACGCTCGGCGGCCGCGGTCGACTTGTGGCGGCCCATGCTGGAGGGCGCCGTGGTGGCGATCGGCAACGCACCGACGGCGCTGTTCCACCTCCTTGAGCTGTTGGCGGCTGGGGCCGGCCGGCCGGCGCTGGTCATCGGCTTTCCCGTCGGCTTCATCGGCGCCGCCGAATCCAAGGGAGCCTTGATCGCAGTGGCGGGCAGCGTCCCCTATATCACGCTCCAGGGCCGGCGCGGCGGCAGCGCCCTGGCGGCGGCGGCAGTCAACGCGCTCACCGGAAATGAAGGGTGAAGCCCTGGCTCTCCGTGGTCGGCATTGGCGAGGACGGGCAGGAAGGCCTGAGCCCGGCGGCCCGTGTCCTCATCGACACCGCCGAGGTCCTGGTCGGCGGCGAGCGTCATCTTTCCAAGGTTTCGGGAGAAGAAGCCGAGCGCATCGCCTGGGGCGAGGGATTCCCCAAAACCTTGGGCCGTATCGCGGCCATGCGGGGCCGGCGGGTGGTCGTGCTCGCTTCGGGCGATCCTTTCTGCTACGGGGTAGGCGCCGTTCTGACGCGCCGTTTCGACATCGCGGAAATGACCGTGATACCCGCCCCAGGCGCCTTTAGCCTGGCCTGCGCCCGAATGGGCTGGTCGCTGCCCGACGTGGAGACCCTGACCCTCCACGGCCGTCCTTTGGAGTGTCTCAATTTCTTCCTGACACCAAACGCCCGCCTGCTTGTCCTCGGCCGCGGCGGCGAGACGCCCGGCAAGGTGGCGGAGCTGCTCCGCGGACGGGGCTTCGGGGCCAGCCGGCTGACGGTGCTCGAACACATGGGCGGGGCGGACGAACGCCGGCTGGAGGGCCACGCCGAAGACTGGGGCCACCCCCGCGCCGCCGACCTCAACACCATCGCCGTCGAATGCGCGGCTGGAGGGGAGGCGCGCTGGCTACCTCGCGTGCCCGGACTTCCCGACGACGCCTTCGAGCATGACGGCCAGATCACCAAGCGGGAGGTCCGCGCCGTCACCCTCGCCCGGTTGATGCCGGCCCCCGGACAGCGGCTGTGGGACCTGGGAGCGGGCAGCGGCTCGGTAGCCATCGAATGGCTGCGCGCCGAGCCGACCACGGAGGCGCTCGCCGTGGAGCGCGACGCCGCCCGCTGCGCCGCCATTGCCCACAACGGGGCGGCGCTCGGCGTCCCCAGGCTGGAGGTGACGCGAGGCGAGGCACCCGGCGCCTTGGAAGGCCTCGAGCCCCGGCCCGATGCCATATTCCTGGGCGGCGGCGTTTCCACGCCCGGCCTTCTGGAGTTCTGCCGGGAGGCGCTCGGCGGCGGCGGCCGCCTTGTCGCCAACGCCGCCACAATCGAGGCCGAGGCGTCGCTCTTCGCCTTCCACGAGGCGTGGGGTGGCGAGCTGGTCCGCCTTGGCGTCGCCCGCGCCGGGCCTGTCGGCCGCCTCGCCGGCTTCAAGCCGATGATGGAAATCACTCAGTTGGCGGCGGTGAAGCCATGACCGGGACCCTCTACGGCCTGGGCGTTGGTCCCGGCGATCCGGAGTTGCTGACCCTCAAGGCGCTACGCATTCTCCGGGAGGTGCCGGCCATCGCCTATCCGGCGCCGGAAAAGGGCGACAGCATGACCCGCGCCATCGCGGCGGCGCACTTGCCGGGCGGGCAGGCCGAAATCGCCTTGCGCATGCCCATGATCGCCGGCGACGCGCCCGCCGATGCCCATTACGACCGCTATGTCTCCGAGATCGTTGCCCACCTGGAGGCGGGACGCGACGTGGCGGTGCTCTGCGAAGGGGACCCTTTGTTCTACGGCTCCTTCATGTACGTGCTTATCCGCTTGGAGGGAGGCCATCCGGTGGAGGTGGTCCCCGGCGTCTCGTCGCTGACCGCCTGCGCGGCGGCGGCGGCCATGCCGCTGGTCTCGCGCAACGAGACCCTGGCTGTATTGCCCGCGCCCCTGCCGGAAGAAGAACTGGAGGCCCGGCTGGTTTCGGTTCACGCCGCCGCCATCATGAAGGTGGGGCGGCACTTGCCCAAGGTGCGCCGGGTGCTGTCGCGCCTGGGTCTGGAGGACGGCGCCCGCTATGTGGAGCGGGCCTGCCTCGACGGCGAGAAGGTGCTCCCCCTCAACGAGGTGGACGACGGGCGGGCGCCCTACTTCTCGATGATCCTCGTCCGCAAGGGGATGGCGGCGGCGCCATGACCGCAATCCCCCGCGGCGCCGTGATCGTCGCGATTGGCCCCGGTGGGCTTGCCCTCGCAGGGGAAATCAAGGACGTACTGCCGGACGCCGCTGTTCACGGCCTCCGGGAACGGGCCGATGGGGCCGACGAGACCTTCAGCGACACCGCCGGCCACCTGCGCTCGCTGTTCGCGGCCGGCCGGCCCATCGTCGGAATCTGCGCCGCCGGCATCATGGTCCGGGCGCTGGCTCCGCTGGCCGCCGATAAGAAAACCGAACCGCCGGTGGTCGCCGTCGCCGAGGACGGAAGCGCCGCCGTGCCCCTGCTGGGGGGGCACAACGGCGCCAACCGGCTGGCCCAGGCCATCGCCGGGGCCACCGGCGGGACCGCCGCCATCACCACCGCCGGCGACGTCCGCTTCGGGCTGGCCCTTGACGATCCGCCGCCGGGCTGGCGGATCGCCAACCACGTGGCGGCCAAGGGGATCGCCGCCGCCCTCCTGGCTGGCCAGCCGGTGGCCCTCGCCGTGGAGGCCGGGAATGCCTCATGGCTTACCGAATCCGGCGCTCCTTTCGCGGACGAAGGCGGCCTCCGGGTGCGCGTCACCGATCGGGCGGTGACCGATCCGGGGGACGATCTGGTGATGCATCCGCCTGTACTCGCCGTCGGGGTCGGCTGCGAGCGGGGTGCCGCGGCGGAGGAATTGACGGATCTGGTGGAGCGGAGCCTCTCCGAAGCCGGCTTGGCGCGCCAGGCCGTGGCCTGCCTGACCTCCCTCGACATCAAGGCCGACGAGGCGGCGGTGCTGGCGGCGGCCGATTGCCTCGGCGTGCCGGCCCGCTTCTTCACGGCGGCGGAACTGAATGCCGAGATGCCCCGGCTGGCCAATCCCTCGGAAACGGTATTCCGCGAGGTGGGCTGCCACGGCGTCGCCGAGGGGGCGGCGCTCGCCGCCGCCGGGCCGGAGGGGCGGCTGGTCGTCGAGAAGCGGAAATCCGAACGCGCCACCTGCGCCATTGCCAGCGCCGCCGGCGATATCGACCCGGCGCGCGTCGGCCGTTCACGGGGCCGGCTGGCGGTGATCGGAATCGGACCCGGCGCCGCCGGCTGGCGGACTCCGGAGGCGACGGAGCGCCTGCGCGCCGCCACCGACGTGGTCGGCTACAAGCTCTACCTTGACCTCGTCGCCGACCTCATCGATGGCAAGGACCGCCACGAGAGCCCCATTGCCCAAGAAGAAGCCCGCGCCCGCAAGGCTCTCGACCTCGCCGCCGTGGGCAGGGACGTGGCCTTGGTCTGTTCGGGCGACGCCGGAATTTACGCCCTCGCCACTCTCGCCCTCGAACTCATGGACCGCGAGGACCGCGCCGACTGGAACCGCGTCGAGGTCACCGTGGTTCCCGGCGTCTCGGCCTTTCAGGCGGCGGCGGCGCGAATCGGGGCGCCGGTGGGGCACGACTTCTGCACGATCTCGCTTTCCGACCTGCTGACCCCCTGGGAGACTATCGAGCATCGCCTGCGGGCGGCGGCGGCGGGCGATTTCGTGGTTGCCCTCTACAATCCGGTCTCGAAACGGCGACGCGCCCAGCTTCCCGCCGCCCGCGATATCCTCCTGGAAAAGCGCCCTCCGGAGACGCCGGTGGTGCTGGCCCGCAACCTGGGCCGCGAGGACGAAACGGTGGAGGTTTTCCGCCTCGATGAATTGGAGGCCGACCGCGCCGACATGCTGAGCTTGGTCCTCATCGGCAACAGCCAGACCCGGACGGCGCGCCTGGGCGGCCGCCGCTGGGTCTATACCCCCCGCGGCTATGCCGCGAAGATGGAGGAGCCGTCATGACCGTCCATTTTATCGGCGCCGGACCGGGCGCGCCCGATCTCATCACGGTCAGGGGCTTGGCGCTGATCCGCGTCTGCCCGGTGGTCCTCCATGCCGGATCGCTGGTCCCCAGGGAGGTGATCGCCGAGGCCCCCGAGGGGGCAAGGGTGGTGGATACCGCGCCGCTGAACCTGGACCAGATCATGAGCGAGATCCAAACCGCCGACGGCAAGGGTTACGATGTGGCCCGGGTCCACTCCGGCGATCCCTCGCTTTACGGGGCGACCGCCGAGCAGATGCGCCGCCTGGACGAACTGGACATCCCATATGACGTAACACCCGGCGTACCGGTATACGCGGCGGCGGCGGCGGCAATGAAACGGGAACTTACCCTGCCGGACGTCAGCCAGACCATCGTGCTGACCCGCACCGCGATACGTAGCTCCGCCATGCCCGAGGGCGAGGACCTGGAGACCCTGGGACGTAGCGGGGCGACGCTCGCCATTCATCTCTCGGTCAACAACTTGGCGGCGGTGGTCGGCGCGTTGATCCCACGCTACGGGGCCGACTGCCCGGTGGTGGTCGCCTACCGGGTGAGCTGGCCCGACGAACGGTTCATCGGCGGTACCCTGGCCGACATCCAGGACAAGGTGAAGGCGGCCGGCATCACCCGCACGGCGCTGATCCTGGTCGGCCGGGTGCTGGGAGACACCGACTTCACCGACAGCCGGCTCTATTCCGCTTCCCACCACCACATTCTCAGGCCGAAGGTTAAAGCCGCCGTTCGAGCCAAGCCAGGGCCTCTTCCACGGTGATGACAACGTCACCCGGTTCGGGGTCGGGACGGCGGACGGCGATGACCGGAATCCCGGCCTCCTTGGCGGCGACAATCTTCGCCTCCGTGGCCTTGCCGCCGCTTTGCTTGGTAACCAGCAGGTCAATCTGGTATTCGCGGATCAGGCGTCGCTCATTCTCCACCGTAAACGGCGGGCGGCCAATGGTTACGGCGTAATCGGCCAACGGCAAGGCCGCCTCGGGCGGCGCGATCAGGCGCACCAGGAACCACAGGCCCGGCATGTTCGCGAAAGCTTTCGCGCCGCCGCTTCCGACGGTCAGGAAAGCCCGCCGCCCGGCGCCGGGCAGGAGCGCCGCCGCCGCCTCCAGGCTCCCGGCCTCGATCCATTCGAGGCCGGGCGGCGGCGTCCAGGGCGGCCGGAAGAGCGTCAGACGCGGCACCCCGGTTCCATTGCAGGCGGCGCGGGCGTTGACCGAGATGATGGCGGCGAAAGGATGGGTGGCGTCGATGACGAGGCCAATGTCCTCGGCGCGCAGGTAGGCGGCCAGACCCGCCGCTCCGCCGAAGCCGCCGACGCGGAGCTCGCCAGGGACCGGGCTCGCGGGATCGACCCGGCCGGCCAGCGAGGTGACCACCTTCAGGCGGTCCGCGAAGGCTTCGACGGCGGCATCGGCGAGCGCCCGGGCTTCCGCCGTGCCGCCGAGGATCAGCAGCGTCTCAGGTCCCGGCATGGCCGATCAGCCCGCCGTCGCGGTCGAACACCACCGCGTCCACCGCGATGGTGTCGTCGAGATTGGCAAGCACCACCTCGCGGGCTTGCCGCGCCACCTGTTCAGCGAGCGGCAGGTCCAGGGAGCGGGCGATATCCAGCACCTCGGCGGCGGTGTTGGCGGCCCGCGCCCGGCGCACCGCCTCCACCGGCGCCTCGAAGCCTTCCAGCAGTCCGGCCAGTTGGCGGAAGTCGACCTTCGACTTGGCCGAATGCAAGTCGAGGCGGCCCTGGGCCAGCTTGACCATCTTGGCGAAGCCGCCGGCAACGGTGAGCCGGGGCACCGGGTGCCCGCGAAGGTACTTGAATAGGCCGCCGGCGAAGTCGCCCATGCCGATCAGGGCCTCCTCGGGCAGTCCGTGGAGGACCTTGACGGCGGCCTCCGAGGTGCCGCCGGTGGCGCCGGCGATGTGATCGAGGCCGGTGGCCCGGGCCACGTCGACCCCCTGGTGGATGCTGGCTATCCAGGCCGAGCAGGAGTACGGCACCACCACCCCGGTGGTGCCGAGGACGGAAAGCCCGCCACGGATGCCGAGCCGCCCGTTGAGGGTCTTCTCGGCCAGCCTCTCGCCACCGGGGATGGAGACCGTGACCGTAAAGTCCGCCGCCGCCCCGAACTCGTCGGCCACTGTTTTCAGCGCCTCGGCGATCATGCGGCGCGGCGCCGGGTTGATGGCCGGCTCGCCGACGGCCAGCGGCAGGCCGGGCAGGGTCACCGTCCCGACCCCTTCTCCGGCTTTAAAGGCGACGCCGCCCTCCGGCTCGCTGGCCTCGACGGAGACCACCACCTCGGCGCCGTCGGTGATGTCGGGATCGTCGCCGGCGTCCTTGATGATTCCAGCAGTGGCCCGGCCGTCGGCGAGCACTTGCCGCGACAAGGCGAAGCTCGGCTTTTGCCCCTTCGGCAGGGTGACGCTCACCGGGTCCGGGAAGCCGCCGCCCAGCAGCGCGCGGGCCGCCGCCTTGGCGGCGGCGGCGGCGCAGGCGCCGGTGGTCCAGCCCCGCCGGAGGGGGCGACCGGAATGATGATCATCCATGGCCTCCACTTTAGCTCAAGCCCCCTTCCCGGCGCCACGGAAAGACTGCTATAGTCCGGCCCGGAGGGAACACAAGGGAAGCGCTTGGTCAAGCGCGCCCCGGTCTTTCCATGATACAGGCCACTAAAATGGAAAACCACGCCTTCACCGACGATCTGAAAAGCGGCCTCTACCGGGCCATCTTTACGCGCCGCGACGTGCGCGGCGAGTTCCTGCCCGAGCCGGTGCCGGACGAGGTGTTGAGCCGCATCCTCATGGCGGCGCACCACGCACCCTCGGTGGGGTTCATGCAGCCCTGGTCCTTCATCGTCATCCGCGCCCATGAAACCAAGCGAGATGTCCACCGGCTCTTCGAGCAAGCCAACGCCGAGGCCGCCGGGATGTTCGATGGCGAGAGGCGGGAGGTCTACGAGACTTTCAAGCTTGAGGGCATTCTCGAATCGCCGGTCAACATCTGCGTTACCTGCGACCGCGACCGCGCCGGGCCGGTGGTGTTGGGACGCACCCACATCAAGTCCATGGACCTCTACAGCAGTGTCTGCGCCGTGCAGAACCTGTGGCTGGCGGCGCGGGCCGAGGGAATCGGCGTCGGCTGGGTGAGCATTTACGACCAACCCGCCCTCAAGCGGGTTTTGGGAATACCCCGGAGGGTCGTCCCCATCGCCTATCTCTGTCTCGGTTACGTGAGCTGTTTTCACAAAAAGCCGGAACTGGAGACCGTCGGCTGGCGGCCGCGCCTCCCCCTCGACGAACTGGTCTGCTTCGAGACCTGGGAGGGGTCCGGGGATGAAGGCGCCGGGCTCCTTCTGGAGAGGATACGCGCCGACCAGGAAGCGGCGCGGCAGGAGACGTTCCTGTCCGAGTGGCTGGAATGAGTCGAGTCGGGGGGAAGGAGACTATTTCCCTTGTCGTCCCCCGGTCCGTTTCCTATAGTCCGATAAGGGTCCACCGAACGAAAAAGAAGGGGGAGAGGTCCGTTGTCATACCGTACCGCCGTTCCGTCGCATGTGTTGTCCAAAGCCGATTCCAACGTCAAGACAGCGGCGTTGCTGGCCATCATGCTTGGTGCCATGATCTTGTTCGGTGTTGGGTTTGCTCAACCGGCCGAAATCCATAACGCGGCCCACGACACTAGACACGCCCTTAATTTCCCCTGCCATTGATGGCCGCGGCGTTTCGCAGAATCTTCTTCGCGGCGATCATCGGCGGATTGGTCGCCGGCATTCTTCTCAGCGGTATTCAAGCCTTCAGGGTCTTGCCTCTCGTCTGGCAGGCGGAAAAGTACGAGGCGATGGCCCCGAGTCGGCAAGGCGCCGTCCAATCCAACCGGGAATCGCCTTTGGCCGCGGCCGAATGGCAGCCGGCGGACGGGCTCGGGCGATTCTTCCACACGGTTCTGTTCAACATCCTGAGCGGCATCGGATTCGCCCTCGTGCTGGCGGCGGCCCTCGCCATGCGCGGCAACCCGGATTGGCGGGAGGGGCTGCTCTGGGGGGCTGGCGGATTCGTCGCTTTCAGCTTGGCACCGGCCCTGAATATTCCTCCCGTCCTCCCCGGAATGATGCCGGGCGACGTAGCCACGCGGCAGCTCCTGTGGGCGGTAACTGGCATCGCCACGGCGAGCGGCCTGGGCCTTGTCGTTTTTTTCCGGCGTCCGGCGATAAAGGGAGCGGGCGCAATATTGATAGCCGCGCCGCTGGTATTCGGAGAGGCGCTGGTGGATTTCTCGCAAGCCGGCCCGGTCCCGGCGGAGCTGGCGGCGAGTTTCGTCAGCGCCACCCTGGCCGCCAGCCTTCTCTTCTGGCTGGCCATGGGCGGCTGTTCCGGATACGTCTTCAGCCGCCTTTCGGCTTCGCATGGATCATCAAGAAATCAATGAGCATCGGATGGTGAAACCGCACCGTTCCGCCGCCACTCAGGCGGCGTCGATCAGGTGCAGGAAAGACCCCATGACCGTTCCCCGCCGGCAGCCGGCTCCACCCAGTGCCTTGCCGGTGGAATCAAGGCAACTGAAAAGCGGCCCGCCGGGGCCTTCATCGAGGATTGTCGCGTAGTGGAACTCGTGGCCGCGATAGCGGCTCCCGGCGAGGCCCAGCGGCCCGTCGGCCGGCAACACCATCTGGCGATAGCCAAGGTGCAGCCGCCGTTCGGCAAACGATGTCGCCAACGCCAGGAGGCCGGCCATCCGGTGGCGATTTCCTCCGGCGTCCACCAGCCCCTCGCCCAGCACCATGTAGCCGCCGCATTCGCCATAGATCACGGCGTCGCGGGAGGCCGCCTTCCTTAGCCCTTCCAGGAAGTTTGTGTTGCCAGCCAGCCGTCCGGCATGCAGTTCCGGGTAACCTCCCGGCAGGAAGACCGCGTCGGCCGATTCGTGCGGCGGTTCGTCGGCAAGCGGGGAGAACATGAGAATCTCCGCTCCCCCCTGCCGCCAGCCTTCGAGCAGATGGGGATAGGCGAAGGAGAAGGCCTTGTCCCGCGCCACCGCGATTCTTTGTCCGAGGGCGGGCGGGACGTCCGTCGGGTTGCCCGGCGAGGGACGGAACGGGCGGGTCGCTTCCAGCAACGCGGCGAAGTCGATATGCTCCGCGGCCGCCGTCGCCGCGCCGTCCAAAAAGCCTTCGATGTCAGGATGCTCGACCGCCTGGACAAGGCCCAGATGACGGTCTGGAAGTCTAAATTTCTCGCGGCGCGGCAGAAAGCCGAGAATTGGCGCGCCGAGACCGCGGCAAGCCTCCCTTATGGTCTCGACATGGTTGTCGCCACCGGCGCGGTTGAAAACCACTCCGGCGATCTCGACGTCCCCGCGAAAGGTGGAGAACCCGTGCACGACGGCGGCGGCGCTCCCGGCCTGGCTCCGGACGTCGATCACCAGAACCACCGGAAGCCCCAGCGCCGCCGCCAGATCGGCCGTCGAGCCGGTGCCATTGGCGGCGCCGTCGAACAGCCCCATGACCCCCTCGCCGATTACCAGTTCCGCCTCTTCGGCGATTCGGCCGGCGATGGCGGCGATGGTTGCCGGCCGCATGGCCCAGGGGTCCAGGTTGAAGCACTCTCTGCCGCCGGCCATCCGGTGGAAAACCGGGTCGATGTAGTCGGGTCCGGTCTTGAACGAGGAAACGGCCAGGCCCCGTTCGCGGAAATGCCGCAACAAGACCAACGTGAGCACCGTCTTGCCACTTCCCGAGGCCGGCGCCGCGACGATCAGTCCGCGTGTCGGCGGTTCAATTCTACCCCTAGATACCATTTATTTCTAATGGGTTAGCAGTATAATTACACAAGACCAATTCTTAGGTATGTGTAATTCCTGTGTAATCGTGTCAGCCGGTTTGTTCCCCGACGGTTAGCGAATTAGACCGTTTTCGAGGTTTTGTATTCCTCTGATGTTCCGGCACTCCACGGCCGATTTTGCGGATGGCGGCGTCAATATGTTGCCCGTGAACGTGAGAATAACGCAGCACCATAGCCACCGTCTTATGACCGCTGATTTTCTGGATCGTTGGAAGGTCAACACCGGCCTTTACGAGGTTGGTTATCGCCGTGTGGCGCATGACGTGCGGGGTAATCTGCAAGGGATCGAGGCCAGCACCAATTACGGCGCGGCGGAATGGGGTGCCCATTCGGTCCCTGTAGCCTTTCTTGGTTGCGTTCGGACGCGGTGAAGGAAAAATCCATCCTTCCGGATCGTCTCGCATTCCACGTTCCTTCCGGAGAATGTCGGCAAGTTCTGGCGTGATCGGCTGGTCCCGCATTCCCGCCTTGGCTTGGGGGACATGGAGCCGGAGATTATCCAGGTCCAAATGGTCAAACCGGGTGCGTAGGATTTCACTGTGACGCATGGCCGTATTGAGACCGAAGGCTACGAAAAGCCAACAGTCAGGCGCTTCATCCTGGACGGCGGCCTGTAACAGAGCTTCCGCCTGATCGTCGCTTAAAGCAATAATGCGGCCTTTGCTTTCTTGCAGCTTGGTGATTTTGCAGGGATGCGCCCTGATCCACTTCCACTCCAAGGCTTTGTTGAAGAGTTGGGATAGGGTGGCGAGCTCCCGGTTAATGGTGCCATTGCAAGCCCCTGTTTCTTTGCGGCGCTTCTTGTAACGGTCAACCGTGAAAGATGTGATGGCACCAAGACGCTGATTTCCGAAGAATGTCTTCAGATACAGATTAAGTTGCCGGCGCTTGGCCTTGATATTTTTCCCGCCGGTTTCCTCAAGGCGCTTCAAGTAGTCCTCGGCTGCCTTGGCGAAGGTCAAATAGGTTTTGCGCCCCTTGGGAAGTGAAAGCCTTCCTTCCCTGGCATCGGTGCGCTTGGTCTCAATAAACTCTTCACACTGAGACCGGGTAACGCCATCGCTTTCCCGTCCGATAACCCGGTGTATCCGCTGGCCATCCACCATGACGTTGACGGAATACCGAACATCGCCATCCCCGAGCCGTTCCGCCGCGATGCCGTGTTCGGTGATCTTCTCGCCAGGCTTCAGGGCGCGAATTGCTTTTCGGTCAAGACGGGAGAAGCGGAGGGTCATTTTAAGAATCCTCAAACCTAGAAGGCACTGTAGCCGCTTCAGCCGCTCTTACCTCGGCGAGTTTTTGAAGTTCATTCTTGTAACCCTTGCGAATAAAGTCAGCGGCGGAGCGGCCCAAGATTTCCGCCTTTTTAATTGGGCCTAGACCCGGATCATCAGGCGGCGAGCCGCCTTTTTTTTCCAAAGACTTGAATAGATCACGATGTTTAAGCCTTCGCTCCGCAAGGTCTATCGTTGTATCCGGCTGGTGGCCCAAAAAGATTTCGTCGGCAGCGGCTCTCATGGCTGTATGAGCCTCCAAGTCTTCCCATACCGATTTCTGGGTGTACCCTTCAATTATCTTCTTGGCGTCGAGGAGACTCCTCACAAATCTGCCCGCCGTCGAGTCTCCAAATACAAGCGCCATATAATCTTCTGATGTGAAGGACTGCTCAAGGCGAGAGACCATTTCAGCGTTCATGGATACGCCACGCTTGGCCGCCGCCTGCTCAATTTTCCTTCGCACAGGCTCCTTCATTCGGATTTTGATATCTACCGTATCAGACGACTTGCGCTTGGCCATTGCAGTCAAACCCCGTTGGTTCGTTTCGATCTCATAGAACGATAAGGCAATTCATAGAAACTTGTCAACCAAAATAACCCCATTTTTGGGGTTGACTACATATACGGGGCTATTGTAATCCATGTAATACCTTATTATGTAATGCCTTATTTTGTAAGGGAGAAAAACAATGATGCCAGATATCACTATCGAGAGGCCCTGTATCCGCGTGCTTCCCGATGGTCGGATGGACCGGGAGAACGCAGTAAAGTACTTAGGCGTAAAGCCTAAAACTCTCGCTACCTGGTCCTGCCAAGGTAAAGGTCCCCGAGTGGTTCGTGTCGGGGGCAGAATTTTCCATTTCCGGGAAGACCTGGACGCATTCATCCAGGGGGGCTGATCATGCTGGACAAACGAAAACCGCCGGGTGATGGCCTGTGCGGAAAGCGACCTTCAGGCATGGGCCGACGCCGGCACCTTTACCAACACCAGCGAATGTTCGAAAGGAACGTCAAAAGACAGATCAAAATGATTCGCCTTCCACGATGGCAGCACCCAACCCCTTCGACCCCGACAGCCTCCGGATCACCGGGGATGTCAACACCATCGGGGCGAAGAAAATCCTTTTGCGCATCCCGGTGCGCAAGCCGAACAGGCAGGAGTTTTTCCGGGTTAACACCGATCCAGATTACCGACTCCTGTGCGCCATCCTCGAACTGAAAGACGAGCGCGAGTTCTATGTCGTTACGCCGGAGGTTCTCCATATCCTGGCCGAGGACGCACGCCATGTCGAATTGCTGCTTTGCCAAAACCGGCAGGGCGTAGTGTTCTTTTGGCCGCTCGCCGTGCCCGACCAGGATGGCCGCAGGAATTCCTGGCACGAGAGTTCCAGGGAGGCCGCTAAGCTCGCTGAAGCAAACTGGATTCGCATGGTCGCCAATATGTCCGAGGGCGGATATTCGGTTTACCAGGCGAAGGGCAATATCCCCGAACCACAGTGGCCGGCCAAAACCTTACAGGAGTTGCTCGAATTGGCCTTCAAGGAGGGCAAGCGCATCGACTCCAGGGATCATCCCGTGGTGCAACAACTGTACGGGGAATAAGGCCGTGGTCCCACTCAATCCCCAGAACGGTGGCGTTTCGCCGGGCGTGCTGGACTGCCTCCCGTTCTCCGAGATTTGGTGCGGCGACTTCGAGTTCTTCGGGGCCGACGGTGACAACCCTACCCCCGTCTGCATGGTGGCCCGGGAGGCGCGGAGCAGTCAGACTATTCGGCTATGGCAGGAGGAACTTTCCGGGCTGTCGAAGCCTCCCTTCGACACCGGCCCGGATGTCCTGTTCGTGGCGTACTACGCCAGCGCCG
>Ga0187833_10001206_pt1 | contig 30019 bp, 30 predicted proteins | sample ETNtaG_37_FD_167968 | JGI IMG/M metagenome (GOLD analysis project Ga0187833, IMG submission 167968) | Marine microbial and viral communities from oxygen minimum zone, Eastern Pacific Ocean - ETNP2014_SV_400_PacBio MetaG (Illumina Assembly) | ecosystem: Environmental > Aquatic > Marine > Hypoxic...
GAAATAAGGGGCCAGCTATTTCTACCTAACCCATTGATTTTAATGGTAGCGGAGGAGGGATTCGAACCCCCGACACGAGGATTATGATTCCCCTGCTCTAACCAACTGAGCTACTCCGCCATAAAATATCCATCATTCGCCTGTCATCAGACCGGATAAGGAACAGGGATATAGGTTGATTGGCCTGGCGCTGTCAAGCCGGAGCCCGCAAGCATCCGGGGGATTTTCTATCCAGCCCGGAAACCCGCAGGAACCCCACCGTAAAAGCGGGATTGGGGAGACCGCCGGATGGGTTTTCGCCCACCCGGCGGCTGGTTCGTTCGGCGCTTCCCTGGGAGAGACAGGGGGGGAGTGAGAAGCACGTCACGAAACCATTCGCCGGCGGCACGGGGAAACCGCCGACAAAGGATTCATTCAGAGGGTTAAAACACGTCGACTTCGACCACCGGCGGTTTCGGTTGCGCCGGCGGCGCCGGTTGAAGGGCAGGCGCAGAGGCCGGGGTTGGGGCCGGGCGTACGGCGGCCTGCTGCGGCGCCGGTGCCGCTTTGATTTCGGGTTTTTTGACGATGACGCCATTGGGCCCGAATCCCATGGTGCGGAGCAACGCCTGGGTGCCCTTAGGGTTCGAAGAGAGACGCACAAATTCCTTGCGTTCGGCATCGGCCAGGCCTTGGGCGGGGTCCAGCCACGGCAGGTTGGCGAGATGTCCGTTCGGCGCCGGGCGCGGGATCGGCTCGGCGTCCTTGACCCAGTAATTGACCATCTGGGGCGGCGCGTGCGGGGCCGATTCCGGCGGCTCGGGTTTATCGTAGCGGCTGGGATCGGGGCCGAAATAGTTGACCAGGCGCTTTTCGTCCCGGTGATAGGGCTCCTTGTAGCACGCCACTTTGCCGATGGATTTATAGCAATAGGTCGGTTCCCAGTCGTAAACGGCCTTCTCATACTCCGAGACATAGCCGCAGGCGCCGAGAAATGCCGTTAATCCGAATATCGCAGAAATTCTGAACATGTTTTATCTCCCGATTTAAGGAGATAAATGCATAAACGGTGCCAAATTCGGCGGTTTACGGCACCGTTAATAAGTCATTAACGATTCCAAATACTTACAAATGGTTAACGCTATTTTCGGGTGTCGATAACGATGCGCCCGCGGACCTGACCCTGGAGGATTTTACCGGCCAAATCGGGCACATCGGCAAGAGATGCCGAGTCGGTGACAGTGGCCAGCTTGTCCATGGGAAGTTCCTTGGCGAGGCGTCCCCAGGCGACCAGACGGCGGTCTTTCGGGCAGGTGTTGGAATCGATGCCGAGCAAATTGATCCCGCGCAGCAGGAACGGCATCACCGTGGTATCGAGCTTGAACCCCGACGCCAGCCCGACGGCGGCGCAACTTGAATGGGTGTGGAGCGACGCCAACGCCGTGTGCAGGGTCGGGCCGCCGACGCTGTCGATGATGCCCGACCAGCGTTCGGACGCCAGCGGGCCCTTCGGCGGTTCAACCAATTCGTCGCGGCCGATTATTTCCGACGCGCCCAGGTCTTTCAGGTAATCGTGGGTTTCCGCCCGCCCCGTCGACGCCGCCACCCGATAGCCCAGGTTGGCAAGGATCGACACCGCGATGGAACCGACGCCGCCGGCCGCCCCGGTGACCAGGACCTCGCCTTCGGAACCCGGCGTCAAGCCGTGGTCTTCCAACGCCATCACCGCCAGCATCGCGGTGTAGCCGGCGGTGCCGATGGCCATGCATTGTTCGGTGCTTAAGGCCTCGGGCACCGGCACCAGCCAGTCGGAATTGACCCGGGCGCGGGAAGAAAAACCGCCCCAGTGAGTTTCGCCGACGCGCCAGCCGTTCAGCAATACCTTGTCGCCGGGCTTGTAATCGGGTGAATCCGACGCTTCCACGGTGCCGGCGAAATCGATGCCGGGCACATGCGGGTAATCGCGCACCAGCCGCCCATTGCCCTGGACGACCATGCCGTCCTTGTAATTGAGGGTCGAATATTCGATGCCGACGGTGACGTCGCCTTCCGGCAGGCGATCGTTGGGCAGGGTCTGGATTCCGGCGGTGACGTTGCGGTCGTCGTCTTGTTCGAGGACGATGGCGGTGAATTGGTTTTCGTCGGTCATGGTTTATTCTTTCATTCTCTCTGGTTATTCAACGACGGCCCAGGCAAGCGGCTGTCCGGCCAGGAACGGCTTCACGGCGCCGCCGCCTTGCACGGAAACGTCGCCGGGGACTGTCATGGCGACGGTATCGCCGGTCTTTTTCAGGGTGATCGTGTCTTCGTTGGGCGCCAGCCCGTAAAACGCCGGCCCGTTCAGCGAGGCGAAGGCCTCGAAATTGTCGAGCGCGTTTTCCTCATCGAACACCTGGGCATAATGCTCCAATGCCGCCGGCGCCGAAAATATACCGGCGCAGCCGCAGGCCGCCTCTTTTGCCGTCAACGCGTGCGGCGCGGAATCGGTGCCGAGGAAAAACTTCGCCGAGCCCGACGCCACGGCCTTCCTCAGCGCCAGGCGATGGGGCTCTCTTTTCGCCACCGGCAGGCAATACATATGGGGATTGATCCCGCCCTCAAACAAAGCGTTGCGGTTGATGGTCAAATGATGGGCGGTGACGGTGGCGGCCAGGGTATCGCCTTGGCTTAAGACGAAATCGACGGCGTCGGACGTGGTGATGTGTTCGAACACCACCTTGAGGCCGGGGAAGCGCTCAATCAGCGGCGCCAGGGTGCGATCGATAAACACCGCCTCGCGATAAAACACATCGACGGCCGGGTCGGTGGTTTCGCCGTGCACCAGCAGCGGCATGCCGGCTTCCGCCATGCGCTCCAGCACGCCCAGCACCTTCGCCATATCGGTGACGCCGTGGGCCGAATTGGTGGTCGCACCCGCGGGAAACAATTTTACCGCCGTGAATATACCGGCGGCAAAGCCGTCAACGATGTCATCGGCGTCCGCGTCGTCGGTGAGATAACACGTCATCAGCGGCGTGAAGGATGCGTCTGGAGGTATGGCGTCGGTAATGCGGTCCCGGTAGGCCTCGGCAGCGGCGGCGGTGGTCACCGGCGGGTCAAGGTTGGGCATAATGATGGCGCGGGCGAAGCGCCGCGCGGTGAACGGCAGCACTGCCTTCAGCATGTCGCCGTCACGAAGGTGCAGGTGCCAATCGTCGGGGCGGCGGATGGTGATGTCCGTGGTTTCAGCCATATCAGGGCCAAACGTCACACGAAAGCCGGCCTAAGAAAAGACCCCCGCTCAACGGCGGTGGAAAAGGGTTGAGCGCCTTCATCGATCATTAACCATATCGGTTTATGCTGTGCGAACCTTAAAATCGGCTAATAGGCTTGATTTAAAGGGATTATCGGCTTTCGAGAGGGCGGAAACCGAATCGAGCAACTGATGGGAGAGAGTTTTTAAATACGGAGCCAATACCGTAGCGATATTTGAAAAGTGTCCCCCGTTGGACTGTTGAATAGCAGAAAGGGCCACGTCATGAGACGCTATTATACGGTCATTTTAAGCACGCTGATTCTGACAATCGGTTTAGTCCTCCTCGCCCCGGCGGCCTTGGCGCAGCCGGTTTGCGGACCCCACCAAAGCATTTCCGACAGCCTGAAGAAATCCTATACCGAGGCGCCGGTTTCCATGGGCCTCACCGTCAGCGGTGGCATCATCGAGGTCTTCGCTTCCAAGGAGGGCACCTGGACCATGGTGATTACCCAGCCCAATGGCACCAGCTGCCTGATCGCCGTCGGCCAGGACTGGGAAAACCTGCCCAACCCGGAAATACTCACCGGCGCCAGGATCTAGGCCCGTACGCTCAAAGGCGCTATCCGCCGAGCACGTCGAAAACGCCGCCGTCTGGCTCTATTCCCTGGATATGGCGGCGATGCCAAAGCGCATAGAACAATAATACCCAGGCGGCTTGTCCCTCTTTCTGGCCGGAAGCGGCAAAAAGGCTTTCGACTTCGCCGGGTTTACAAATTTCCTCGATACAGGGTTGTTTCGCCACCAGCGGGCCGAGCCGCGCCCCTTCCCTGCCGATCCACTCGCCGACCGGAACCGTGAAGCCCTTTTTCCTGGTGAACGGCTGCGCCGCGGGCAGCGCCGATTGCAGCCATTTGCGCAACAGCCATTTGCCCAGGCCCCGGCGCACCTTCAAATGATCGGGAAGCCCGAAGGCGAAGTTCGCCAGCTTAACGTCGAGCAACGGCACCCGGCCTTCGACCCCATGCGCCATCAGGCAACGGTCAAGCTTGGTCAGCAGGTCATTGGGCAGCCAATCGGCGCAATCGGTGGCCTGGGCCGCCTGCAGCGCCGTCCGGCCCGGTGTTTTGGCGTCCGCCTCAACCCCGGCGAAGCCGTCCCGCCAACCGGCCGGGTGATCCCGCAATACGCCAAGGCCGTCGAACACGCCCCTGTCGCGCATTCGCCGGCCACCAAATATCTTGGGCCGCCGCACCCGCCGGTAACGGCCATAGCCGCCGAACATCTCGTCGCCGCCTTCACCGCTCAACACCACCTTGAGCCCGGCGTCCTTGGCCGCCGCCGCCAGCTTATAGGTCGGCAGCACCGCATAATCCGCGGCCGGGTCATCCATGGCCGCGGCAACGCCCGGCAACAGCGCCCAAAAGTCGCCCTCGGAAAAGTCCACTTCGGTGTGATCGGCACCGGCGGCGGCGGCAACGGCACGGGCATGGTCGCGTTCATCGCTGACGTCGGTGCCGGAGAACCCCGCCGTGAATGCCCGCACCGGACGTTCATTCAGCCGCGCCATCATCGCCAACAGCACTGACGAATCGATGCCGCCGGACAGGAACATGCCGTAGGGCACATCGGATCGCTGATGGATGCCGACACTTTCATTCAACATTTCATCCAGGCGACGGAGCGCCATCGCCTTGGGCATATCCCCCGGTCCGCCGCTGGGCAGCGCATGGATGACCAGACGGTCGCTAATCCGGCCCCGGCGCACCTGCAGGGTCTCGCCGGGCAATAGCCGTTTGATGCCTTCAAAGACCGTGTCCGCGCCGGTACTGAACTGGAGCTGCAGCAACTCGTCGCGGGGACCGGCCTTCAGCGCCGCTTTCACCAAGCCGGCACGGTGCAGCGCCTGGGGCTCCGAGGCGAACACGAAACCGGCGTCGGTTTCGGCGTAATACAGCGGTTTGATGCCGAAAGGATCGCGGGCCAGCACCAGGCAATCTTGGGCCGGGTCATGGATGGCGATGGCGAACATGCCGCGCAGGTGCCGGGCGAAGCCGAGCCCGTGGCGGAGATACAGATGCAACGGCGGCTCGCAATCGGACTTGGTTTGAAAATCGACCCGGCCCATGTCGAGGCGCAGTTCGACAAAGTTGTAGATTTCGCCGTTGGCGACCAGGGCCGCGTTTTCCTTGCCCTTATCTTTTCCCTTATCCTTTCCCTGGCCGGCGGCGGCCATAAATGGCTGATCGCCGGTTTCCAGATCGATGATGGCCAGGCGCGTCTGTACCAGGCCGACGCCGCCGGAAACGGCGATGCCCTCGCCGTCCGGCCCCCGGTGCGCCATGGCGTGGATCAGCGTTTGCAGCGCTTTGCCATCGGGAGCATCGCCTGAAACCGTCATGATGCCGGCGATCCCGCACATCAGGGGGGCTCCCCGGGGATATTGGTGTCTGAATTGGCGTCCGGTGTTTCGTCGGTTTTCAGCAAGGATTCGAAAAACGCAAGGTATTGGTCGATGACGATCTTTTCGGTGAAGTTCTTCTTGTAGGCTTGGTGGCCCTGGTGGGCGATCCGTTGGCGGAGCTTGTCATCTTCAAAAAGATTGCGCAGCGCCTTGCCCATTGTCGGCGCGTCATCCACGGGCACCAGAATTCCCGTTTCCCGGTTCTCAATCAGGGTGCCGGGGCCGTAGCTGTCCGCCGCGATCACCGGCGCGCCCTGGGCCCAGGCCTCAAGGACGACATTGCCCAAGGGTTCATGGCGCGATGGACAAACGAAAATATCGGCGGTGGCCAGAAGCGCCGCCGTATCTTCACGCCAGCCCAGGAACCGGGTCCGGGGCTTGACCCCGATCGCTTCCGCCGCCTTTTCCAGGTCGCCCCGCAACGGGCCTTCGCCGGCAATCCAAAGATAGGCGTCGGGGATTCGGGCCATGGCCTCCAACAACACATCAAACGCCTTGTTTTCATGCAACCGGCCCAGCGCCAGCACCAGCGGCGCCCCTTCGGGGGTGAAGAATTCCCGGCGCGGGACCGGTTCGGCCTTGTGGCCGGGAACGAAATTGGGCAGGTAATGGGAACGGCCCGAAGGCCATCCGTCGCCGATCAGGTAATTGCGGATGTCTTCGGTATTGCCGATCAAATGATCGCAGCCCCGGTAATACTTGAGGTCGTAATAGCCGCCAAGCCGTCCGACATGGACGAAGTCCCCTCGCGGGCATTGGGCCGTGGCGCGGTTCATCCAGGTCAGCACCACATCCGGCCGATAGGCCTGGATTTCCCGTTTCAAGGCGGTCTTTGTCCTAAAATCCAACATGCCGCCGAACGCCAATTCGACCGGTTCAATGCCGCCTGCCTTAAGCGCCTGGGCCCGGGCGGGATGATTGCGGATGACGACGCGCTGATCGAGCCCGGCCCGATTGAGGGCCAGGACAAGGCGGATGAAAAACGCCTCGGCGCCACCGAATTCCGCCCCCGCCATCGCCTGTAACACTCTCATGACTCAGGGGATCAACGCTTCAAAGGCCGCCGCCGCCTGGGGCCAGCGCCAGCTTCGCTGTTTTTCCAAGGCGGCCAGATGCTGGCTCCGCCAACATTCATCGTCACCCAGCAACGCCACCGCATGATCGGCGAAGGCGTCGTCATCGGGGGCGATAAAACCGGTCTCGCCGTCGACCACCCGTTCGCTGACGGAACCCAGATTCTCGACCACGGCGGGGACTCCCATAGCCTGGGCCTCGCCGACGGCCAGGCAGAAGGTTTCATTGAGATCGCCACGGTAAAGCATCACTCTGGCGGAGCGCAACTCCTCGATCAGGGCGGCCTTGGGCACCGGCCCCCGGAGAATGACGCCGTCTGTTTCCAGTGCCCGGGCGCGTGCCAACACACGATCCATGGCGCCGGCCTTCGCCTCGCCGACGCTTCCGTAGGTGGCGGCGCCGGCGAATACGTGCAGTTCGGCGCCGCTAACATGGGGGCGGATGCGCTCCGCCCAAATGTCCAGCAACCAATCCAGGGAGCGCAGCGGATTGGAGGTAAAGACGGCGCGGGGCGGTGGCGGGACGATCAATGGTTCGGCGCCGCAAAAGGCCTCGGGCAGCCCATAGGGAATGACCATGCGCTCGCCCGACGGCGCCCAGCCGGGATAGGTCGTCGCATGATAATCACCGATGAAGATCACCGCCGGTTTGATCCGCCACAATTTCGTCAGATACCGCCATTTCAGCAAATACCCCGCCGGGTTGTGAGTCCAGAACACCGTGCGCCGGGCCGACGGCATCCGCCCCAACAGCTTATCGCCCCGGTTGGCGATATAAAGATCGGTGCTTTCGGGCCAATTGTTTTCCTCTAATGGCCGCCAGGAAACGCCGTTATGATCGAGCGCCGCCTTGCACTTATTGAGCACAATGGCGTCGTGGCCGCGCGCCGCCAGTTCCTGCATCAGCGCCACCACCGAGGATTCGACGCCGCCCAAGGGCCGTTCATCAGGGGTGCGGCCGTCAAACTCGATGCCGTCATCGGCAAGGACAATACGCGCCATTCAATCCTCGTCTTCCAGCGTCGCCTTCAAATGGGACAGCATCGGATAAAGCCCGGCGAACAACGCAATCAAAAACCCGTAGCCGCCTTCCCGGTAGCCCTTGCGGAAAAAATAACATTTGATGAAGCGGGAAAAGAGGCGTCGCACGTTGGACCCCATGGTGCCGATATCACCGGACTGACGCAGGTCCTTGGCCCGCGCCGTCGAATAACTGTCGAGCCGGCGGATCATGTCGGAAATATTGCGATCGACCAAATGGCTGATGCGGTTTTCTAATTGCGGACCCTTTTTCGCCCCATCGGCCCAGGTCAGCGGCGGGTGAACCCGATTCCGGCCCCAGACCTTGACGCCCTTTTTGAACAACCCCGGATAGGCGGCCTTGCCGTAAGACGCCCCCCAACCCCAGCGCACCAACTTGTCCCCGATATGATTATCGACCAGGATTTCATGCCAATCGAAGAGCGTCGATGAAATCAGCGCCCGAATTTCCAGGCCCAGCGCCTCGGAAACCCGTTCGTCGGCATCGATCTCAAAAATCCACTGCCCCCGGCAGGCTTCGATACCGGCGTTGCGGCGATCACCTTCGACCTCCCAGGCGCCGTCGATCACGCGGTCGGTGAAGGTACGCGCGATGTCGCCGGACCCGTCGGTGCATTTGTCCAACAGCACGACGATCTCATCGGCAAAGCTCAGTCCCTCTAAACACTCGGCCAGTTGCGCCTCTTCATTCCTGACCGAGATCACCGCCGAAAGTTGGAGCCCGACCTTGCTCACGGCGCCGGTTCCAATGCGGCCTTCAGGTGGGACAGCACCGGGTACAGCGCCGCGCAAAGGGCAATGACGAAACCGTGCCCGCCTTCCCGGTAGCCGCGGCGGGAAACGTAGCACTTCCAAAACCGCGAGAAGATTTTGCGCACCATGTTGGGAAACGAGCCGATATCGCCGGAATCCGCCAGATCCAGGGCGCGCAGCGTGGTATAGCGGTCAAGCCGCATCAACATGTCGGAAATGTCCCGGTCGATATAATGGCTGATCGGCGTTTTTAGATCGGCCCCCTGGCGGCCGCTGACATGCAGGTGCGGATGCACCCGTTCCCGGCCCCAAACCTTGACCCCCTTGCGGAACAGCCCCGGATAGCCGTTCTTGCCGAACAGTCCGCCCCAGCCGTGGCGAACCAGCCGGTCGCCGACGTAATTGTCGACCGGAATGTTGAAAATGTCGCCGTCCGGCGACTCGATGACGGCCCGGATTTCCCCGGCAAGGGCGTCGGGCACCCGTTCGTCGGCATCAATCTCGAAGATCCACGCCCCCAGGCAGGCTTCGATACCGGCGTTGCGGCGCTCGCCGTCCCTTTCCCAGGAGCCCTCGATCAAACGATCCGTATAGTCCATTGCTACGGTTTTCGAGTCGTCGGTACATTTATCGAGGACGACAACCGTCTCATCGGCGAAGGAAAGACACTCCAGGCGCGCGGCCAGTTGCGCCTCTTCATTATGGGCGACAACAAGCGCCGAAAGCTGGAGCCCGTCCTTGCTCACGCCGCCGCCTCCGAGGCGCGTCGCCAAAGGGCGTGGGCCGCCGCCTCAACCGTGTCCACGGTCAGGCTATCCATCAACGTCCCGGTCGCCCGGTGATCGAAGTTTTCCGGGAAAATTTCATCGAACGACTTGTCGGCACGCACGGCGGCGCCCAGCGGCCCCCAGGGCGCATACAGTTCATCGAGGCTCGGCCCGAACAAGCCCAGCGTCGGTATCCCCGCCGCCGCCGCCAGATGCATGAGGCCGGAATCGTTACCGACGTAAAAAGTGGCCCTCTCTAGACAGGCGCCGACTTCAAGCAGGTCAAGCTGGCCGACCAAATCGATGCGCCGGTCTTTTGGAATGGCATCGATGAGGCGCAAGGCCATAGGCCGTTCGTCATCAAGCCCGAAAACAGCGACCCGGGCGCCTGGCAGAATGCCGCCCGGCCCCGACAGGCGCTCGATCAAATCAACGAAAGATCCGGCCCGCCAGATCTTCGCCGACCAATTGGCTGTAGGACCAATGGCCAACACCGGCGGCCCGTCGGGAATCAGGGATTTGGCCTGTTCCCGGACATGTTCAGAAAGCCATATTTGGGGCGTCGGCGGTGTTTCGGAAAGACCCATGACCGCCGCCAACTGAACCACCCGGTGCCCCGGCGCCTTGGTACGCCCGAATCGAAAACGCTTCGCCGCCGCCAGAGGATAGGACATCGGCGTGTTCCTAAGATCGACAACGATGTCCCAAAACGAGCCGACAACGCCCGTCCACATGGCCACCCAATGCAGCGAAAACATCATCTTGTCGAGAACGATGATCCGATCCAGGTTCGGCACCGCCACGAACAACGGTGCCGCCGCCGGGCCACAGGCGATGGTAATGCGGGCCTTGGGGTGATCGGCGATCAGCTTGCTCAACAGTCCCGACGATAGAATCGCGTCGCCGACCCGGGTCGAGGTGATAAATAAAATTTTCATACCGCACGTTACCTCGTTTTCGGACCGCCGGCCGAATGGGTGCAAGGGGCCGGTATAGAGCCGAAACCGGGCCAAAATATGACTTATGCCCTATGGCAGCCTTGCACCCTCCGTCATGCCTCCCCACTATCTACACCGACGCCGATGGTTTTTTCTATATACTTCCGATATCTGAAAAACATAAAAGGCCGCCGATGACCGATAACCCCCGCTTCGCGATACTCGAAGACCGCGGTATCTTAGCCGTCTCGGGCTCTGACCGCACAGACTTCCTGCAGGGATTGGTCTCCAATGATATCGGCAAGGTCGCCCCCGGCCACGCCGTTTACGCCGCCTTACTAACGCCCCAGGGAAAATACCTGCACGATTTCTTCGTTTCCGAAGCCACGGGGGAAGGCGCGGACATGTTGCTGCTGGATTGCGAACTGGGCGGCCTCGCGGACCTGCAAAAACGGCTGTCGATCTATAAGCTGCGCGCCGACGTCAGCCTGGAGGATCGCTCCGGGGATTTTACCGTCGCCGCGATTTTCGGCGAAGGATCCATCGAAGCCGCCATGGAGGGCGTTGCCGTCTATGCCGACCCCAGGTTGGCGAAGGCCGGCGTGCGTTGCGTCTTGGCCAAGGCGGACGCCCAAACCCTTCTGGAAAAGGCCGGGTTCACCGCCACCGAGCCCGCCGACTATGACCGGCTTCGGTTGACCCTCGGCCTTCCCGACGCCAGCCGCGACCTGATTCCCGAAAAATCGATCCTGCTGGAGAACGGTTTTGATGAACTGAACGGCATCGATTGGGACAAAGGCTGTTACATGGGCCAGGAACTGACGGCCCGGACCAAATACCGGGGATTGGTGAAAAAGCGGCTGATGCCGGTGACCTTCGTCGGGCCGCCGCCGGAACCGGGAACCCCCATCATGCTGGGCGAAAAAGAAGCCGGTGAAGTGCGCTCTAGCCAGCCGGCCGAAGACGGCGGCATCGGCCTAGCGCTGATACGGTTGGAAGCGCTGGAAAATTCCGCCGACCTTATGGCCGGGGGGGTCGTCGTGACCCCGCAAAAGCCCGATTGGATGGCTCTCTAACGTCGCCTCGACGCCGTGCTTGCGCCATAATGGGCCATGACCGAAAGCCTGACCCAAGCCATCGAGACATTACAGCGCTCAAGGAGCATGCTGGAGCCGGTTCTGGCCAGCTTCGAGAAGCGCGTCGCCCAGTTCGGCGCCGACCCGAGAAGCGCCTTTTGGAAAGACGAGGAATGGCAAAAACGGCGCTATGACATCTTAGCCCGTCTGTTCGACGAACCCGACCGCCTGGGCGGCATCAGCATTACCGATTTCGGCTGCGGCTACGGCGCCTTTTTCGATTATCTGGCTGATCGCCCGGTGATGTCGGGCAGCCGTTATACCGGTATCGACATGTCGGCGGCGATGATCGAAGAAGCCAACGCCCGTATCCGGGACCCGCGCGCCGCCTTCAGGCGCCACCTGATCGCCACCGAGACCGCCGATTACACCTTTGTCTGCGGCACCTACAACATGAACCTGGGCGCAAATAGGGGCGAATGGGCGGATTACGTCAAAGCCAGCCTGGAACAGCTTTGGTCCAAGACCACCAAGGCGATGGGCTTCAACATGCTGCGCCTCGACGCGCCGGACCAGTATCCCGGTCTCTATTACGCCGACGGCATCGAATTCATCAAATTCTGCAGCGAAACCTTAAGCCCGGACGTCACCTACACCGATGACAGGCCGCTGCCGGACTGGACCATTTTCGTGCGCAGGACTTAATCAACATTAGCGGCAATTTGTTCCGCCAGTTTGCCAATTTCGTCCATATCGCCGGGGGCCAGTTCCCAATTCATGGTCAGGCCATCATCCATGCCCCTGGGAATGACATGCACATGAAAATGAAACACCGATTGCTTGGCGCCGGGGCCGTTGGCCTGGAGAATGTTGATGCCGTCCGGGGCTAGGGTTTTCTGCACCGCCCGGGCGGCCCGCCCGGCGCCGGCGAAGGCCTTGCCGATCCATTCCGGGGGCGTTTCCAATATATCCTTGGAATGATGTTTGGGGATGACCAGCACGTGACCGGGCGCGATCGGGTTGACGTCCATGAAAGCCAGGACATCGGCATCTTCCAGGACCTCGAAACAGGGAATTTCACCGCGAATGATCTTACAAAAGATGCAATCGTCATCGAGATGCGCGTCGGTCATTTCTTCCCCCTCCTCCCTAATGTTTCGCCCGACCCCGCCTTTAGTTTTTAAGGGTCAATACCGCTTGCGCCGCCGCCAGCCGGGCGATGGGCACCCGGTAGGGAGAACACGACACGTAGTTCAGCCCGACCGCCTGACAGAAGGCGACCGAAGCCGGATCGCCCCCATGTTCGCCGCAGATTCCCATTTTTAAATCCGGGCGCACCGCGCGGCCGCGCTCGGCCCCGATCCGAACCAATTCGCCGACGCCCGACTGGTCAATGGAAACGAAGGGGTCTTCGGGCAGGATTCCTTGGCTGTGGTAGGTCTCAAGGAAGTGTCCGGCATCGTCGCGGGAAAACCCGTAGGTGGTCTGGGTCAGGTCGTTGGTGCCGAAACTGAAGAATTCCGCGCCCTCGGCAATTTCGCCGGCCATCAGGGCGGCGCGCGGCAGTTCGATCATGGTGCCAGTCATGTATTTCAGCTCCACGCCCGCGGCATCACCGACCTCGGCCGCGACCCGGTCAATCATCTCTTTCAGGATATCGAACTCGGCGCGCACGGACACCAGCGGGATCATGATTTCCGGTTCCGTCGACTTGCCGGCCTTTACGACCTCGACCACGGCTTCGAAGATGGCGCGGGCCTGCATCTCGTAAATTTCAGGGTACGTGATGCCTAACCGGCAGCCCCGGTGACCGAGCATGGGGTTGGATTCTTCCAGTTCCGCCAACCGGTGTTGGATCGCCGCCATGGAGGTGCCGGCGGCCTTGGCGACCTCGGCCATATCCTCTTCCGTATGCGGCAGGAATTCGTTGAGGGGCGGGTCCAACAGGCGGATGGTGATCGGCAGCCCGTCCATAATGATAAACAGCTCGGAAAAGTCCTGGCGCTGATAGGGCAGCAGCTTATCAAGCGCCTGGCGACGCTGGTCTTCATCGGTGGCCAGGATCATTTCGCGCATGTGAATAATGCGCGCAGGGTCGAAAAACATGTGTTCGGTACGGCTGAGGCCGATGCCCTCGGCGCCGAATTTCAGCGCCGTCTCGGCGTCCGTCGGCGTTTCGGCATTGGCGCGCACGCCCATGGTCCGCACCTCATCGACCCATTCCATCAGGGTCGCAAAATCGCCGGTCAATTCCGGCTGGATCATCGGCACCGCGCCGACCATGACCTCGCCGCTGGAACCGTCGACGGTAATGACATCGCCTTCCGATAATTCCTCCCCCATCGCCACCAAAACCTTAGCGTCGGTATCGACGCGCAGGTCGCCGGCGCCGGATACGCACGGGATGCCCATGCCGCGGGCGACGACGGCGGCGTGGGACGTCATGCCGCCGCGGGTTGTCAGAATGCCCTCACTGACGTGCATGCCGCCGATATCTTCGGGTGACGTTTCCTTACGCACCAGGATTACCTTTTCGTCGCGTCCGGCCCAGGCCTCGGCGTCGGCGGCGGAGAACACGATCTTGCCGGTGGCCGCCCCCGGGCTGGCCGGCAACCCGTGACCCAGCAATTCCCGTTCGGCGTCCAGGTCCAGCGTCGGGTGAAGCAATTGGTCCAGCTTCGCCGGGTCGATGCGCAAGATTGCCTCATTCTTGTCGATCAGCCCTTCGGCGACCATGTCGGTGGCGATTTTCAAGGCCGCCTTGGTGGTCCGCTTGCCGGCCCGCGTTTGCAGCATCCACAGTTTGCTCTTCTCGACCGTGAATTCCATATCCTGCATGTCGGTGTAGTGGTTTTCCAGCTTCGAACGCACGTCGACAAGGTCGGCGTAAAGACCCGGCATGGCGCTTTCCATGGACGGCAAATCCGTTCCCGTCGCCGTCTTTTCGGCATCCGTCAGCGGCTGCGGAGTGCGGATGCCGGCGACCACGTCCTCGCCCTGGGCGTTGATCAGAAATTCGCCGTAGTAACTATTGTCGCCGGTCGACGGGTTGCGGGTGAAACAGACGCCGGTGGCGCAATCGTCGCCCATGTTGCCGAAGACCATGGCCTGGATGTTGACCGCCGTGCCCCATTCGGCGGAAATCCTGTGCAGGCGCCGGTAGGTGATGGCGCGGTCGTTCATCCATGAGCCGAAGACGGCGCCGATCGCCCCCCACAACTGTTGCATGGGGTCCTGGGGAAACGGCTTGCCCAGTTCCTTCTCGACCAGGGCCAGATAATCATCGACCAGGGCGCGTAAATGGTCGGGGGTCAATTCGGTGTCCAGCTCGACACCGCACTCGGCCTTGTGGTCTTCCAGCAGGTCTTCGAAATTATGGTGTTCGACGCCCAGCACCACATCGCCGTACATCTGGATGAAACGGCGGTAGCTATCGTAGGCGAACCGTTCATCGCCGCTGTCCTTGACCAGTCCTTCGACGGTGGTGTCGTTGAGGCCGAGGTTGAGGACGGTGTCCATCATCCCCGGCATCGAGGCGCGGGCGCCCGACCGGACCGAAACCAACAGCGGCTTATCCGGGCTTCCGAAGGTGCGCCCCAGGGTCTTTTCGATTTTTGCCAAGGCCTTGGTGACGCCGTCTTCAAGGCTGTCCGGATAGGCGTTGGCGTGCTCGGTGAAATGGGTGCAGACCTCGGTGGTGATGGTGAAACCGGGCGGCACCGGCAGGCCGAGACTGCTCATTTCCGCCAGGTTGGCCCCCTTGCCGCCCAACAGGTCGCGCATGCCGGCGGACCCTTCCGCCTTGCCGTCACCGAATTCGTAAATCCACTGGGTCATTTATCTCTACCTTCTTGATTGGTCCCTGTCGCGGCGTCTTGGTCCGCACCAAGCCGATCGGTGACGCCGCTCCCCGCCTCTTGAATTTTAGAAAAATCGGCGACGTCATTTAGCGCAGAACTGATTTCAGATAAAAGCCTAAGTCTGTTTTCTCGCAATGCCTCATCCTCGCAGTTGACCGTTACTTGGTCGAAAAAATCATCAACCGGCTTTCTTAACCCGGCAAGCTGACCCATCGCCGCATGAAAATTTTCGTCTTTCAGGGCTTCGGCAATCGTCGGGGCGGTGCTTTTCAGTTCCTTGTGCAAACTCTTTTCTTCCTTCAATTCCAGGCGTTTCTCATCCACGTCACCGTCGTAGCGCTTGGCGTCCTTCTTTTCCTCGATACGGACGATGTTGGCGGCGCGTTTATAGGCAACCAGAAGGTTGCCGCCGTCATCGGTGTCGAGGAACGCGCCTAGGGCTTCGACCCGCGCCAGCAGCCGCACCAGGTCGTCTTCGCCACCGAGAGAGAAAACTGCATCAATGTGATCGTGACGGACACCCTTCTCCTTGAGATGAACCTTCAGGCGGTCGGCGAAGAAGGCCAATAAATCGGCGACGTCGCAATCACCTTGGGCGTTGTCAAAGACCTCTGCCAGCGGAAGGCGCAATCCGTTCTCAAGGATCAGCCGGATGACGCCGAGCGCGGCGCGGCGGAGCGCGAACGGGTCTTTCGAGCCGGTCGGTTTTTCATCGATAGCCCAGAACCCGGCCAGGGTGTCGATCTTGTCGGCCAAGGCGACGGCGATGCTGACCGGCGCCGACGGGCAGGCGTCGCCCGGCCCTTGGGGGGCATAGTGCTCGGCGATGGCAGCGCATACTTCCGGTTTTTCGCCGTCATTGAGGGCGTAATACCGTCCCATGACGCCTTGCAGGTCGGGGAATTCGGCGACCATGCCGGTCGACAGGTCGGCCTTGGCCAGCAATGCCGCCCGCATGGCGGTATCGGCATCGGCGCCACAATAATCCGCCACCGCACCGGCCAACTGTTCGATCCGAAGCGCCTTATCCAACATCGTATCCAATTTGGCGTGGAACACTCGTCCGCCCAACTCCTGAATGCGGGAATCGAGGCGGCGGCTTCGATCCTGATCCCAGAAAAACTTGGCGTCGGACAGCCTTGCGCGCAGCACCCGTTCGTTGCCGGCGACGACGGCCTTGCCCTTGTCCGCCGTCTCGGTGTTGGCGACGACGATGAATTTCGGCGCCAGCTTGCCGTTGGCGTCCAGGAGCGCGAAATATTTCTGATGATGGCGCATCGACGTGGTCAGCACTTCGTCCGGCAAATCCATAAAGTCACTATCGATAGCGCCCATCAGCACTACCGGCCATTCGACCAGCCCGGCGACCTCGGCCAGCAGACCGGGATCGTCCTTGAGTTCCAGCTTCGCCGCCTTGGCCAGTTTCCCGGCCGCGGCCTCGATGCGGTCGCGGCGCTCGGCGGCGTCCAAAATAACATGCGCCTTTTCCAGCTTCGCTTTGTAGTCGGCGACGTCTTTGACCTTGAACGATTTGGGGCTGAGGAAGCGGTGGCCGACAGTACTATCCGACGCCTCAACCGGGCCGAATTGGACGGCAATTACGGCACCGGAGAAAATACAGGCCATCCCCTGCAGGGGACGCACCCAGCGGACCGTATTGTCGGCCCAACGCATCGACTTGGGCCATCCCAGGGCGGCGATTGCCCCGCCCATGATATCCGCCAGCAGGTCTTTCGTCTGCCCGCCCTTCTGCTCGACTTGGGCGAAGTAGAATTCGCCTTTGTCGGTTTCGCGCTTTTCAATCTTCGTCCCTTCGGGCAGCGATCCCTTAAAACCGGCGACGGCTTTTTCAGGCGCACCGGTGCTGGGCCCCCGGCGTTCCTCGGAAATATCCGGTGTGCTTTCGGGGATGCCGTCGACCACCAACGCCAGACGGCGCGGCGTGACGAAGGCGTCGGCATTGTCGAACGCCAACCCGGCCTTTTTCAGCCCGTCACAGACCAGGCGTTTGAGATCATCCGCGGCGCGCGCCTGCATGCGGGCCGGGATTTCCTCGCTTAACAGTTCCAGAAGCAGCTCGGGCATTGCCTAGGAGACCCCTTGGCTGTTCAGCCACATTTCACAGCAGTCCTTGGCCAGCGCCCGGATGCGGCCGATATAGGCCTGGCGTTCGGTCGCCGAGATGGCGCCGCGGGCATCGAGCAGGTTGAACAGATGGCTGGCCTTCAGGCACTGGTCATAGGCCGGCAACGCGACCTCGGCCTTCAAGGCGTTTGCACATTCCTTTTCGGCGTCCTGAAAGTGGGCTTTCAGCATCTCGACATCGGCGATTTCGAAATTATATTTGGAATATTCCTGTTCGGCCTGCAGGAAGACGTCGCGGTAAAGGACGCCCCCCTCTTCCACCGGTAAGCCGTTCCAGTCTAGGTCAAAGACGTTATCGACGCCCTGGATATACATCGCCAGCCGTTCCAGGCCGTAGGTCAGTTCCACCGACACCGGGTCGCAGTCAAAGCCGCCGACCTGCTGGAAATAGGTGAATTGGGTGACTTCCATGCCGTCGCACCAGACTTCCCAGCCGAGACCGGCGGCGCCCAGCGTCGGGCTTTCCCAATCGTCCTCGACGAAGCGGATATCGTGGCGGCCGGGATCGATGCCGATATCCTTCAGGCTTTGCAGGTACAGCGCCTGGACGTCATCGGGCGACGGTTTCAGGATCACCTGGAACTGGTAATAGTGCTGCAGGCGGTTGGGGTTTTCGCCATAACGGCCATCGGTGGGCCGCCGGGACGGCTGTACGTAAGCGGCGTTCCATTCTTTCGGACCAAGGGCGCGCAGCGCCGTGGCGGGGTGAAAGGTGCCGGCGCCGACCTCTAAATCGTAGGGTTGCAGGATGACGCAGCCTTGCGCAGCCCAAAAGGCCTGAAGCCTGAGGATCAGCGACTGAAAACAAGTGTCGGATTTAGACGCTGACGGCATGGCGCCGGGGCCTCTTGGCAATGTTTGTGCAGGTGCGAAATTAGCCGGGGGCCAAAGGCCGGTCAAGCCGCCCGAATCGGGATTCCTTTAACCCTGATAGGGGCAGTTGTCCTTGCCGCAGTCCTTTGCCCCCTGCACCGCCACGAAGGCCCCGCAGACGGCGCATTCGACCATTTCCTCGGCATCCCCGGTGGCGCTTGAGCTATCGGCGGAACCCGCACCGCCACCGGACCCCCCGGCGCCGCGGCGAAGCTTGTCCTTGGCTTCTTTTTCGCGAATCACCTTCATCCGGCCGACCCACTTGAAGCCGTACCAGACCGCCACGACGACGGCGACGGTGAACAAAAGCTTTTGAATGCTGAATCCCAACATGGCCGCCTTTTTAGGGCGCGCCGGGTGGAGGGTCAAGGCGGGTTGTACGTTCCACCGGTTGGTTGGAAGCCATCCAACCCATCACCGGCAAAAAGAGTACAGATTGCCCCTAGGCCCGTGTTACTGTTTCTCAAATTGGGAGGATTAATAATGCACCGCATCGAAACCGTTGCCGTTCAAGACAGCCCCATGGAAGTCTTTATGTTCGAGCCCGAGGGCGAGGGTCCGCATCCCGGTATCGTGCTGGCCCAGCACATCCCGGTCGGCCACACCGGCGTCGAAAACGACACGTTTACCTTGAAGGCCGCCGAACGCTTCGCCGAAAACGGCTTCGCCGTGGCAGCACCCTTCATCTTTCACTGGTGGCCGAAAGAAGAAGAGATGCAGGTCAAACGCGACGAATTCCGCGACGATTGGACGACCTTGGACCTTCGGGCGGCTTATGATCTATTCGCCGCCCAGGACAATGTCGACAGCAATCGCATCGGCATCGTCGGCCATTGCTGGGGCGGCAGGGTGGCCTGGCTCGGCGCCTGCCATAACCCGGATTACAAGGCCTGCGCCGTCTTTTACGGTGGCCGGATCAAGTTGCCCCTGGGCCCCGGGACGCCGCCGGCCATCGACCTCGCCGGCAACATCACCTGTCCCGTCATCGGGCTGTTCGGGAACGAAGATGAAAATCCGTCGCCGGCGGATGTCGACGATTATGATGCCGCGCTTACCGCCGCCGGCGTGCCCCATACCTTCCACCGCTATGACGGCGCCGGCCATGCCTTCCAAAACTTCCCCAGCGAAGAAAAATACCGCCATGAGGCCAGCGAAGACGCCTGGGACAAGGTCCTGGCGTTTTTGAACGAAACCCTCGGCTAGGCGGCGGCTTCTAGGACAGGTCCAGCGCCCCGGCATCGCGGAGGATCGCCTCGGCTTGGGGCGTAAAGGCGCCATCGGGTTGATGCAGGACAAGGCCCGGGGCCGTTCTTGCCTCCCTTATTCCACCCTTGGCCCCACCCTTATTAGCCTGGCGGGCCTGGACGATGACCCGTTTCGCCTCTCCGTTCTGTTGTTTTTGCCACAACGGAAAGACCACCACATCGCCGGCGGTTTTACGCAGCCCGGCAACAACCTCATCGGCGCGGTCGAAACGATGGACCAGGGTAATGGTGCCGCCGTCGGCAACCATCACCGACAGAAACCCCAGCCAGTCATCGAGCGCGGCGCCGTCCTCAACCGTCGCCGCCCGCTTGGCCGGATCCGGTGGCGGGTTACCGTGCCCTGCCGGTAGATAAGGCGGATTGGCCATGACATGGTCGAAACCGCCGGGTTTGAGGCCGCCCGGGGGGGCAAGCAGGTCGCCTACGAGGAACGACACCCGGCCGGATAAACCGCTTGCCTTAGCGCTGCCGTCGGCCAGGGCGACCAGGCCGGCCTGCGCCTCCAGGCCGGTGACTTGGCATCCCGCCACCCGCGCCGCCAACGCCAGGGACGCGGCCCCGGTTCCGGACCCGGCGTCGAGAACCCTGTCGGTGGGATTCGCGGGAATGGCGGCGGCCAGCAACACCGGGTCGATGGCGGCGCGATAACCGCCCTTGGGTTGGAAAATAATCACCCGCCCGCCCAGCAACCGGTCTTCGGTTGTGTCAGCCAGGGCCACCATTCTGAATATCCTCGGCCTCGATCAACAGCAGTTTGGCCTGGTTGAGGTTATGGCTTTCGACCATGACCCGGCGTTGGATGGCCGAAATGCTGCCTTCCATGACACTGGCATGGGTATCCAGGACCACGGCGTCGATGTTTTCGCCGTCCAGGCGGGCGGTCAGCCAGGACAAAAACACTGCATCGTTGCTGCGCACCAATTCTTCCATCAAAGTCTCCGGGCTTGCCCTAGGGCGATGGCATTCCTAAAATTCATTTTAACAGTCCCCATGCTCACCCTGTCGGACGCAAGGGTCAAGCCACCAAGGAGGATTACCGTTGGGCGTCGTTGTCAATCTGGACGAAAAACTGGACCGCAAGCCATCGCTTGACCGGTTAAGTGAATTGGTCGCCGACGATATTAAGGCGGTGAATGCGCTGATCGTCCGGCATATGGACAGTCCGGTCGACTTGATTCCGCAATTGGCCGGCCACATCATCGCCGGCGGCGGCAAGCGGCTGCGGCCGATGCTGACTCTGGGATCGGCGCGCATGTGTGGGTATCAGGGTTCCCGTCACTTAGGGCTAGCGGCATCGGTGGAATTCATCCACACCGCGACCCTGTTGCACGACGATGTCGTCGATGAAAGCGATCTCCGGCGCGGACTGGCGTCGGCCAATGCGGTCTGGGGCAACAAGGCCAGCGTGCTGGTCGGTGATTTCCTGTTCAGCCGTGCGTTTCAGTTGATGGTGGCGGACGGATCCCTTGAGGTGTTGGATATCCTGTCCCATGCATCGGCGGTGATCGCCGAGGGCGAAGTGATGCAGTTGATCACCACCAACGACACGGAGACCGGAGAGCCCGCGTATCTGGATGTCATAAAGGCCAAGACCGCCCAATTGTTCGCCGCCGCGTGCAAGATCGGCACCGTCGTCGCCGAACGGCCAAAGGTGGAAGAAGAAGCCCTCGATACATTCGGCATGAACCTAGGCATCGCCTTCCAAATGATCGACGACGTGTTGGATTATTCGGCCAAACAGGCAACCTTGGGCAAAACCGTCGGCGACGATTTCAGGGAAGGCAAGATCAGCCTGCCGGTGATTTTGGCATTCCACCGTGGCAACGACGACGACAGAAAATTCTGGCGGCGCACCCTGGAAGACCAGGAACAGACGGAAGGCGACCTGGAACACGCCATCCACCTGATGGAGAAACACTCGGCCTTGGAAGATTCGGTTGAGCGCGCCCGCCATTACGGCGCCATCGCCAGGGACGCATTGGGTATCTTCGCCGACAGCCCGCACAAAAATGCCTTTATCAAACTCATCGATTTCTGCATCGAACGGGCTTACTGATCCCCATCATCGGGGTTCTTGCCCGAAACGCGCCTGGGCGCTATAACGCGCCAGCGGTTCACCGCCCATCGGGCGCCGCTGTCGTTTTTTTACCACTGTCGGGGCGTGGCGCAGCCTGGTAGCGCACCTCGTTCGGGACGAGGGGGTCGGAGGTTCAAATCCTCTCGCCCCGACCACTTAAACCTCCGGTTTTCCGGGGGTTTGCCGACTGAGCAAAGCTCTTTTTAGGGTCAATATCATGAATCTTGAAGGCGCTCCGGAAAGAGTCGCACGCGCCCAATAGCGGCAGCGCCGCCGCAAGAAGCACCATTGCCGGAAGCCGGTGCGAAACCCACCGTGCTAGGCGCACGGCCGAAAATGTAGCTGACATGTGTCCCTCCCTGTCGCCAGTGCAAGCCATAACATTGCACTGCATGTATTCTATTTTTATTATTATTCTAAAATACTATTACAACCTGTGTTATCAGTCAATCAAAGAGGTATGTTAACCGGCCTGACACAACGCACGGGCGAGTTCTGCGAACCCTGCGCCGCCCCGGGCCTCGGTCACGTAGGCGGGCTCGGCAGCGAGGCTTATTTCGGCGTCGGCAATATTGGCGACGCCGACCGAGTGGGGGAAGAAATCGAACATCGGCACGTCGTTGGGGGAATCGCCGACGAAGACCAGCGCTTCCTTGTCGGCTTCCAGATCGATGCCGAAGTCCTCGTTCAGCATCCGCCCGGTCATGGTGAGCTTATCATAGTCGCCGAACCAGCCGTTGACGTGAATGGAACTGACCTTGGCGGTGGCGCCGCAGGCTTCGAAGATATCGACGATCCGCTGAATATCGTCTGCCGGCAAGCGCGCCACATCCTCGCAAAAATCAATGGCCAAATCGGCTTCCCGGTATTGCTGATCCGACGCCACGGCGGTTCCCGGCACGGCGTTCAGGATTTCGTCGCGCACGGCATCCAGGCGGCGGCGGTTTTCCGCCCTTATCTCATCGCTGGCCTCGAATCGTTTGGTGAAGGTCCGCGTTTCATGGCTATAGCGAAAATAGAATGCGCCGTTCTCACCGACGACGCCGTTCACCGGCCACATGCGGGCGATATGGTCGCACCAACCGGCCGGCCGCCCGGTTATGGGAAATACCAGTAATTCTGCGTCCTGCAAGGCTTCCAGGGCGGCGTAGGCCGCCGCCGTTAGGTGCCCATCCGTGGTCAAGGTATCATCGATATCGCACAACACCGCCTTGATGTTGCGCCGGGCATCCATCGGAAAGGACTCAAGGGGAAGCATGGGATGTCCTCCCTCAGGTAATCCGGCTTCTCACCGCCGCCGAAACGAACTCACTCACCACCACCACGGCGAAAATAGCGACCAGAAGGACGGATACCTGTTCCCAACGGAAAAGGTTCATCGTCGAATAGAGAAGAATGCCGATGCCACCGGCGCCGACGAACCCAAGGACGGTGGATTCACGGATATTGATATCCCAACGGTAGACCGTTGTTCCGTAAATCACCGGCAGCACCTGGGGCAGGATGCCAATCCAGAGAACCTGAAGCCGGCTGGCCCCGGTTGCCTCAATGGCTTCCACGGTACCTTCATCGATTTCCTCGATGGCCTCGGCCACCAGCTTGCCCATGAAGCCGATGGACCGGAAAGCGATGGCCCAAACCCCGGCAACGGGTCCGGGACCGAAGATGGCGACGAACAAGAGGGCCCAGACCACGGTATTGACCGAGCGCGACGCCACCAGGATAAAACGCCCGATGACCCAGGTCGTCCGGTTGATGGTGGTGTTGCGGGCCGACAGGAAGGCGATGGGAAAGGCAATAAACACGGTGACGATGGTACCGAGCGTCGCAATGTGAATGGTTTCGATAAGGGCGTCGATAACGGCGCCTAAAACATCCCAATCGGGCGGCACCATCCGGGTAAACAGGTCCATGGCCTGTTCCCCGGCGTCTTCGAAGTATTCCCACGGCAGATCAAGGCTGCGGACCGACCAGGCGACAACGAACACGACGCCCACGTACCAGATGTAACGGAACAGCGTTTGCCGGGGCGAGTGCCGCCGCCAGATCTCGGGATGCTTGAGGGCGTGTTCGGCGGGGCTCATCTCAGGCGGCTCCGGGCCCAGTTGGAAAAAATTTCGCCCAGGAACACCAGGGCGATGATGGTCAGCAGGATGGCGAGGGAGAAATCGTAATCATAGCGTTTGAACGAAGCCGCCAAGACTTGGCCGATACCACCGCCACCGACGATGCCGACGACGGTCGAATGGCGGATGTTGGCATCCAGCCGGTAAATCGAAACCCCCAGATACCGGGGCAACGCTTGCGGCGTGATGCAGTAGACCAGGAACTTCATGTAGCTGGCGCCCGTCGCCCTTATCGCCTCCATCTGGCCCGGCGGCATGTTTTCGATGTCTTCCGCCAGCATTTTGGAGATGAAGCTGACTGACGCGATGATCAGCGTCAGCACCCCCGCCAACGGCCCGAAACCGACAATCTTGACGAAAAAGATGGCCCAGATGATTTCATGGAAAGTGCGCGACAGGATAATGATGAAACGGGCAACCAGATAGACGGGCCGGGGCGCCAGGTTGGACGCCGCGCATAGCCCCAGCGGCACCGCCAGGATCATGCCGAACAGGCTGGCCGCAAACGCCATCTGAACGCTGACCAGAAGTTCGCGGGACAGCAGTTCCCAACGGTCAAAATTGGGTGGGAACATGCGCGACAGCATATCCCCGGCCCGGGGAATGCCGCGGGCGGCCCGCACCCAGTCCACCTCCAGCGATCCCACCGACCAGAACAGATAGACCAGGACAAGGCCGAGAAGGCCGTACCGGTAGACAGGATTTTCAATCAGCTTGATGGTGTGCCATTCAAGCCGTTCGGGGTTTTGGGAATCCGCCGGGCTGCTCATCCGGAGGAGGCTTCTCTAATGAAGCCCTTGTCCTTTTTCTTCTCTTTGTCATCGCCGGGGTCTTCTCCGTCCTCGTCTTCTTCGTCGTCCTTGCGGATGGTAGTGCTCCAATCCTCTTCGCCGTAGATATCGGTCAAAACGTCGGCGGTAACATCCTTGGCGGTGCCGTCAAAAACGATTTCGCCGTCGCGCAAGCCGACGATACGGTCCGAAAACGTTTGCGCCAAGGCCACGTCGTGGATGTTGACCAGAGCCGGGGTGCCGAGTTCATGGGCCAGCTCGACCAGGATGCGCATGATCTGGCGTGACGTCTTGGGGTCCAGGCTGGCGGTCGGTTCATCCACCAGCAACAGGTCCGGCGCCTGCATCAAGGCCCGGGCGATGCCGACGCGTTGGCGCTGTCCGCCGGAAAGGGCATCGGCGCGGGTATCCTGGTAACCGGCAAGACCGACCCTGTCCAGAAGCTTGAAAGCGGCGGCCACATCCGATGGCGGATAACGGCGGAGATAGGCCTGCCAGAAATTGACATAGCCCAAACGCCCGGAGAGGACGTTTTCCATGACCGTCAGGCGTTCGACCAGGTTGTATTCCTGAAAGATCATGCCCATGCGGCGGCGCGCCTTCCTGAGATCACTTCGCCCGAGGGTGGTGATTTCGGTGCCTTCCAGGTTGACGCTCCCCGATGTCGGTTCCACCAAGCGGTTGATGCACCTAATCAGGGTCGACTTGCCGGCCCCCGAGGGGCCGATGATGGCGACCACCTGCGGTTCGCCAACAGTGAAAGTCACGCCCTTGAGCGCGGCCGTGCCCGTGGGGTAGGTCTTGGCGAGTTCGGTAACGGTGAGCATGAAAAGAGTTCCCCCCGCAATCGTGGCCGCCCTTAAAGAGGGCGGCCACTGCGTTGCAGTTTGATAGGGTTTCGATCCGGTCCTTAGCCCTTCTTTTTCTTTTTCTTCTTCTTTTTGACCTTCAGACCCTTGAGAGATTCCTGGGTATACACCGTGCCATTGGTTTTCTGGATGGTACGGATGTCGGACCAGTGGTCCTTGAAGCTGATCGAGATGAAGCGGTCGGATTTCTTTCCGAATTCCTTATGCAACGCGGTTCCGGTCCAGTCGAACGACAGGAAGGCATAGGTGATTTGCCGCTGGAGGTCCGGATGCAGATTGTGGGCATAGCCATAGGACGTGGTCGGGAACAGCTTCGACTGCCAGATGATTCGGAGGTCGGCCTTGTTGACGATGCCTTTGTCGTGCATGCGGTCCAGCACGCTCGACGCGATCGGGGCGGCGTCATAGTCCTTGTTGGCGACGCCCATGATCGAGTTGTCGTGCTTACCCGAATACTTGACCTTGTAATCTTTGTCGGGCTCGACGCCGAGCGACTTGAACAACGCCCTGGGCGCCTGGTTGCCAGAATTGGACGACGGCGTCACGTGGGCGATGTTGCGCCCCTTCATGTCGGAGACCTTCTTGATGTCGGTGTCCTTGTGGGTGATCAACTGCAGCCTGTAGCCGAACCTGCCGTCGTGCTTGCCCATGATGGCGATCGGCACGTAACCGGCCAGGTTGACGCCGAACACGGTCGGACCGGTGGAAATTCCGGCCACGTGCAGGCGGCCGGAACGCATGGCCTCGACTTGGGCGGCGTAGGATTCGGCGCCGTACCACTTGACCTTCTTTCCGGTCGCCTTGGCGAGATGGTCCATGAATTCGGTGAACACGTTCTCATAGACGGACGGGTCTTCGACCGGGGTGTACGAGAAAACAAGGGTGCTGGGATTAAGCCATTTGCTATTATCAGCCGGGGTGTCGGCGACCAGGTCGCCGTCATCGTCGCAAAAACGCTTATCCAGGTCGCCGCGATTACCGCATGCCGCCGCAGCCGGACTGAGGGCGCCGGCTACCAAGGCCAACGCAAAGGCGCAGGAGATGCCTGTGAGCACCAGACGCCTAGTCAAAGAAAATAAAAACATGGTCACTCTCCCTAGATTTTTTTTCAACATTCCCGAAATGGGGCTGAAAACTGTTTATAGAGTTAAATAGTGGCAACCTCTGGGCCTGAATGCAATGAGATAAGGGCGCCCGAGAAAACTAAGTTTACCGCCCCCAAACAACCCGCTTGACTGACGGTAAGCAGGAACTCACCCTAGGTGAAAATAACCAGGGGGATATGGTGCGCAACACCATAATCGGCATTGTTATCGGTATCGTGATCGGCGTCGTTGTCGGGGCGACGGTCGTTGCCCCGAGGCTGAAACCGGCGGAAAGCCTGACCGCCACCACGCCAAGTCTGCACCCCAATAACCCGAAGGCCGGAACGACGGTAGAGGTTGCTCTGCTCCCGGCAGAAAAGACCCCTGAAAAGACCCCTGAAAAGAAGGATGAGACGGTTGAAAAGACGGTCGCCCCCGAAGCCAAGGATGAGGCCAAGGACGAGGGCGAGCCCAAGCCGCCGGAAATTCAAAACGCGGCGACGGCCACCGTTATGCCGCCCGCGGGGCCGCCCGTTATTCCGCCACACGACCATCCGCCACCGCCACAACTTGCCGAGCCGGGGGCCCTTCACTGGAAAATGGGCAGTGCCTATGCCAGCGCCCTGCCGCAACTGGGCACCCTGGCGAAAAAACTGGACCGGGATATCTGGCGGGTATCCAACGGCATGCTGGAAATCAAGTTCTTCGAGCCGGGCGCCCTGGTGCCGCCGTTGGAAATGTTCGATGCCGTGCGCGCCGGGGCCATCGACGCGGCCTTTTCCTCGCCTGGTTTCTGGGGCAACAAGATTCCGGCCCTGCATCTTTTCGCCGCCATACCCTTCGGGCCATAGGCTCAGGAATTCCTGGCATGGATTTACTTCGGTGGCGGTCAGGAGCTATTCAACGAAATTTACCACGCCAACGGTATCCACAGCCTGTTTTGCGGATTGATCGCGCCGGAAGCCGCCGGTTGGTTCCGCAAGCGCATCCGCACCGTCGATGACCTGAAAGGGCTGAAAATGCGGTTTTTCGGCCTTGGCGCCAAGGTCATGAAAAAGCTTGGCGTCGTCACCTCCCGGTTGACCTCTGGCGATATCTTCGTCGCCTTCGAGAACGGCGAAATCGACGCCGCCGAATTTTCCATGCCGGCCATCGACATGAAGCTGGGGCTTCATCGCATGATCAAAAATTATTATTTCCCCGGCTGGCATCAGCCGGCGACCCTGTTTGAATTGATGATCAATCTGAAAAAGTGGGAGTCGCTGCCGGCCTCGGGCAAAGCCCAGGTCGAGGCCGTGTGCGGCGACAATATCCGGTATGGATTGGCGGAAGGAGAAGCGTCGCAATTCCAGGCCTTGAAGACGCTCCGATCAGAGGGCGTCAACATCCGCCGCTGGCCGGGAGAAATCCTGGATGCCCTAAAAATAGCCTGGGGCGAAGTCGCGCGTGAGGAAGCCAAAGCGGACAAGGACTTCAAACGGGTCTGGGCGTCGTTAAGCGCCTTTCGCGAAAACTACACAATTTGGCGGGAACTCAACCAGCCTTAGGGGGCAGCGTTCAAGCGGCCTCATCGGTTTCGGCAATATCGCTCGGTAGCGCACTCATCTTGGTCAGCAGGTAATTTAAATCGGCGGATTCGAATTCGACGCCCAGGTCGTCGTATTGGGTCATGATCCGCTCAATCATGCGCCGGGAATACCGTTCCCGGTCGTGCGCACGGCCATCGTAATCCATTTCCAGGGAGACATCGACGGCGGCCCTGATAGCGATCAGCTGAGGCACCGGAATGTTCGCCTTACGGCAAAGGGTCCTGAGACCCAACATGCCGGAATCATAAATCAAGGAGCGCGCGTTCAATAGCGGCACCTTGGCCAGTTCCGCCATTCCCGCCTCGAAGAACGTCAAATCTCCCATGCATAGGCCGCGCAGAATGATCGATGGTGTCAGCCGCCCATTTTCATGCAATTGCTTGACCAGTGTTTCAACATCGCCTTCGTCGGAATCAGCGGATAGCGAAATCACCGCCCGCTCGCGGGTTTGCAGGATCAAATCGGTGACCACGTTGTCGGGCAGGTCGTGGCGGCTAATCAGGTCCGCCGCGAATTTCTCCGAAACCACCGTAACCAATCGTTCGGACACCCTGACCGGCAACTTGGGGCGGTGGACAATGGCGTCCTGGACATCCTCGTTTTCGCCGTATTCCTTGACCGCCTTGAGCAAGGAGCTTTCCGAAATCCGGGCGCCCTCGTTGGCAATCAGGCTGGTAACGGCTTTTTCATTGCCGGAGTCCACTATTTTCTCCGAAACGGACTCGGACACGGTTGCCCGTTTGGCGATGGCGACCTGTTTTTCCGGTGATTGGCTGGCGATGATCTCGATCAGATCGGCATCGGTCAAGACCTCGGAGAACTGCAAAACCGGCAACGCCACCTGCTCCACATCTTTGGCCAGGCTTAAAGCCACATCGTGGGGGATGGCAGAATTTTCCTTTAGATTTAACGCCAGGGCCTCGCGGACACGAACCTCGGCATCCTTGACCATGACCCGGAAAATATCCTCGGCCATGCGGCGCTCAGTATCGTTCAAGGTGCCGGCATTGAAGCCTTCGGCAATCTTGGTCGAGGTTTCGATGCGGGTATCGGCGGAAGGATCCACCAACAGCCGGGAAACGTCATCCTTTGTCAGTTCTTTCTTGGTCATGTGACGGTTCTCATTTGTTTTTCGCTGTCCCAAAGCAAAAACACACGCCATTTGAGGCATTATAGACCCCACATATAGGGTGAAGGGGCCTTATTATCTAATAATTACAAAAAAATCGGCTCATACAGTGATATTCATCACATTTAGGGACCATAAAGCCCTTTAATTTGCTTTATTGATTTCGCAGAGTTTGATTTTGCTCCCTCGTAATGGTTGCAAGGTCAGGGCCAAGCCCATATATAGAGACCGACTTTTTAAATTCACAGTTCTCCCGTCCATAATTTAGAGGCTCACCATGAATAAAGAAAAAATCGCCGCCGTGGCCCTGGCCGCTGCAATGGCACTGACAAGCGCTTCGGCGGTGGCCGCCGGAAATGCCAAAAAGGGAAAAAAGGTTTTCAATAAGTGCAAGGCTTGCCATGCCGTCAAAGCCGGTAAGAATAAGGTCGGCCCGTCACTGGCCGGCGTCGTCGGCCGCAAGGCGGGCACCGCCTCCGGCTTCAAGCGCTACAAGGGTCTCAAGGGCGCGGACTGGACCTGGGACGAGGCGCTTCTTGACGAGTACCTAACCGATCCCAAAAAGTTCGCCAAGGCGCGCACCGGCAAGAAGACCTCCATGACCTTTAAGCTGAAAAAAGCCGGCCAGCGGGCCGACGTCATCGCCTATTTGGCGACGCTTAAATAAAGCTTTTCACGGCCTAGAAAACAAAAACGCCGCCGGGTGCCAAGCCGGGGGCGTTTTTTTATGGGTGATGGGAAAAGGACTCCAGGAGCCGCCTACATCAATGTCATCCACAAACCGAGGCTGCTCAGCGATAACGGGGCGTCTTATATCTCCGGCGATCTGGCTGACTGGCTTGAAGACCAGGGCATGGACCACGTCCGGGGTGCGCCATACCATCCGC
>Ga0187833_10001208_pt1 | contig 29946 bp, 37 predicted proteins | sample ETNtaG_37_FD_167968 | JGI IMG/M metagenome (GOLD analysis project Ga0187833, IMG submission 167968) | Marine microbial and viral communities from oxygen minimum zone, Eastern Pacific Ocean - ETNP2014_SV_400_PacBio MetaG (Illumina Assembly) | ecosystem: Environmental > Aquatic > Marine > Hypoxic...
GGGTTGAATACCCATAAAGATACCTTAGCTGAACTTAAGGAGCCTTTGCCTGCAGCCATCAAAGGGTCACCTCTAAAATTACGAGATAAATCTGGGTTATTTATTGGTGCAAGGATGGGAAGGCCTGAGAAAGCCAAAATTAGAAAATTAAAGGGAAGCCCCCAAGTTCTATTTCCTGTTGGAGAAGCAGGAGGGAGGATGCGATCTTTCCAGAGTGCTTTGGATAAAGGTAGTATTCATGCTGAGTTTCCCTATTATTTTTGTGACACTTGCAAAAAAGATAGTATTGCCAGAGTTTGTGTATATTGTGGAGAGATTGCAACGCAACGGTATTTTTGTAGACAATGTGGAAGTTTGGAGAAAGAAGAGTGTGAACATGGGAAGGCTATGACCTTTAAATTGCAAAAAGTCAATCTCCATGAGTATTTTTATGCATGTAGGAAGAAAATGAAAATGGATAATCATTCAGATCTTATTAAAGGGGTGAGGGGAACTTCAAACCGAGATCATATGCCTGAATATTTGTCTAAAGGTATTTTACGTGCTAAACATCAAATTTATGTCAATAAAGATGGGACCACTCGATATGATATGACTCAAGTCCCTATTACCCAATTTAAACCTATAGAGATTGGTGTGGGAATTGAGAAGTTGAATGAATTGGGATATACTGTAGATGTGCATGGCAAGTCTTTGGTTGATGAAAATCAAGTGTTAGAACTTCGATCTCAGGATGTCATTTTACCTGCTTGTCCAGAATCTCCTGATCCTGGTGCTGATGAGGTGTTGTTTAATGTTGCTAATTTTATGGATGACTTGTTGGAAAAAGTGTATGGTTTACCCCATTATTACAAACTGAAGAAAAAAGAAGATTTGGTAGGACATCTTGGAATGGTTATAGCTCCACACACTTCGGCAGCCATTGTTTGTAGGATTATTGGATTTAGTAAAACACAAGGATTATTTGCTCATCCTATGTTGCATGCAGCTACCAGAAGGGATTGTGATGGAGATGAATCTTGCGTGATTTTGTTGCTTGATGGACTCGTTAATTTTTCTAAGCATTATTTACCTGCTCATAGAGGAAGTACTCAAGATGCCCCTCTTATATTGACTGCAACTGTAGACCCTGCAGAAGTAGATGATATGGTGTTTGATCTCGATGTGGGCTGGAAATATCCTCTGGAACTGTACGAGCAGAGTTTGGATTACAAAAATCCTTGGGATGTACCCATTAGTCAAGTTTCTCAATACCTCAAAGAGGGAAAAGAATGTTGGGGGTTTGGATATACCCATGAATCTGGAAATTTAAATTCTGGAGTTCGATGTTCGGCGTATAAAACTCTTCCTAGTATGAAGGATAAGTTAGATGGACAAATGGTTTTAGCAGAGAAGATCCGGGCAGTTCAAACATCAGATGTAGCAGATTTAGTTATTGGAAAACACTTTATGAAGGATATTAAAGGAAATTTACGAAAATTTTCTACTCAAAATTTTAGATGTGTTAAATGCAATGAAATATTACGGAGACCTCCTTTGAAAGGTAACTGTCCTAATTGTTACGGAAGGGTTATTTTTACTATTTCCCAAGGGAGTGTGGTTAAGTATCTCACTTTTAGTTTGGATCTTGTTGAAAAATATGGATTGAGTCCTTACTTAAAACAAACACTAGAACTTACTAAAGATAGAATTGAAAGTGTCTTTGGAAAGGAGAAAGAAAAGCAAGAAGGTTTGGATAAATGGACAACTTCTCCAGAAAAAACTTCTTAATCCATTAATATAATTTGAGCGTGGGGGATTCCTTGGACTTCTTTAATTTCATCTTTACCGAGAAGACCCTCTTTTTGTGCCAAAGCAATGGATTTTTCACCTACCATATTTACTATATCTACATTTCGCATCATATCTGCAATCATATCATTGTCTTGTTCTTCACCTTGATAGAATTCACTTTCTAGATCTAATATTACTTGATTTTCTTCAAATTTTTTACCAATTAAATCAGAATCACATAACGCTAGAATGGTTTGATCCCCTTTTTTGTGAATTTTTGTTAGCATATTAGATAACCGATTTGATAATTTGTTTATTTCCACATGCTGTACATCTTTTATAGGAAAATTGACCATCTTTTTCTATTGTTGTGTCCGGTTTTCCACATTGAGCACAGAGCACAAATTCGTCTGCATATTTTCGAATTTTCTCATTAACTACTGATGCAGCAACTTTTCTTTTGAGGGTGAGGGATTTATTAGTCAATTCTCCTGGAGTTGCCAGTTCTTTGTACAAAAATTTGATAAAATGTTCGATAGGTCTTTGGAGAGCATCTGCAATTTGATGAAAATTGGTAAAAACTGTTTTATTTCCTTGTAGATGTCCTCTTGCTTTAGGGATTTCAAATCTTGCTTTTTCAAATACTACTGTAGGTAGTTCTTTTCTCGCCTTTTCAAGCATTTTTTCGTAATCCATCTCCTTAGTAAATAGTCCATCGTTTATAAATTATGAGGTTATTTAGGTATGGTTTTAGGTTAAGAATTTGATACTTTTTGACTATACAGGGTAATATTTAAATAGTGCAAAGGTGAAAAGAGGTAATGGTTATCGAGGCATTTACAAATCCTTTACGAGCAGAACATAAGCCTTGGTCATTATTTTTTATTGGAATTATTTATGCCACTCTTGGGGTATTTTTGAGTTTGTGGATATTTAGGGATCATTCTTCATTAGTTATGATATTTTTAATTTGTTTGGCCAGTGTGCCGTTAATGTACTCAACACTTAAGTTTGAGGAACAAAAGGATCTTCAGAAGGTTAAGGAAAAAGTATTGTTGAAAGAACACGCTAAAGCATTATCTTTTTTGCTTTTTTTATTTTTGGGTATTATGGTGGCTCTTACTTTTTGGTATCTTATTCTACCTCAAGAGATTTCTACCACGTTGTTTAAAGTGCAATCAGAAACTATTGTAAATATCAATCAACATGTTGCCGGTAATGCAGTGAGCAGTACTGTTATTTTAACTCGAATATTTTTGAATAATTTTAAGGTGTTGTTGTTTGTATTATTATTTTCTTTTATTTATGGACTCGGGGCAATTTTTATTCTCACATGGAATGCATCTGTCATTGCTGCCGCTCTTGGAAATTTTATTAGAGTCAATATGGCCAAATATTCTGCTTCAGTAGGACTTGTTAAAGCTGGAGCGTATCTTCAAGTAGCATCACTTGGTTTTTTTAAATATACACTTCATGGACTTCCAGAAATCGCAGCTTATTTTGTGGGGGGATTGGCAGGAGGCATTATTTCAATAGCAGTTATTCGGCATGATTTTGGAACACCTGCCTTTTCACGGATTTTATTTGATTCAGCAGATATGATCTTAGTAAGTATAGCTATGTTAGTATTTGCAGCATTAATAGAAGTGTTTATCACGCCTGTTTTATTCTAGAACTTTTACTACGCCTGGTTTTATTTCAAAAATTTCTCCTTTACTTAGTAGCTCATTAATTTCTTTTTCTTTTTCTGGTCCAAATTCTTCTATAATTGCATCAATTGAAACTCCTTGCCCTTGATCTTTTTGTTTAATTGCTTCAAAGGTATCTATGTCCTTTTTGGGTTCAGTTTTAGTAGGAGATTTAGATGGAGGAGTAGGGGAAGGATTAGTGGAAGGAGGTGAAGGGGTAGAGGAAACTGGAGGAGGTGGCGGCATAGTTAAGGCGAGTTCAGCTCTTCTACATTTTAACCATAAAGGGTCAATCATTTGGACCGTTTCTCCTACAATATATCTTTCCTCTCCAAATGCTCTCGGTTTTCCTGTTATCATTACACAACTACCTGGTTGGATTGTGGTTGCTTTTTGTTGCATTTCGAAAAATCGAGCATCCATATTATCTGAGGCATCGTCTAAGGTGAGAGAGATGTAGGAAGAATCTGTATCAGTAGATATAACTATGGCCATTACATTAATTCTTACAATCTTCTTCCCTTGTTGATCCAGATAGTTGGAGTTCCATCCTTCTTGTTCAATGTAAGGGAGGGTTTTAATTTCTTTGAGAGTTATTTTATGGGCTGTTTCTCTCTTATATTGTTCCATGACTTCAAGTAGGGGTTTGGCTTTTATAATCTTTTAGCAAAAGAATTATATAGGCTGGAAGGGGAGATTCACTATGGTTGATCCGACACTTATTCAATTTATTCGCCAATATCTTCAGCAAGGATATGACTTGGGGACTATCCAACAGCATTTGGTTCAACAAGGATATCCATTGATTGAGGTGCAAGAGGCAGTTAGTGTTATTTATGGATCTCCCCATGTTAAACATACTATTGACATTTCTAAAAAAACCATAATTCTTACTGTTGCTGTTAGTTTATTATTGGTTGTGGGAGTAATTGTGGGATTACAAATTTTTTCAGGAGGAAGTACGCCCCCTACATTGTTAGATCTTAAAGTGAGTACGACAATTGAGGAGTTAGATCCTGGAGATACTTTGGTGTTTCAATATGAAGCTACCCAGACTGGTAGTAAAAAAAGATTTGATTTTCAGCTGGAGCATACCATTCTTGATACTCGAAATAGAAAAATAACCTCTATACAAGAAGAAGTTGCCGTTGAGACAAAGGTGAGTGGGGTAGGAAATATTAAAATTCCTAGTGATATATTGGGTGGGAGATATATTCTCAAGAGTGTGGCTTCTTATGATGGCAAAACTGCTACCGCACGACTTGAATTTAATGTTAAAGGAGAAGGTTCAGAAAATAGTGGGGCGGGGGAAAGTATAGGGGTAGAAGAAGATATTAGTCCTGAACCTATTGATACTGATGATGGGCAAGAGGATGTTATTGAAATTCCTGATGAATCAGAGGAAGTCATTGTTCCTGTCATTCCTAAACCTAGTGTGCCTGTTAGTTCTAGTAACGCTGTTATTCAAGATGCCATCTTGGCAAGTACTACCGATGTGAATAAAGCAGGAAAATTATGTGATGATATTTCTGAGCTTCGTTCCCGGGATAGTTGTTTTGAAAAAATAGCTGAACAGGCACAACAAACAAGTCTTTGTGCTAGTATTCAGAGTAATTCTAAAAGAGATACTTGCTATATGAATTTTGCAATTGAGGGAGATTTTAGCGTGTGTCCTAAAGTACAAAATCCCTATCTAAAAAGAAGTTGTGATAGTTTAGCAGCCCTTAATAGATAAGCTTTTTTACTATGTTAAATAGATAGTATCTGGCCCATGTCAAAAAACTGATGTATAAAGCTGCAGATAGAATTACTGCCGGAATTTGGGGCATATAGAGAAATATCCTTGAGATGAAGGATGTGATCAGAAAGATTGCTGTTATCCATATTAAAGGGATAATAAATTTAGGAAATTTTCTCGTTGATAGGTTAATAATTTTTTTAAGAGCATTAGGGGTGTGATTTATTCTTACTATTTGATATATTGTGGTTACAAATATCATATATAGGAAAATGAGGAATAAAACTGCTGGACCATATATTTTTGTTCTTGCCCAAAAAGTTAACAGCAGTAAAATTGCCGAACATCCCAAATACCATAATATATTGGATTTTGCAAAACGAATCAATTCTTTTTTGTTAAATTTCTTTTTGAGCATTCTGGCATATATCATTCCTTTGAAATAACTTGTACCTATAATTCCTCCTAGGGTGAAAATGATAATTAACACTGCTAGAAAAATGAGAAATCCTTTCATGGTGCTCAGTGTTTGCGCTAATTCTGATTGCTTTTGTAGGGCAACACTGTTAATATCAATTGCAGCTAATGGTGCTGCTTTTACTTGTAAGAGATATGTCCATAGATAAAGTGAGGTGTATACAAATACATAGAACCCTAGATCTAATCCTGATATATGCAAAAAATCTTTTCCTGATAGATTTTCCAAGGTTTCTACAAATACTGATTTCCCCATAGACTTCCTTGGATATGCTTGTTTTTATATCTTTTGAATGTAGGTTTTCTCTTAGCGTGTTGAAAAAAGATACCTTTTTAATGTATGAGGGGTTACTCCATTTGTTTGTTGGCTATCACAGTGGATGTCAAGGGTCTCCAAACTTTTTCCAAAGGGCTATGCCCAATCAATTTGTTTTTGTGACCTATGATCCGCTCTTAGCCAACAAACATTTTACTATTATTATTTTAGAAATTGTTGTTGGATGGTGATTTTGTGTGTATTGTTTATTTTGTAGTTATAATTTGATCAGATCTACTCCCATCTCTATACATTGTTAATCCTTTACATCCCAGTTTGTACGCAAGGAGACAGGCATTTTCTACATCGTTAATAGATGCGTTGAATGGAAAGTTAATGGTTTTTGAGATACCTGCATCAACATGCTTCTGAAATGCTGCCTGGATTCGAATATGCCATTCAGGGGATACATCTAATGCTGTTACATATACTTTTCTTATGTCTTCTGGAAGATCTTTCATATTTTGGATAGATCCAGTGGATGTGATTGATCTCATCAGATCTTTGGAATAGAATCCTCTTTGTTTGGCAACTTCTTGGAAAACACGATTTACTTGGAGAATTTCACCTACTGCATCTGTTCTTCGGTAGTATCCTAGGGCAAAATTTGGTTCAATTCCTCCCGATGTGTCTGCAATGATACTTCTTGCACCACAAGGTGAAATGGTTGTCACCGATGCATTTCTCATCGGTGTTTGTTTTTTTGCATAGACACTTTTTTTCCACTCTGGAAAATTTCCTCTTTCTTCAGCTAGTTTTACAGAGGCGTTGTGGGCATGGTTCTGGATAAATTCCATTATTTTATCTGCTAGTTTTTCAGCTTCTCTAGAATCGTAAGGAATGTGGAGCGCATACAAGAGATCTGCAAATCCCATGATCCCTAATCCAATGTTTCGTAGTGAGAGGGTTGTTTTTTTGAACGTTTTAATTGGAAATTTTGAGATGTCTAATACATTGTCTAAAAATCTGACAGATAAGGGGATAATTTCTTTTAATTTATCCCAATTTAATTCCTTTTTTTCGACAAAATTTACAAGATTGATAGCACCATAGCATACACCTGCATAGGGGAAGAGAGGTTGATCTCCACAAGGATCAGTAGTTTCAAATCTTCCTAATTTCGGGGTGGGATTTGCTTTGTTTATTTGATCAATAAACAGGATACCTGGATCTCCATATTTCCAAGCCATAGTTATTAAGAGGTCAAATACAGTTTTTGCTCCTACTTTTTCTACTGGTTTTTTTGATACGGGATCTATAAGATCATATTCTGCATTTTTTAACACAGCTTTCATAAAATTGTCTGTAATTTCTACTGAAAAGTTAAAATTTGGAAGTGTGTTGGAAGTTTTAGAGGTGATAAAGTCAATGATGTCTGGATGTTCTACTGATAGAGATCCCATGTTTGCTCCTTTTCTGCTTCCCGCAGAGGAGATTAACGAAGATGCATGATCATATAAGTGCATAAACGATACCGGTCCTGATGCTAGTGCATCTGTTTTTGGTAGAGGGGTTCCTTTTTTCCGAATACTTGAAAATGAAAATCCAACTCCCCCTCCAAATCTTTTAATGATAGAAGAATCATACAGTGCTTTGAATATTTCTTTTGTGGAATCTCCAATTGCTACTACAAAACTGCTTAATAATTGAGACTCATCTGTTCCTGCAGCAGCTAATACTCTACCGGCAGGTACAAAATCTAGATTAGCGATCATATTGTAGAATTTTCTCTCTGTTGCATTGGCATTCTCTTTGTTGTATTTTTTTTCAGGACCTGCTACTGCTTTTGCAACACGCTCAAACATTTGATCGGGAGACTCTAGTGTTTTATTTACTCGGTCTTTTTGGAGATATCTTCTTTTTGCAATGAGCACCGCATTAGGAGATAATTTAGACATATCAATTTGACCCAGAATTGCTTCTTTTTGTAATCGTGACTGTTGTCGTTCTTCTCTAAATAGAATATATGCTTTGGCCAGTTTTGGAAGATTTTCATCTATGAGTACTTGTTCTACAACATCTTGGATATCTTCTACTGTTGGTGCTGTTCCTTCAGGAAATGTTTGATTTAACATTTCTAACACTTTAGAAGTGGTTTTAGAGGTGATATCTGCGTCTGGTTTTCCCACCGACTCGGTAGCTTTGAAGACGGCATCCATGATGGGTTTTACATCGAAATCTACAAGATTTCCATCTCGTTTTACCACTTGTAGAATTTTATTTGTTGATATCATGTGTGCTCAATATAGGGTAATGTGATTTCATTTATAGGTTTTTGTATACCGCATCATTAGAAGGATCATTTTCTGTATACCTGCTGTGTGTTTATTCAGAGCACGATTTCACTAATTGTCCATTAACCATTTCTATTTTACATACTTTTGGACCTTCAGAATCTTCATCATTTTCCTTTTTTTCTGTGGTTTGTACTTCATCTGTTACTGGTGTAACGGTTACTCCTGGAAATTGCTGTGTACTTGCATGGAATGGTGTGGAAAGTACCCCACCTGGTGTTGTGAATACTTCATCTCCTTTCAATGTGAGCGGTTCTTTCTCTCTTGTGTTTACTGAAAATATCTTTTTCTTTATATCTTGGAATTCAGATTGTTTTTCTTGTACTGATAAGATGGGATATCTTGAGCCATCTCTATAGATGGTAATTCCTTTTAGTTTATTTTTCCATGCTTGTAAATATACTTCAGAGATTGTTTCTGGATCTACTGATTCTGGAAGATTTACTGTTGATGAGATGGAGTGATCAATGTATTTTTGTGCAATTCCTTGAATTTTTACTCTTGTATCTGGAGTAAGGTAATGTGCTGTTCTGAAAAAATATTCAGGAAGGAATTGTTTTAACTCTTCATCATCTTTTGCAAGCTTAGCTTCTTCTGTTTTTCCGGTGAGGTCTAGATATGCTTGGACGGTTGCATGGAAGACTTTGAATACTTTATTTCCAAATGACTCAGATCTTCTATCATATGCCAATGCAAAAATGGGTTCAATTCCTCCAGAAACTCCTACATAATGTTTATTTTTGCTTGTAAATCCTAAAACTACATTACTTATTGTTCCGGTTGGAGCAATAGAGAGGATTGCAATATTCCTAAGTCCTTTTTCCTTTACCAAAGATCTTGTTTCTTCATCAAGAGATTCTTGGAAAAAAGGATTCTTCGCATATTGTTCGTAATTAAAAATAGGGGAAGGCCCTTTTTCTTCAGATAATAAAGCAGATGCTCGATACGCATAGTTTGCGATTAATTTACTTATTTTTTCTAGTAATTCTACTCCTTCGGGGCTGTCATATCCAATACCTAATTGATTACACATATCTGCAATTCCCATAACTCCTAGACCGAGTCTTTTTGTTTCATTAGCAGAAGTTCTCTGTTTTTCTAGAGGATTGAGTGTTTCATTCCATACAACTACACTGTCTAAGAATCGTGTTACGTCTTGAGTTACTTGTTTTAGGGTATCCCAATCTATTTTAGCTTCTGGTGTGTATCCATTGAGTACTAGCCTTGAAAGATTAATTGAACTCAGATTACAAGCTCCTCCATCTTCAAGTGGAACTTCTCCACAAGGATTGGTGGAAATAATCGGTCTGCCTACATAGTTTGAAGGAGAGTATTTTGTCATGGTTGACCAGAAAATGAGGCCTGGTTCTGCTGTTGTGTAGTTTCCTGCTACAAAAGGATTCCAAATATCTCTTGCTTTTACTAATTCTTTTAATTCTCCTACATTCTTGGAATGGAAATAGAGCATAAAGTCTCCAGATTTCTTTACAGCGAGTTGACCTTGTGGTGATGAGAGGATAAGATCTCCAAAATTATCTCTTAAATTATTATCTTCTAATTGCTCAGATGAGAATGATACGTTATATTCTGCTAAAGCCGCATTTGCTTCTTCCACTGTGTTGTATACTCCTAATTCTTGATATTCATCAATATTTTTTGATGGAATGCTGAATGAATAATGAAGTGATGTTTCATCTTGGACAACCGGAGAGTTTTGAGTAGGTCCTTTTTTGTAAATGATGATTTTATCTTTACCATGTTTGGTTTGTTCATCTACTGCTTGCATAAATTCATCTGAAACCTTTAATGAGATATTTGCGAATCTAATTTGGGTATTTTCTCTTACTTGTTTTTCAATTTCTCCAATTTGTTCATCATTGAACTTTCCTGACCAACTACATTGCTCAGCGATTTGTTTAGTGACCCAATTGGATGCTTTTTTGACATGGATAAAGTTGAATACATCTGGATGTTTTACATCTAACGTTAACATTAATGCTCCTCTTCTTCCTGCTTGACCAATAAGTCCTGTAGTTAATGAGTAAATTTCCATAAAAGAGACTGCTCCTGTTGAAAAGTCTGCTGCATTGTGGACGACGGAGTTTTGTGGTCGAAGAACAGAGATATCCACTCCGATTCCTCCACCATATGAGTATGTTCTTGCACATTCGTAGGCTGCTTTATAGATGGATTCAATGTTATCTCGCTCTACAATGCTTACAAAACAATTTGCAAGTGTTTTTAGTCTGTACAGGTCTCCAGCTCCTGCAATGACTCTCCCCCCTGGGAGAAAATGGCCATTATAGAGGCTATTATAGAATCGCTTTGCGTATTCATCTTGTTTTACTGGATCTGTTTCGATTGCAGCTATGTATGCCGCTAGTCTTCTAAAGACTTGTTCAGGCCTGTCTTCAATGTGTTTATTTTTGAGATCTTTTAAGAAATATTTTTTCTTGTAGATATCTGAGGCAAGTTCAGATCCTCCTAAATATTCATTCGTGGGATGATAAGGTACTTCTCCTGATTCTTGCCATGTTTTAATATTGTAGAATAATCTTTTGTATGCTTCAATTCTTTCTGTTGGTACTAGTGAGGATAGTTTACTCTTGTGATCAAACATCAGAGAAAATTCATCTGTTTGTGCTCCATTTGACAGAGCCGACTCCATCTGCTTGTTTGTTTGATCCATGAATATAATGCCCTCCTTTTTTAGAAACTTTGGCAGACTTTAATTATGAAATTCTAACTTTAAATAGTTTTTGCTTTTCGAAACTCTAGTATATTTATTAGTCATATGGAAAATAATATTTTAAGTGCATATATTAAGATTTAGCAGTTTTCCATAGCAATGAAAAGAAGGATCGATATGCATCTGCAATTTTTTTATTTTTTATGACGATTGCTAATGGTTCTTCCTCCCAGAGCAGGATTGCCACTTTATCTCCATAGATATTTGTGGAGGCTGGCGATGCATATTCTTTCGGAAGAAATTTTACTTCAAACAAAGGGATATTTTTTGAGAGAGATTGTTTTGAAGAATTATCATAGATAATTTTTACTGGAATATTATATTTTTTTCTAGCATTATCATAATGGGGAAGATAATATTTTAAAATATGGGAAATATCTCTAGAGGCTCCAAATACGAGGATTTCTTTTCTTTCTTTGAGTTGATCGTTAAAAACACTTTTTAATCCTTGGACTCCTCTAAAGAAAGTGGTATCATTGTCGTCTTTGGACATTTGCTTTTTTAGATTAAGTTCTGGAAGAAGATCTTTAATTCTGTGTTCTTGTTCTTTTTGAAGTTCTAATAACGTGCTCGGGTCGGCAGCTTCAAAGTATTTTCTATTGTTTGTTGTTATGTAGGAAACTAATCCTTTGTTTATTAGACGTTCTAGTGCATCATATAATGATCTTCTATGGAAGCCTGTTTTCTTTGATAAGGTTCCTACTAATGATGGTCCTAGCTCTAGTAAGTCGATGTATATCTTGGCCTCCGTTTTTGTGAGGCCTAATGAGAGCAATGGTTCAATGTCCATATGATAGAAATGAATCTAGGTGTATTTAAAGTTTTTTAGAATGGTGATGTTTTTTACCACTACTGTTCAGCTTGTGCTTCTTCTTCAGGTGAGTAAGATGGAACAGCTGCTTTTGAGATGACCATTACATCGCCAATAGCTTTTACTAATTGGTGTGGTACGATAACTCCTTTTGCAGATCCTAGCACTTTATTTAGAAATGAATTTTTAGTAGCACGGACTCTCCAACCAAAGACTTTTGTTGAGGTTAAGATTCCTTCTTCAACGTCTCCGAAGTATTCTCCTGTATCTGTAAATACCTTCATTTCGAATGTTTCGGAAATTTTCTTCATTTTTAGCATAGTGATCACCTTGTTACTGTTATTTTATAGTGATAATGAGTTTAGCTTGTATTTAAAGTTTTCTGCATGGTAGTATAGGTATTGCATATCTTTATAATATATCTCGTTTTCTAGGTAATTATGAAATATAAGCATTTAACCTTAATTGGAACATCTCATATCTCAAAAGAGAGTATGGTGGAAGTTGAGGAAGCTATTCTTCGGGAGAAACCTGAACTTGTTTGCGTGGAATTAGATCGGAAAAGAGCGTATGCTCTTATGCATAATATCAAAGGGAGGATCAGTATCAGTGATATTCCTCGAATTGGAGTCAAAGGGTATTTATTTGCTCTATTGGGTGGATGGGCTGAGAAAAAGATGGGAGATTATGTGGGAGTCAGTCCTGGGGATGAAATGAAGAAAGCTATGGAAGTGGCTCGGCGTGAGAAAACTAAGATTGCATTTATTGACCAAGATATTGAAATTACTCTTAATCGGTTGAGTAGAGCATTAACTTGGGGAGAAAAATGGAATTTTGTGGTGGATTTATTCAAAGGATTTGTATTACGTCAAAAAACATATCAATTTGATCTGAATACGGTGCCTTCAAAAGAGCTTATTGCTAAAATGATTGGTGAAGTTAAAGTGAGGTATCCTAATTTGTATCGTGTTTTGGTTGAAGAGAGGAATGTGTTTATGGCGAAGAAGTTGATTAAGATTATGAAAGATTTTGATGGAAAACCATTAGTTGCTATCGTTGGTGCAGGTCACGAAAAAGAGATGATTGATATTATTAAAGGGAATTCTAAGAATATTGATGTTGTGTAGAAACATTTTTATACGTTCATACCCGATAATGGAGTATGGCCACAGGACCAAGGAATTATTGGGATAAGATTAAGAGATATTATCCCTTTAACAAAGAAGAGAAGAAAGCTTTGGTTATTACTACTTTGGTGTTGACTTTTATAATTGCATTCAATGACGGAAGTGAGACTTTCAATTTGTCCTCTTGGATTGTTCATTTTATTCTTATTGCCGTTGGTGTAGGGCTGAGTGTAATAGCTCATGAGACAGGACATAGGCTGGCTGCGTTTAGTGCAGGATTTAGGGTCGAGTATCAACTTTGGTGGTATGGAGCACTTATTGGTGTAATTTTTACATTAGTTTCTCGAGGAAATATTTGGGTGTTAATTCCCGGTAGTTTTTGGGCCCACCATTCTGTGATTCATAGGTTAGGATTTTTTAGATATGGTCCTAACACTTTAGGAGTTAGTATTGTTGCACTTTGTGGACCGATTGCTTCCATTGTTATGGCAACTTTGGTTAAATCCGTGGAGCTGATTTTCTTTTCTGGAGGAAACGCTTTATTGAATAAACTGTTTATTTTTAATTTGGCTTTTGCTGTTTGGAATTTATTACCGATTCCTCCGCTTGATGGGAGTAAGCTATTCTTTCATTCACGATTAACGTTTGCTTTTATTTTTGGAAGTGTTTTAGGATATACTGTTTTGGCTGGATTTGGAGTGTATTCTTGGATTCTTGGATTAATAATAGGAGGTATTATATGGTTGCTCTACTACGTATCATTTGAAGTAGGAGCTTGGAATTATTTTTAACATGGCAAAATTTAATTTTTTACTTGAGTGGCCTGAGGCTATCGCTTTTTTAGTTCTTGTAATCGGATTTATCGTGAGTCTGACGAGCACATCAGCTGTTGTGAGTTACATAATTATTTTTTTATCAGGAATGTTATTTGGAAAATTATGGTATAGGACTAAAAAATCTGGGCATTTTAAGTTTTTCTTGATTATCTTTGGATTCTTAGTTGGTTTCTTAATTGGCAGTAGTTTAGTTCAGTATGGTAACCGAGGGGTAATGGTGTTTTTGTTTGGTTTTGGATGGTTAACTACTTATTATTTGCATAGCAAAGGTTTATTGTTTAGTAAGGATTTCTAGTAAATTGGTATAATATTGGCTTTTTGAGGCTACCACAGGACAAGTAGGGGGAAAAGCCTTATAAGTTTACTTTGGCTTATGCTGTTTATGATTAAGAATTTTACTCCTCGGTTGTATCAAGAGACTATATTGGCTACTGCTGCTGAGAAGAATACATTAGTGGTATTGCCAACCGGTATGGGGAAGACTAATATCTTTTTGTTGTTGGCGGCTCAGAGGTTACAACAATATCCTCAGTCTAAGATTTTATTTTTAGGACCAACAAAACCACTTATTGAGCAATACAAATCTGTTTTTTTAGAACATTTTGAGATTGATGATGAAAAGGTTGCCATCTTTACTGGGATGGTTCGTCCTGAAAAACGAAAGGAGTTGTGGAAGGAATCTCAAATTATATTTTCTACTCCTCAAGGATTGGAGAATGATATTTTGAGTAATCGAATAGATTTAGCTGATGTCAGTCTTTTAGGGGTAGATGAGGCTCATCGAGCTACAGGAAATTATGCGTATGTGTTTGTTGCTCAACAGTATGAGAAGAAAGCTCGTTATCCCAGGATACTTGCCTTGACAGCTAGTCCTGGGAGTGATATGGAGACTATTTCTGAGGTTTGTGAAAATTTATCTATAGATGGGATTGAAGTTCGAACTGATAGTGATCCAGATGTTAAACCTTACATACAAGATGTAGAATTAGTTTGGGAGAAAGTTGAATTGTCTGAGGAATTAAAAAGTATGCAGGGTTATTTGGAGCATTTTTTACAAGGTAGATTGGAGAAACTAAAAAGTTGGGGAATACTCAAATATGGAAATGTGAAGTATGCCAATAAGTCACTGTTGTTAGGGTTACAAGCTGAGGTTCGTGGGAAGATTGCCTCAGGCGAGAGAGATCCCATACTTTGGCAAGGAATTAGTGTTTTGGCAGAGATTATGAAGATGGGACATGCTTTGGAATTATTGGAAACACAAGGAGTAGAGCCATTGGGAATGTATTTAGGCAGAATGGCTCAAGATGGGAGAACGAGTAAAGTGAAGGCTGTTCAGAGTATTGTTAGAGATATTGATTTCAAAAGTGCATTGGTGAAATGTGAAGATTTGATGGAGAAAGGATACAAACATCCTAAGTTGGTTCGTTTGGGAGAAATTGTTGCAAAAGAATTTGAAGATCCGGGAGCTAAAATTATTGTTTTTAACAATTATAGGGACAATGCAGTTGTTGTCGAACGCGAGTTGAATGCTTTGAAGGGAATTCGTGCTAAATTATTTGTTGGACAGACTAAAAAGGCAGGGACTGGGATGAGTCAGAAGGAGCAGAAAGAAGTTTTGGATCAGTTTAGATTAGGGGAGTATAATGTTTTAGTAGCAACTAGTATTGGTGAAGAAGGATTAGATATTCCTAAAGTTGATAGTGTTATTTTTTATGAACCTGTAGCGAGTGCTATTCGTCAGATTCAACGGAGAGGTAGGACTGGAAGGATGGAAAAGGGGAAAGTAACGGTACTCTTGACCAAAGGGACTCGAGATGAAGGATATCGATATGCTGCACAAAACAAGGAGAAGAGAATGCATAGAACATTAGAGGAATTAAAGGGTAAATTAGGGACAATGTTACGAAAACCTAAAACTTTACATGATTATGCAGAGAAGCCTACGCCTGAGGGGACAGATTTACTTGTCTATGCAGACCATCGAGAGAAAGGGAGTGCTGTGATTAAGGCTCTTGTGGAAGAAGATGCTAAATTACAATTAGAACAATTACCAGTCGGAGATTATGTGCTTAGTCGGAGAGTGGGTGTAGAGTATAAGACGGTTCAAGATTTTATTGACTCTATCATTGATGGACGGTTATTATTGCAATTAAAGGATTTGAAGGTGAGTTTTGAAAGACCTGTTGTAATTATAGAAGGTGTTGAGGATATTTATAGTGTTCGTAATATTCATGAGAATGCTGTTCGTGGCATGTTGGCAACTATTGCTGTGAGTTATGGTATTCCTGTACTTCGTACAAAGAATGCCAAAGATACGGCAGGAGTGTTATTGGCTATTGCCAAACGTGAGCAAGATTTAGAGGGGAAAGATTTTAGTTTACATGCTGCTAAAAGAGAGATGAGTCTTCAACAATGGCAAGAGTTTATTGTGGGAAGTTTGCCTGGTGTAGGGGGGACATTGGCAAAGCCTCTTTTGAAGAAGTTTAAGACGGTGAAGAAATTGGTGAATGCTACTGAGGAGAAATTGCAGAAAGTTGATAAGATTGGTCCTACTAAAGCTCGTAGGATAAAAGAGGTTTTGGAGAGGGAGTACGATGGATGATTATAAAAAAATAACAAAGGAATCTTACAATGCATTTGCCAAGGATTTGGATCAGAAATTTGAAAAGCATTTTCAAACTAAAGTTAAAAAGTTTTGTGATCTTTTTCTAAAGAAGATCAAGGGAAAAAAGATAGTTGATCTTGGGTGTGGTCCTGGAAATCATGCCTCCTATTTTCAAGAACATGGACTTGATGTACTTTGTGTGGATTTTTCTAAAGAAATGTTAGCTATATGCAAGAAAAAAGGGTTGAAAACTCTACAGATGGATTTAGAGGATATTTCTTTTCCTGATGGTTCATTTGAAGGTGTTTGGGCATTTGCGAGTCTTCTTAATCTCCCTAAAAAGAAGATTCCATTAGTAGTTAAGAAAATTAGTATGATTATTAAGAAGGATGGAATTCTAGGTTTATCTATGAAAGAAGGAAGTAAAGAAGGAATTGAATTAGAATCACATACTAAGCGAGAAAGATATCTATCCTATTTTAGTGATTCAGAATTGAGGAAGCTTTTTATTCCTTATTTTGAAATATTACATTTTGAACGTACTGTAGAGAAAGGACGACCTGTTTTTTTAAGTTATATTATGAAAAGAAAGTAAACTAAAATTTCATATTTTCTAGTTTTCTCATTCTTTCTTTTGTCTCTGGGTGGGTGGAGAAGAGTTTGAAGAGTCCTTTTCCACGGAATGGATTAGATATCATCATATGGGCAGTCGTTTCTGTTTTAGATGAAGGTCTATAAGGATGTTGTTCAACTGATCCGGATATTTTATGTAATGCTGAGGAAAGGCCTTTTCCATCTTTTAGATTTTTAGCTGCAGTTGCATCTGCGACAAATTCTCTGCTTCGGCTGATGGCTAATTGGATAATTGTCGCTAGTAGAGGCGTTAAGATTGCTAAAACCAAGAGTTCAAGCATATTTCCACCATCTCTATCTCTTCCGAATCCGCCAAATAATGCACCCCATCGTGCCATAAATGCAATGTAAGAAATTACTCCAGCAATGGTGGCAGCCACAGTAGAGATTAAGATATCTCTATTTTTTATGTGGGCTGCTTCATGTGCGATAACACCTTTTAGTTCATCTTCATCTAAAAGATCTAATAATCCTTGGTTTACTGCAATTGAGGCTTTTTTTGGATTTGGTCCTGTGGCAAATGCATTTGCCTGAGGTGATGGGACGATGTATACTTTAGGCATGGGAATATGTGATGCATGTGCAACTTCTTTTACCATATTCCATAGGTTAGGATGGTCAGATTCATGAATTTCTTGTGCCTTATACATTCTTAGGACCATTTTGTGGCCGTAGAAATAGGATACTACGTTTATTCCTAATGAGAAGATGATTGCTACTGTTAAGCCACCTTGTCCCCAGAGTGAACCGATCCATAGGAGAAGTCCTGTCATTAGGGCGAGAAGCATTGCTGTTTTGAATTGATTGATAATTGACATGAAATGAGGAAAGGAGAGTGTTCTTTTTATAGGTTATGCAATTGGTCTCATTGTATGCATGGGTAAAAATGCTTATAAAGTTTTGATACTTACCCCAATATATGATTGATCTCTCGACTAAACTTCTTTATTATAAGCGTGCAGATATTCAGCAAGCTATTCTTGAGTGCGCAAAGGACAAAGAGGTGAGTATTCGGTTTGGAGATAAAGGATTTGGTAAACGTCCTGATATTTTGAAGTATCCTTCAGAGATTGTGGAGCTTGTAATGCAAGGTGCTACCAGTTTTCATTGTTCAGAGGAGTTGTGGAAGAATGTAATGCACATTAATTCTGAGCTTAAGAGGGGTGAATTAGACACACTTCGAAAAGGGTGGGATTTAGTTTTAGATATCGATTGTCAGAATTTAGACATTAGTGGAATTGCTGCAGATTTATTAGTAAAAGCATTACGTCACCATGGTATACAATCTGTGAGTTGTAAGTTTTCTGGTAATCACGGATTTCATATTGCTGTTCCCTTTGAAGCATTTCCGGAGACGGTTGAAGGGGTAGAGACTCGAACCTTATTTCCAGAAGGTCCTCGTAAGATTGCAGGATTCTTGGGGCATATGATTCAAGATCATTTGCGGAAAATATTATTGGAGAAATATAGTGTTGAAGATTTGGTGGAGATTAGTGAACGGAAGAAAGAAGAGGTTATCGTCGGAGGGGTGCTAGATCCCTTTAAAGTTGTTGATATTGACACCGTGTTAATTGCTTCTCGACATTTGTATAGGATGCCCTATAGTTTTAATGAAAAATCAGGATTGGTGAGTATACCGATTCATCCTGATCGGGTTTTGCAATTTAATAAGGCAATAGCTACTGCTAAGAATGCTAAAGTGAGTAAATTTATTTTTTTGGATCGGGAGTCTGTAGTTCCTGGAGAGGGTGCTAAGTTAATTCGTGAGGCGATTGACTTTCATCTTAAGGAAGAGATAGTTGAAGCTCTCAATGAGAAAGAGGTTCAATTTGAGGAGATTGCTGAGAAAGTTCCCCAGGAAATGTTTCCACCTTGTATTAAGATTATTGAAAAAGGAATGCAAGATGGTAAGAAAAGAGCTGTTTTTATTTTGATTAATTTTTTGACTCGGGTGGGATGGAGTTATGATGATATAGAAGAGTACTTGAAAAAATGGAATGCTAACAACTTAGAGCCGTTACGAGAAGTGAATCTTTTGGGACAAGTTCGGTATCATAAACAGAAGCAGAAAAAAGTCTTACCTCCTAATTGTGATAATCAAAATTATTATACTGGGTTGGGATGTTGTAAGCCTGATGGGTTATGTAAACGGATAAAGAATCCTGTTACGTATGTTCGTCGTAGGGTGGAAGCTAAAGCTGATGAGCCTAAGCCCAGGGTTAAGAAAACTGATGACAAAAAGCAGGTTTCTAAAGTTAGCAATAAGGAAAAAGGATCTGATTCTACAAAATCTCCCATAAATTAGTATATTATACCCCTTTAGTTTAAGAGAAACATTTATAAACACCCTCTGAATCCCTTATACTCTCACTAAGTGAGAAATATGGTACATATTGTGCATATTTAAGGTATTTAATGACATTAAATACGGGTTAATCAATGAGCCTGAAAAGGGACACTTTTCAGTACAGTTGAGTTAGAAATTCATACTGTGTTCTCTGTGTCTCATGTAAAGGTTTTTTACCTAGGTAACTGGTAATTGTAGAGGTAGTAGATTCAATGCCAACAAAGAAAAATCCAAGATCCGGAAGTATGCAATTTTGGCCTCGTAAGAGAGCTAAACGAACTTTTGCTAGAGTGCGGACTTATCCTAAGAGAGTTGTTAAAGATGATAAAGATGTTAAAGTGCTGGGTTTTGCAGGCTATAAGGCAGGTATGACTCACGTTGTTGTTAAAGATAACAAAGCAACTAGCAAAACTAAGGGGCAAGATATTATTGTCCCAGTTACGGTGGTGGAATGTCCACCTCTTAAAGCGGCAAGTCTTCGTTTCTACAATATTAATCCTGACACACATGAACAACTGATTATCGGTGAAGTGTTTTCTGATGCTCTTGACAAAGAGTTGGGAAAAAGAATATTATTACCTAAAAAAGCTCAAAAAAAGATTGAAGATTTTTCTGAATTTTCTGAAGTGCGACTTGGCGTTTATACTCAACCAAAATTAACTGGAATTGGTAAAAAAAGACCAGAATTATTTGAAATTGGAATTGCAGGTTCAAAAGAAGACCAATTAACTGCTGGTAAAGAATTACTAGGTAAGGAAATTACTGCTCAAGATATTTTAACTCCTGGATCTTATGTAGATTCTCATGCTGTTACAACAGGACGAGGATTCCAAGGTCCGGTGAAAAGATTTGGTATTAAGATTAGAGCTCGAAAATCCGAAAAAACAAAAAGAGGACCAGGAAGTTTAGGTCCTTGGGTTGCTCAAGGTCATATCATGTATAGAGTTCCAAAAGCAGGAAAGATGGGTTACCATCAAAGAATGGAACATAATAAAATTATTCTACAAGTGGGAGACGATCCTAAGACTGTTAATCCTAAAGGAGGATTTGTTAATTATGGAGAAGTTAAGAACCCTTTTTTACTTGTAAAAGGTTCTCTAGCAGGTCCTAAAAAACGATTAATCAGATTTACATTTCCAAGAAGACAAATAAAGAATCCAGACGTTATGGAAGTACAGAGTATTAGTTTGGCGTCTAAACAAGGATAGATACACACAAAATGAAACTAAAAATACTAGACGGGAAAAATGAGAACAAGGGAGAAAAAGATCTACCTAAACAGTTCTCTGAACCTGTTCGACCAGACTTAATTAAGAAAGCGGTACTGGTTATTCAAGCTAACAATAGACAAGCATATGGATCAGCTCCCGATGCAGGTCAAAGACATAGTTCTTACGTTTCAAAAAGAAGAAGTTCCTATCGAACTACTTACGGAATTGGTCAAAGTAGAACTCCTCGAAAGGTTATGAGTAGAAGAGGAACTCGATTTAATTGGGTAGGGGCAACTGTTCCTCAAACGGTGGGTGGAAGACGAGCTCATCCTCCAAAAGCTGATAAAATTTGGGATCAAAAAATGAATCGAAAAGAACGAAGAAAAGCTATTCGATCCGCATTATCTGCTAGTATGGATAAAGAATTAGTGGGTAAAAAGCACAAAGTTCCTGATACGTATCCTTATATTATTGCAGCTTCACTTGAAGATGCGAGTAAAACAAAAGATGTTAAGTTGGCTTTAGAACAATTAGGACTAAGCAAAGAGCTTACTCGATGTGAAGTTAAGACTATTAGGCCTGGAAGAGGGACAATGAGGGGAAGAAAGTATCGAAAGAAGGTTGGTCCTTTAATTGTTGTTTCTAAAGAATGTAAATTAAGCAAAGCAGGTAAGAATGTACCTGGTGTTGAAGTTGTTGAAGTGGGTCAATTAAATGCAGAATCATTAGCTCCTGGAACAGAGCCAGGAAGATTAGTACTATTTACAGATAAATCTTTGGAGGTCATGGAAAAGGAAAAACTTTTCATGTGAAACTAGACTATGGCTGAAGATAAAAAAACAGGAAAGAACTCAAAAACTGCAAAAAAGGAAGCTCCTGTAGAGAAAGTAGCAGAAGATACAGCTAAAAAGTCCTATTTACCTGAAGAGATGGATGTTTATGAAGTGATTAAACATCCATTATCCACAGAAAAAAGTCTTAGATTAATGGAGTCTGAGAACAAATTGATATTTGCAGTTCATATGAAAGCTCAAAAGAAGGATATTAAACGAGCAATTGAAGAAGTTTTCAAAACAAAAGTTGTGAAAGTGAACACTTATATTACGAGTAAGAGTGAAAAAAGAGCCTATGTTAAGTTTAGTAATGAAACTCCAGCAATTGATATTGCAACAAACTTTGGATTAATGTAAGAAAATGGGAAAACGAATTATAACACAAGCAAGAGGGAAGGGTGGACCTAGATATAGAGCTCCTTCATTTAGATATGCTGGAAAAGCAGCCCATGTTAATCCGAATAAAGAGAAAGTGAGTGGAGAAATTGTAGGATTATTATCATCCCAAGGTCATAGTGCGCCATTAGCAGAAGTAGTCTATGCTGATGGAGTAAAACAATTAATGATTGCACCTGAAGGTATCAAAGTTGGAATGACTGTTGATACTGGTGAAAAAGTTAAGGTGCAAGTTGGGAATACTTTACCTTTGGATGTTCTTCCAGAAGGTACATTAATTTATAATATAGAGGGAACTCCTGGTGATGGGGGGCAGTTTTGTCGAGCATCAGGTGGGTCTGCAAGAGTGATTGCACATTCAGGTGAAAAAGTTATTATCGAATTACCTTCCAAAAGACAAAAAACATTACATTCACAATGTAGAGCTACTGTTGGTGTTGTTGCTGGTGGAGGAAGACCAGACAAACCGATTTTGAAAGCAGGAACTCGACATTATATGATGAAGGCAAAGAACAAATTATATCCTATTGTAAGCGGTTCCGCAATGAATGCTGTGGACCATCCATTTGGAAATAAAAGAACTTCAAGAAAGAGTAAAGCAAGACCGATTCCAAGAAATGCACCACCTGGTCGAAAGGTTGGAATGGTTGCTGCACGACAGACAGGAAGAAAAGTACATAGAAAACGGAGAGAACAATAGGTGAGTTAATCATGGCAAAAGAATATAGCTTTAGAGGAAAATCATTTGAGGAAATTCAAAAATTGAGTTTAAATGAGTTTGCAGACCTCTTACCTTCTCGATCACGAAGAAGTATTAAAAGAGGATTTAGTCCGATGCAAAAAGCTTTACTAAAGAAAGTTGAAGCAGGTAAGAATAATATTGAAACTCATAGTCGAGATATGATTGTTGTACCTCAAATGGTTGGGAAAATGATCAAAGTATACAATGGAAAAGAGTTTGTTGCAATTCAAATTACTGAAGAAATGTTAGGTCATTTTTTAGGAGAATATTCACTTACAAGAAGAGGAGTAAAACATAGCGCACCAGGTGTAGGCGCAACAAGATCAAGTGCTGCACTGAGCGTGAGATAGAAATGAGTAACAAAGCTATTGCGAAAGGTCGATCCTTGAATATTAGTAGAAAGCAGTGTATTGAAATTTGCAATGCTATTCGGATGAAACCCTTAGCAAAGGCAAAAGCTATGCTTCAACGAGTTATTGAGGGTAAAGAGGCCGTACCTTTCAAAAGATTTACAGAGATGGGACATCGACCAGGTAAGATTATGACAGGAAGATATCCATTGAATGCATGTACCAGTATTTTGGGTATGTTGAATACTATTGAAGCAAATGCTCAAGTTCAAGGATTAAATGTAAATGAATTAGTAATTAGCATGATTGCTTCCAATAAAGCATCCACACAATGGCATTATGGAAGAAATCATAGAAGAAAAATGAAGAAGTGTCATATTGATATGGAAGTGAGTGAGATGGCTATTAAGGCTACCCCTAAGAAAGCATCTGAATCAAAAAAGGAAACTAAATCAGATATTAAAGAACCTCAAACTAAGAAAGAAGTGAAGGAAGTAAAGAAAGAAGTTACACCTGAAGCTAAGGAATCACCTCAGGAACCAAAAGCAACTGAAGAAAAGAAACAAGAGGCAGAGAAAAAATGATTGAGCGAAAATTTGTTGCAGAAAGGATGAAGGAATTCCAGATTGAGGAATATATTCGAAGTACTATGAAAAATGTTGGACATAGTATGACTAAGCTTCAACGAACACCTATGGGAGAAAAAATCATTATCTATTCATCAAGACCAGGTCTTATTGTTGGCCGTAAAGGAGAAAATATCAAAAAATTAACTGAAACTTTGAAGAGTAAATTCAAACTTGAAAATCCTCAATTAGAGATTGCTGAAGTTGAACAAGTACATTTAGATGCTAAGATTGTAGCTGAACGGATTGCATCAACTCTTGAGCGATTTGGAAGCAGCAAATTCAAAGCTGTGGGACATAGAACTATTTCAGATGCTATTGGTGCTGGTGCTTTAGGAATTGAAATTTTAATTAGTGGAAAAATTCCTGGTGCACGAGCTAAAAGATGGCGATTCTATAAAGGATATTTGAAAAAGTGTGGAGATGTCGCTATTGAAGGTGTAAGTGAAGCTAAAACTGAAGCTCAAATTAAGAGTGGGACTATTGGTATCCAAGTTAAAATCATGCCTCCAACTGTTGAGCTCCCTGATAATATTAAACTGAGAAAAGATATTGTTGAAGAAACTTCAGAAGAAGAAGGAAGTAAAGATTCAGCTGTGGAAGGAGAAGATGAAGAAAAGTCTGCTGATACTAAAGAATCAAAAGATACTAAGGAAGATACAAAAGATACTAAGAAGGAAGTGAAAGAAGATAAGAAAGAGAAAAAAGAGAAAAAAGAAGTTGAAGCTAAAGAGGATAAAAAAGGTGAAAATTCAGAATGAAGATGAAAGAATCTCGGTTTGAAACCTCGAAATTTCATTTTCATTCATTTGAACTAGGAAAAACTATGTTTGATAAGGTGATTACAGAATGAAAATGAAAGAATTATCCCAAACAAGTCCTCCCGAGCTAAAGAAAAAGCTAGTTGAATTGAAAAAAGAATTAATTAAACATAACTCTCAAATTGCATCTGGTACTACACCAAAGAGTCCAGGTCAAGTTAAACAAATAAAAAAAACAATTGCCAGAATCAATATGGTTCTCGGCAATATGGGGTGAATAGACAAGAATGCCAGAGATTGATCCAATAACAGGCCTACCTAAGGAATTAGGAGTCTGGGAAAACATTACAAAGGAGAGTCAAAAAATTGTGATCAGTACGGAAGCTAAAAAGTTTCGAAAAAAATACACCATCATCGAAGGGATTGACAGTAAAGAAGTCAATCTTAAAGACGTCGGCAAAAAGCTGAAAAGCAAATTTGCATGTGGCGGAACGGTGAAGGATGGTAAAATCGAACTTCAAGGCGATCACAAAGATAAGGTCAAACAAGAATTGATCACAATCGGGTTTGCACCTGAAACAATTGAAATAAAATAAACGAAACAAAATGGTAAAAAAGAATATCGGAATCGGAGTAAAAGCCCCAAAGGGCACATGTGAAGATAGAAAGTGTCCATTCCATGGAGAACTTTCCGTTAGAGGGAAGAGTTTCAAAGGAATGGTTACAAAGCGAGCTTTTCATAAAGACGCAACTATAGAATGGGTACGGTCACGTCCTATTGCTAAGTATGAGCGTTATACTATTCGGAGAAGTTCTGCTAAAGCTTACAATCCTACCTGTATTAATGCAGAAAAGGGAGACCGAGTAATGATTATGCAATGTAGACCTCTTAGTAAGACTAAACATTTCGTAATTGTTGAAAATTTAGGTAAAGACGAATTATTTGCTGAAAGAGAAGGTGCTTTAGAAGAAGGAAAATTCAAGGCTACCAAGAAAGAGCAAGAAAATAAAGCAAAGGATGAAGCTGAAGAAGAGCAAGCTGAACTTGCTGCTAAAGCAGAAAAACCTAAATCAGATGATAAAAAAGGTGAAGATTCAGAATGATGCCCATGAATGCTAAAGTAGTGAAGAGCCTTCCCGTAGGTTCCGAAGTATCTACTTGTGATAATTCAGGAGCTAAAATTCTTCGAATCTTTTCCGTAAAAGGATCTAAAACGGTTAAAGGTAGAAAACCTGCAGCAGGAGTAGGAGATATGGTATTAGCATCTGTAAAAAGAGGACGACCTGACATGAGAAAACAAGTTGTTTTCGCAATTATTGTTCGACAGAAGAAAGAATATAGAAGACCAGATGGTATTCGAGTAAAGTTTGAAGATAATGCTGCAGTGGTCCTTAAAGATGAAAAAGGAACACCGAAAGGAACTTTATTGAAAGGTCCTGTGGCAAAAGAAGCTGCTGAAAGATGGCCAGGAGTAAGTAAAATTGCAAGTATTATACTATAATGATAACGGTAGAAAAAAATGAAAACAAAATGGAATAAAAATTGGACAGCGAGCAAGCAGCCAAGAAGGCAGCGAAAGTATAGATTTAATGCTCCCCTTCATATTAAACAAAAATTCCTGAATGTTTCATTGGCACCTACCCTACGAAAGAAATACGGTATGAGACAGACAAGAGTTCGATCTGGTGATTCCGTTAAAGTATTGAGAGGACAGTTTAGTGGAAAGACTGGTAAAGTTGAAAACGTAAGTGTAAAGAGAACTAGTGTTTACCTAACTGGTATTGAAATGTTGAAAAAGGATGGAAGCAAGAGTTTGTACCCATTACAACCCTCAAATTTGCAAATTCAAGAAGTTGATTTAACTGATAAATTAAGACGAGCAAAATTAGAGGGAGATAGTAAAGGATCAACTGCAAAAGTATCGCCTACAAAGGATAAGGCACCAGCAGCAAAACCTAAGAAAGAGATAAAGAAGGAGGAGTCATCCAAATGAAATCACACTTAAAACGATTACCTGCACCAAGAAGCTGGAGTATACAGCGAAAAGGATTAACTTACATTACTCGGCCATTGCCTGGAAAGCATTCTATTGAAAGAGGAATGCCTTTAGTTGAGTTTTTCAAAGTATTAGTTGAAAAAGCAACTACCAAGAAAGAAGTCAAAAAAATCATGTATAGTTCAAAAGTCTTAGTAGATGGAGCTCAAGTTAAAGAAGAGAAATATTTGGTAGGATTAATGGATGTTATCAGTTTAGAAGGAAGCAAGGAACATTACAGATTATTACTTAATTCAGGAGGGGAATTATTTGCTTTAGCTATTCCTGCTAAAGAAGCGAGTTTGAAACCTGTTCAAATTATTGGTAAGACATTACTTGCGAAAGGAAAGATTCAATTAAACATGGGAGATGGAAGAAACCTTCTTGTGGATAAAAATGCTTACACAGTGGGAGATACCCTCTTACTAGAGTTACCTAAACAAGCCATCAAAGAGCATTTTGCCTATGCAAAAGGTGCATTAGCATACTTTACTGGTGGAAGATTTGTTGGGAAGACAGGTACTATTGAAGATATCAAAGATAACCGAATTATTTGCAAGGTTGATGGAAATGTTGTAGAGACAATGAAGCATTTTGCATATATTATTGGAAAGGGAAAATCATCCATTTCATTAGAGGAAGGAAAGAAAGAGTGAAGATACTATGAGTGAAGCAATACAAGATCAAACAACAACGCAGGAAGCGGAGACTCCTTCAGAGACTCAAGTAGTTGGAAATGCTGGAGAGAATCCTATGCGACAGATTAAGATTGAGAAAATCACTCTTAATATTGGAGCTGGTAAAGATCAAAAGATTTTGGAGAAAGGAGTTTTACTTATTAAGCATATTACTGGTACTGCAGGAATTCAGACCATTAGTAATAAGAGAATCCCTGCATGGGGAGTTCGACCTGGATTACCCGTTGGTGCGAAGCTTACTATTCGAGGAGCAAAATTAAAAGATTTACTTTCACGATTACTAAAAGCAAATGGAAATAATTTGAAGTTAAAACAATTTAGCAATGATGGAAATTTCAGTTTTGGTATTAAAGAATATATCGATATTCCCGGACTTGAATATGAACCAAGCATTGGAGTTATGGGTCTTGAAGTAAGTGTAAGTTTGGAGAGACCAGGATTTAGAGTTAAGAAGCGAAGAATTCGAAAGAAGACATTGCCTAAAAAGCACAAAATAGCTCAAGAAGAGGCTGTTGAATTTATGAAAAAGAATTATGGGGTTGAGATACAACAATGACATCATCATCACATACAAAAGTGTACAAACAATTAAAATCAAAGCCAGCGAAGCTTGGTAAATTTAAAAAGCATAATACACCAAAAGAGAGGAAAACAGGGAGGAATCTTCATAAGTGCGTACGTTGTGGACGAAGACGAGGTATTATTAGAAAATATGGCCTTGACGTTTGTCGACAATGTTTTAGAGAAGTTGCACTAAAATTGGGATTTAAGAAATTCAACTAAAATGACACTAAACGACCCACTAGCAAACACATTATCGAACATAATGAATCAGGAAAAGAATGGTAAGAGTACTTGTGTAGTTAAACCAATCTCTACTATGATTAAAAAAGTTTTTGAAATTTTTGAAAAAGAAGGATACCTTGGATCATTCAAGGTACATGAAGACAGTAAAGGTGATTGGTTAACTGTAAATTTGCTAGGATCTATTAACAAAGCAGGAGTAGTTAAGCCACGATTTAGTGTTACTAGAAATAATTTTGAAAAATATGAAAAAAGATACTTACCTGCACGAAATATTGGATTTATGATTGTAAGTACCTCTCAAGGGATTATGACTCACCATGAAGCTAAAGAGAAGAATATTGGAGGCAGATTGATAGCATATTGTTATTAATGTTATATTTACTATGAGTGAAGCGGAATCTATTCAATCTCAGGAAACAACACCTGAGCAGAAAGCAGCACCTGTTGCAGAAACCAACGCTAGTGGTAGACGGAAGCATAAAGAGGAAATCACTCCTGCTGAAGGTGTTACTGTTACTGTAGACAAGGGCAATATTACTATCAAAGGAGAAAAAGGAGAATTGGTAGAAGTTGTCAATGATCCAAAAATAAAAGTATCCTTTGACAATGGAAAGATTATCCTTCAGAGTACCACATTTTCAAGACATGAGAAAAGAAAAATAAAAACATTTAGATCACATATCATGAATAAAATGCAAGGTGTATTAGAAGGGTATGTTTACAAATTAAAAATATGTGCAGGTCACTTTCCTATGAATGTTACATTACAAGGACAAGATTTTGTTATTAAAAATTTCCTTGGGGAAAAAATTCCTCGGACATTAAAAATTGTCGAAGGTGGCACTGTTAAAATTGAAGGAGAGATTATCACTGTTGAAAGTGTAGATAAGGAAATTGCAGGACAAATTGCAGCAAGTATTGAAAAATTATGTACTGTTACTAACAGAGATTTACGAGTATTCCAAGATGGAATTTATATTACTGAAAAAGCTGGAAAGGAAATCAAATGAGCAATGATCTAGAAGTACGAAAGGCATTGAAGGCAAGAAAGCCACATTTTCATAGACAGAAGTCTAGTCAATATAATAAATTGGCTGTTAAATGGAGAAGGCCTAAAGGACTTCAATCTAAGATGAGACTGAGTAGAAAAGGATCTCCTCCAACACCAAGTCATGGGTGGAGAAGTCCAAAATCTGTTAGAGGATTATCAGCATTAGGTACACTTATTAAAATGGTCTATACTGTTTCCGATTTGGAAAGTGTTGGTGAAAATACAAGTATTGTTATTGGATCTACTGTTGGTCAAAAGAAAAAAATCCAAGTATTAGAGAAAGCACAAGAAAAAGGAATTACGGTACTTAATGTTAAAGATGCTGCTGCATTTATCAAAGAAACTCAAGAGTCTTTTGAGAAAAATAAACAAGTTAAGAAGAAAAAAGTTGAAGATAAAGAAGCTAAGCAAAAAGAACTTGAGAAGAAAGCAGAAGACAAGAAAAAAGAAGAAACTAAAGATGACAAAGAAGGTCTGGATAAAAAAGTTGACGAAGTAGAAAAGAAAGATCAAGATAAAAAGGAGAAGGATAAATCCTTGATTAAACCACAGTAAGAGAACCATGAACCTACAAAAAAGATTAGCGGCAAGATTATTGAAAGTATCACCTAAAAAGATTAGGCTAGACCCTGAGCGATTAGAAGATATTAAAGAATCTATTACTAAGTTAGATATTAGAGGATTAATTAGCACAAAGGCAATTACTAAAAGTAAAAAGCCAGGACCTTCAAGATCAAGAGCACGGAAGAAGGCTTTGCAACGAGTTAAAGGAAGACAACGAGGACATGGATCTCGTAAAGGAACTCAAAAAACAAGAGTTAAAAAGAAACAAACATGGATATTCAAAATTCGAAAGCAAAGAGCATTAATTAAAGAATTAAAACAAGGAGAAAAAATCACAGCAGAAGTGTACAGAACTTTGTACAAAAAATGTTCAGGAGGCTTTTTCAGAAGTGTACGACACATTAAGTTGTATGTAAATGAAAAAGGATTGTGGAAATAATGGCAAAAAACGGTAGACAGGTATTATCCTATAAACGA
>Ga0187833_10001213_pt1 | contig 29892 bp, 30 predicted proteins | sample ETNtaG_37_FD_167968 | JGI IMG/M metagenome (GOLD analysis project Ga0187833, IMG submission 167968) | Marine microbial and viral communities from oxygen minimum zone, Eastern Pacific Ocean - ETNP2014_SV_400_PacBio MetaG (Illumina Assembly) | ecosystem: Environmental > Aquatic > Marine > Hypoxic...
GTAAAACCAAGATAAAATCATAGATAAAAAAGAGGAACTTGACAATATTGGGGTGGATAACTTATTTATCAATCAGGATTTGCACTTTTCGACCGCTACACGCCTCACTATTTCTCCGCCATTTATATAATCTTTTTAGACATTATTTTCATCTTATAATTTATTCTTCATTTTAATTTTCTTCTTTCTAAAACAAAAATGGGCACCTCACTTATCAAGGTTGCCCATTTTTGTTTTTTTGTTCTGTAATTGAGTGCCGGAGGCGAGAATTGAACTCGCACGGACACAAGGTCCACCAGATTTTGAGTCTGGCGCGTCTACCAGTTTCACCACTCCGGCAATTTCAAAAAATATATTGAAATTTTAGAAAATAGTCAATATAAAAAATCAGAGTGTAAATTTTTACTGGATTTCACAGATTCGACTGAAAAATTATAACACATTATAATACACATAATTAAAATTAACTATAAAATAACCATAATAACAGATAGATATAATACACAAAGTGAACTCAAAATCCAGTGGTCTTTATGCCCATGCGAGTTCGATTCTCGCCTCCGGCACCAATGATATCAAGGGGTTATCGGTTTAAACCGATAACTCCCCTTTTTGATTTATTGGGCTTTGTTACCCCAATTGAGGTTATTGTCACCACCCAAAGTCCAGATGGGGCAAACAGTAACGCAAGCTCGCCATGTAATACTTTTCAAAGCCGATCTTCATCCAGTGCACCTTCTTCCCCTTTTTGTGGACCAACTTATTGCGAGGCGGGAACAGCAGGCTTGCAGAAAGGTAGAACCCGGTATCGCCGGCATCGACGATGCAAATAGCAGAAAAATCTTTGCCCCGCTTTTTCGGACCCCCATTAATGTCCGCTGCGATTTTGTGGGTTGCCACACCGGCCATCTCCGCGGTCATCTGCCCCATTTTGGTACACCAACCGGCACCTGCGTTTCGAAGGGAGGAGGAAAGGCCAGTTCCACATTTTCAGGTGTCACCTGTGTCAGTTTGTAGTTCACTTTCCATTCAATATCCCTGTCCGCGAATTCACTCTCAAGCATCCTCGTCATCTGGCCAAACCCGTTCACTCCGAAATGACCAAGATGCGGTTCGTTTGTGAACAAAGAAAGCATGAACCTGTTTCTCAGCCGTTTCTTGCGCAGGTATGCATCTTGTGAAAGCAAGGGCTAATACCGCGCTCATCACATATTTTACAACCTTTTTTCACTTGGCACACCGGGTGAACTTTTTTATTCTTCCAGACGGAAAAAGGGAATTCTTAACACTGGTCATTGGCCCGCCCTCTATCCCTCTTCGACCCGGGTCACCTTTGAACTCAACTCCATTTGACACCTGGAAGAGGCGCGGGACACTGCAGGAACCAGTGCCAATTTGGCTTCTCAATATTTTTCAATCGGTCAACGACATACTTCTTGATTCCATTCGATGGTGAATAAAGCGTCTAATAACAAAACCAAAGGAGGATTTCAATGCGCACAAAAACATTATTGATGGTACTCGTGTTGTCGGTTGTTTTAGCGCTGTCGGCTTGGGCAAAAACGCTCAGATTCGCTTTTCAGGGCGACGCCAAATCCATGGATCCTTACAGTTTGAACGAAACATTCCAATTGGGATTCTTGAACAACATCTATGAAGGACTGATCCAACGTGGGCCGAATCTTGAGATTAAACCGTCCTTAGCTGAAAAATGGGAAGTGATGGAGCCTACACGTTGGCGTTTTTACCTGCGAAAAGGCGTGAAATTCCACGACGGCAGTCCGTTTACGGCAGATGATGTGATATTTTCAGCAACCCGGGTCCGTGCAAAAGGTTCAGACTTAAAGACAAGGATTGCCGCTGATACCAAGGTAGTCAAGGTGGATGACTATACGGTCGATTTCATCACATCGGCACCAAATCCGATTCTCTATGTGGAATGGGGCACCTGGTACATCATGTCGAAAAGCTGGACAGAAAAAAATAACGCCGTGACTCCGGAATCTGCCACAGGGGAGGGTGAAAATTACGCCACGCGTCATGCCAACGGTACCGGACCTTTCAAATTGGTCAGCCACGAAGCAGGCGTGAAAACCGTGAATGAGGTCAACCCGGACTGGTGGGATAAGGCAAATCATAATGTCACCAAAGTCATCTTCACTCAAGTTGCAAATGATGCCACCCGCGTGGCCGCACTGTTGTCAGGACAGGTCGATATGGCCTATCCGATCCCTGTGCAGGATATGAAGCGTGTCGATGGCAATGCGGACTCCCGTATGCTCGTCGGGCCGGAGCTTCGTACAATTTTTCTGGGAATGGATCAGTATCGCGACGAATTGCTCCATTCCACTGTCAAAGGCAAAAACCCGTTTAAAGACAAACGAGTCCGCCAGGCGTTCTTTCAAGCGATCGATATTGAAGCGATCAAAAAGAAGGTCATGCGCGGATTGTCAGAACCTTCAGCGATGATGATAGCGCCGGGTGTAAATGGTGGCGGAAACCCGAAATTCAAGCGGCTTGGATACGATCCGGCTGGTGCCAAGAAACTACTGGCTGATGCCGGTTATGCTGACGGGTTTGAAGTGGGCATGGATTGTCCCAACGATCGCTACGTCAATGACGAGGCAATTTGTTTGGCCGTGGTTTCCATGATGGCAAAGGTGGGGATCAAAGTGAACCTGCTGGCACAACCCAAAGCCAAATACTTCCCGAAAGTATTGGCGCCAAAGCTAGACACCAGTTTTTACCTTTTGGGCTGGACCCCGGGCAGTTTTGATTCATGGAATGTGATCTACAACATACATGGTTGCCCCTCTGATACCGGTTCAGGCAAGTTCAATTTGGGGCGCTATTGCAATCCCAAAGTCGATGCTTTGGCGGTTAAAATCTTAAGCGAAACCGACCAGGCCAAACGCAATGCTATGATTGAAGAAGCCTGGACGATGACGATTAACGACATCGCCTATATCCCCCTCCATCAACAGACACTGGCCTGGGGGGTTCGGAACAATGTGGAGCTCAAACAACGTCCGGATAATCAATTTGATTGGCGCCACGTCGTGATCAAGTAACTTAAAGCGATTCAAAAAGCCCGGAATTTGACCCTATCGAGTGGCATTCCGGGCTTTTTGCCTTCATTTTCTGAAAAATTCTAGATTAAATAATGCCTGCACTGATTATCCGCCGCATCATCCAGTCGGTTCTCGTTATGCTCACCGTTGCAGTGGTTGCTTTCACATTGTTTCGTTATGTGGGCGATCCTGTTTCTCAAATGGTCGGACAGGAAACAACCATTGCCGAACGGGAACAACTTAGAGAAGATCTGGGGCTAAACGACCCGATCATCGTTCAGTTTGTGCGTTTTGCTCTGAATACCGTACAGGGGAAATTCGGCATCTCCTTTCGCCTCGGTCGTCCTGTCAACGAATTGTTTGCCGAGCGGCTCCCGGCCACTTTGGAATTGAGTTTGGTCGCTGCTCTGTTTTCTTTGGTGATGGGGATTCCGATGGGGGTTTACACCGGCCTGTATCCGGATAGAGTTTTAAGTAAAGTCTTTCAAACGATTTCACTCATTGGCATCTCCTTGCCGACCTTTTTAATCGGGATTTTATTAATTCTTTTCTTCGGCGTCCTCTTGAGTTGGCTGCCGACCTTCGGTCGGGGGGACGTCATCCAGCTGGGTTGGTGGTCGACGGGGCTGCTGACCGATAGTGGATTGAAAGCCGTTGTTATGCCGGCTTTTACCCTCGGCATGTTTCAGCTTACATTGATCATGCGGCTGGTGCGTTCGGAAATAATGGAGGTGCTGCGGACCGACTATATCAAATTTGCCCGGGCGCGCGGTTTGACCAATCGGGCGGTTCATTTCGGCCATGCCTTAAAAAACACCTTGGTCCCGGTCATTACGATCACCGGACTTCAACTTGGTTCGATTATTGCATTTGCGATCATTACCGAAACCGTGTTTCAATGGCCGGGGATGGGGCTGCTGTTTCTTCAATCGATCCAATTTGCCGATGTCCCGGTGATGTCGACCTATCTCATTCTGATTGCCTTTTTCTTTGTGGTTATCAATTTGATTGTCGATATTCTCTATCACGTGGTGGACCCGCGCCTGAGATTTGATGAATCCGTGGTATTGAGCCATTGATATGAAAAGTGTACTGCGCATTCAGGATACAGTTTATCGATTTTTCGATTCCGATATCTGGTACAGTTTTAAAAAATCCAAAGTAACAATAGCAGCAGCATGTGTCACCGTTATAATGATCTTATCCGCATTGACGGCACCTTGGATCGCACCCCATAATACCTTTGATCCGGCCACGCTGGACCTTATGGATGCTTTCACGCCGCCGGTCTGGTATGAAGACGGAACGCCAAAGTTTCTACTCGGAACCGATGATCAAGGGCGGGATATCTTTTCAACAATCCTCTACGGATCGCGAATCTCGCTGTTTGTCGCTTTTGCCTCCATGTTGCTGGCGATGATTTTGGGCGTAACTCTTGGTTTGGTCTCCGGCTATCTTGGTGGTGCGATTGAATCAATTATCATGCGGATCGCTGATGTGCAGATCAGTTTCCCAGCCATTCTCATTGTCTTGCTGATCAGTGGCGTTGCCCGAAGTGTGCTGCCCAATGTACGTCATGAAGAAATGGCGGTATGGGTTCTTATTTTTGCCATTGGCATTTCAAACTGGGTCCACTTTGCACGTACGGTGCGCGGTTCGACCATGGTAGAAAAAAATATGGAGTATGTCCAATCGGCACGCGTGATCGGACGCCGGCGCGCCGCCATCATGTTCCGTCATATTTTGCCCAATGTGATGGGTCCCGTATTGGTCATCGGAACGATCGGGCTGGCAGTTGCGGTCCTAACCGAGGCTACAATATCTTTTTTAGGTGTCGGTGTTCCGCCGACGGAACCCTCCCTGGGAACGCTCATTCGGATCGGTCAAAGCTTCCTCTTTGCCGGGGAATGGTGGATCGTGATTTTTCCTGGCGTGGCCTTGATAATCCTTGTCCTGGCTGTCAACCTCCTGGGTGACTGGATGCGTGATGCCCTGAACCCAAAACTGAGATAATGCCCGAGCCATTACTTAAAATCGAACATCTTGGAATCGAATTTCATACCCGCCGCGGTACGTTGGTGGCAGTCGACGATATATCATTTGATGTCCTGCCCGGAGAGGTATTTGGTATCGTGGGAGAATCCGGGGCAGGCAAATCCCTTACGGGCCAAGCGATCATTGGACTGCTGGAGCCTCCTGGCCGAATTGGCGCGGGACGGATTTTTTTAAATGATCAGCGAATCGATCAGTTGCCGTACCATCAAATGCGCCGCATCCGAGGCAAAAAAATCGGTATGATATTTCAAGACCCTTTGACTAGCCTGAACCCGCTTTATACCGTTGGCAAACAGCTGGTGGAAACCATTTTAACCCATTCCGAAATGACCCCTAATCAGGCGCACCAACATACGATTGCGCTACTGGATGAGGTTGGTATTCCGGCCGCAGAAAAACGCATCGGCCATTACCCCCACCAGTTCTCCGGCGGCATGCGCCAGCGGGTGGTGATTGCCCTGGCCCTGTGCGTTAGTCCCAGCCTGATCATCGCCGATGAGCCAACCACGGCACTGGATGTTTCCATCCAGGCCCAGATAATCGCTTTATTGAAAGGCCTTTGCAAAGAACACGACACTGCCGTTATTCTGATTACCCATGATATGGGAGTTATTGCCGAAATTTCAGACCGTGTAGCGGTCATGTATGCCGGACGGCTGGTGGAAGTCGGAGAAGTACGCGATATCGTCAAAAACCCGAAGCATCCCTACTCTCAAGGATTGATGGGCTCCATCCCGTCTTTGCATCACAAATCCGAAGAGCTCATACAAATTGAAGGCACGATGCCAGGACTGATGGAAATACCACCGGGATGCGCTTTTCACCCGCGCTGCCCGCATGCCTTTGATCGCTGCCGACAGAGACGTCCGGGCTTAATCGACACCAAACCGTCAAAGGTCGCCTGTTGGCTTTTTGAAAATGAGGACAGAAGTGGCAACACCTGACCAGCTGAAAACCAACACACCGCCGCTACTGCGCGTCACCGGACTAAAACGTTATTTTGACGTTTCCGAACCGTTTCTTAACCGTTTGCTAGAGGGCAAATCCCGCCTGATTCTAAAAGCCGTCATCGGCATTGATTTTAAAATCAACAGGGGGCAGACCTTTGCCCTGGTCGGAGAGTCGGGCTGCGGTAAATCAACGGTGGCAAATCTGGTGGTGGGTCTTTACCAGCCGACGGCAGGAAAAATCGAGTTCGACGGCATCGATGTGGCATCGCTGACCAGTCGTGCTCAAATGGCGCTGTTGCGCCGTCGAATGGCCATGATTTTTCAGGATCCTTATGCCAGCCTGAACCCGCGCTGGCGCGTGGATGCAATTGTCAGTGAACCGATCCGGGCCTTCGGTTTACTAAAAGGAACACAAGCTATTTCCCAACGCACCGGCGAGTTGCTCACCCAGGTTGGTCTTTCACCTGCCGACGGTGCAAAATATCCCCATGAATTTTCGGGCGGACAACGCCAGCGAATTTCCATTGCCAGGGCGCTGGCCAGCGAGCCCGACTTTATCGTCTGTGACGAACCCACGTCTGCTCTGGACGTTTCCGTCCAGGCCCAGATTTTGAATTTGATGAAGGGCCTTCAGAAAAAATTCGATCTTTCCTACCTTTTCATTTCCCATGATTTGGCCGTGGTGCGCCATATGGCCAACAGCGTGGGGGTGATGTACCTGGGCCAGCTTTGCGAAGTAGCGCCAGTGGATGCAATCTTTGACTCTCCGCTACATCCTTACACCCGCCTGCTGTTGGACACCATCCCGGACGTGGAACTGACCGGACGCTCATCCCAACCGGTCACCGGCGAAATCCCCAACCCCATTGACCCGCCAAGCGGCTGCGCTTTCCATCCGCGCTGTCCGGAATCTACAGATAAATGCCGTAGGGAGGGCCCGGAATTGACGACCCTGGATAGTGGGGTGCAGGTGGCCTGTCATGCGATATCGGCATCCTCCGAAAAGTAACATTTAACCGCTTTACTGAAAACTTCGACACCTACTTCCAGTACCACCTCGTCAATATCAAAACGCGGGGAATGTAGTGGATAAACGATATTTTTTTCTTTGTTGCCGCATCCGATTCGAATAATGGCGCTCGGGCGTTCAAGTGCAAAGTAGGCAAAATCTTCAGCTCCGGTGGACGGCGAAAGATACCGAACATTCTCTGAACTCAATACAGACGCTGCTGTTGCATTGAGGAATGTGGCTACATCTTTATCGTTTGTGCAGGCCGGTACACCCTCATGAATTTTAAAATCACATGTTACGCCGAAGGTTTGTTCCATTCCTGAAACAATCTCTTCCAGCCGTCGGATGACGAAGGCGCGCGTATCAATGGAAAGGGCTCGAATCGTACCTTCCAGTTGTGCGGATTCGGGAATAACATTGGACACATCTCCTGCAACAAATTTACCCACCGTGAGGACTGCGGTAGCTGTAGGGCTGATATTGCGACCGATTATGGTTTGAATATGGGTCACAAAAAACGATCCCGCAACAATGGGATCAATCCCCTCGTTGGGCCGTCCGCCATGGGCGCCTTTTCCCTTGATAAGGAGGGAAAAGCGATCGGCCGAAGCATGGCTTTGGTCTTGAAAAATGCCCACCTGCCCGGTAGGCAAATCAGATCCCATGTGGCCTGCAATAACGCAATCGACTTTGGGGTTTTCTAAAACCCCTTCTGCAATCATGGCTTTTGCACCAAAAACGCGCTCTTCTGCCGGCTGGTAGAGAAACTTCACATTTCCTGTCATTTTAGAACGGAATCCGGATTCCACTATTTTTTTGGCAACGCCCAGCATGATCGTCGCGTTTGCATCGTGACCGCAGGCATGCATCACCCCATCATTGATCGATCTGTAGGGGATGTTGTTTAACTCCTGAATGGGTAATGCATCGATATCCGCTCTGAGGGCAATGGTTGGTCCGCCACCTGATCCTTTGATCAGACCGACAGCGCCCGACATCGTTTTAAAAGTTTGGACTTCGATATCGAGTCCCTTCAAGATTTCTATGATTTTATCTGTGGTTCTCTTTTCTTGATGTGAAACTTCAGGATGCATGTGAAAGTCTCGACGAACATCTATCAGCCATTTAAGAAAATCCGGGTTGCTGGGGATCATTTACACTCTCCTTTATAATTGCAAGTTATCCATATGTCGCACATCCCGCACCCTCAAACTATGGTTGAGGAGCAATTTAAATCACAGTTAAATCAGGCATATAATAGGCTGTAACACATTGATATTAAATCAAATAAAAAAATCTAGACATTTCAATTAGTTGCTGATACACTGCCCTCAAACGTCAAAGGGGGCATAATGGAAAAACTCAACACTGATCAGATGACATTCACCGAAGTCAGGCATTTGCCTATTGCGTAAGAGGAAATCTTCGAAAAATTCCATCCAGTATTGATCCGGAACGGTTTTAATAATGATCGTATCGTCGTGTATATACCCGTATACGAAATCAAAGAAGATAAAAAGGCATTCGGCAAATTCATCGGCGCACGCTTCCAACCTCTTGGCGATGAGCCAATGGCGAAACCGATTCTCGCATTTATCTTTAACGTCTGTTAACAGTGGTTCAAACGCATCATATATCGGCCCCGTCCATCACCAGATCGTCGAGTTGTCTTAGTTTGTCGATGGCATCTCTGTCGTCGGATTCCAGCGGTGCGATCCGATTGGAAAGATTTAACTCCTGGTCGTCAAACGGGCGGACCTCTTTACGGAGGAACATGAAGGGTGAGAGCGGTTTGGGCTGGATGTCCGGTGGAAAGAGATAGGCATGCCTTTCGACCATCTTTTGCATCAGAGATTGAACGTCTTCTTTGCCCATGCCCAATGACAATTTGGCAGCTTTGAGGATTTCCTCTTCGAGCTTCCGATCGGTCGTCCCCTCTTGGACACTCAAAGCGTGATTCTAGAACAATCCTGAGAATTGCATGGCAACATTCATTGCTTTTTCGCCTTTTATCTGCTCCATCAACGGTGCAGCATATTCCATCATAGCCTGAGAAAACGAAACGGAGCAAAATCCTGTGGGAGCTCCCAAATCAGACAGGCCGTGCCTTGCGACAATCAGCGACCCGGGGGATTCTCCCCCTCTGCCCTTTATCAGCCTCAGTTTACGCTTTCTGACCTTTTGCTGCTTGGCCTGCTGGCATCTTGTTATAACCTTCGTTTTATCTTTTTTCTTGGCCATCATCCCCCCCAATTCACGAATCATTGTGGATGTTTGCGAAGGAGCGTTTCTTCTGCCCCTTTTTCACAGTCCCTCTGGTCTCTCTGTAACTGAACTATCCCTTTTTTGCAAATCATGACCGAAATGTAAACTATTGACCGTTGTTTTACATCGTTCAATCCATAAACAACATGCGATGATAAGAATATCTTTCACCCCATGATTATTCTCTTATACGTTAAGTCAAATTCTGGATTCACTTGGCTCCTGTTCGCTTGCGCATCACATAGTGAACTATAAGGTAGCACCCGTTCACTGACCGCCCATTTGATCTTGTCTGCACCGGTTTTACCGATGCTGTTTACGAATTGCAATTCGCTGCTGCTTGCGGAACTTGCGGTTTCCACACTGCCGAAAGCAGCCAGAATCCGACTGGCTCTCTCATGGCCGACTCCCGGCAATCCCTGCAAAATAAAAAGCTCCTTTTTCCCGTTTATCTTTCGGCCGATACCCCTGCCGGTAGACACCACCCCTGGCCATTGTTTTTATCTGGCGGGCGACATAGGCGATGAGTTTTACGGTTTCAGCGGAATCTTTTGCTCGCAAGACCTGTATTCCAAGTATCAACGAAACGGTAATCAGCTCCCCTTGCATATCCGTATCAGCATCAGGACACCACAAACATCACAGGAAATATACCTATTGGGAAGCCATGCTTTTCATTTGGGTTAAAAACAGGGGACAATCATGGCAACCGCCGCAACCTTGTCTGTACAATTGGCGGGATTGATGTTTAAAAGCCCTGTTGTAGTCGCATCCTCTGAATGTGCCGCTAATTTATCAATATTTAAAAATTGGAGGGATCGTCACCAAAAAATACACATCGCAACTGACATGGAACGATCAGGGATTGGCCCAATCGTTTTGATTGTTTTGAGGAATTAAAATGATGATGATAAAGTCGTTCGGATACGACGAATTCTAACTATTCTTATCTCCAGACTTCTTGACAGATTTTGGTGAAGCGCTTAAGTAGGGATCGAAACATGAAACCCTGCTGCAAGGCGGATAGTAAAACGTAATACTCAAGTTACGGCTAAATTAAACCGGGAGGATAATTATGGCGTTTGACCCTGAAAAGGATCAGGTTTTACAAAAATGGCGATGCGAGGAGACCGGACTTGTTATTTCAATCAATCAATATGGAGATGGTGATCCAAAACTCCAGATAGGTCCCAGGGTATTTGTAAAAAAAGATGGTACAGAGTCTCAGAGAAAGGCGGGACGTCTTTCGTTGGAGGATTTGTTGTGGTTTTACGAACTTATTGACGATGTAAGAGATGAACTCATGGGTTTGATAAAACCGGCCTGATCCATTATCCGAAGGTTTCAAGCGAACGCCGCCAATGCTCGTTAAATCTCTGAAGTTAAGACTTTTCTTTCGCAGCCGATTTTGAAGCTCGAATTAACGAATGGAAAAGTTTTTTTGAAAAAGCATCCTTTTTCCAGGTCCCTTCCGGATGCCACTGTACCCCGATGACAAAAGTTCTTGAAGGGTTTTCAACCGCCTCGATAAGGCCGTCTTGGGCCCATGCCGTGACAATCAGACTTGACGCCAGATCCTTGATGGCCTGATGATGTCTGCTGTTGACCTGTATTTTCTTTCTTTTGAAAATCAAGTGGAGACCCGTATTTTCATCTATACGGACATAGTGGGCATTTACGCTCTTGTCTTTTTTCTGAAGGTGATTAATGCTCTCTTTCACCTGGCTTGGGATGTCCTGGTAGAGCGTTCCCCCTTCCGAGACATTCAGCACCTGGAGCCCTCTACAAATGCCGAGGATCGGAAGATCTTTTTTAAGTGCTATTTTTACTACCGCAAGCTCAGTCAAGTCTATTGCTTCATCGATTTCACCCAATCCCGACAGGGGTTCTTCACCGTAAAAATGCGGGTCAATATCCGGCCCGCCGGTTAAAATGACACCATTGAGCCGTTCACAGATCGATTGTAGTGATTCATGGTTTTGAGCTGTGGGGATAAGGATCGGGGCTCCCCCACAATGATGAACAACGCTGCTGTATTCATCAAAAGCATAGTCCATAAAGTGCCCTGGAGAATTCTGACTCCAGGTGCCTCCGACCACTCTTGAGCATGTAATTCCGATCAACGGCCGCATCATTTTAGCTCCTTTCATTCCATCAGCCCCTTGCTTAAACTACATGTAAAGGAAAAAATAAAAATTCCTTTGTTGATTCGACATATTATTTCAAACCGAGTTTTTATAACCATCGTTTTATTTCAGATGGTTGAAATGATGTAAATAACAATTTTTCCGATTTTCTATACTGTTGCCTTGATGGAACGTTTATTTTGTTTTCATTTTTCACTTGCATTCCTGAATGGAATTATATATGTAACTGTTATTAATTTCAAAATCCGGTTTGAACGACATGCTGATATTTTTAAAGAAAATCACAACCAATAGGAGGTGAAGAGCATAGCTATACCGAGGCGACAAAACAGACAAAACCGAACAAATATTAATCAGAATATAAAAGCAAAAGAGGTGAGAGTCATAGATCCAGAAGGTAATCAGATCGGTATTGTTCCAACTCACAGAGCGCTTGCAACTGCAGCTGATTTTGACCTCGATCTGGTGGAAATCTCTCCCAACGCAACCCCACCTGTTTGCAAAATAATGGATTATGGTCGGCATAAATATAAGGAGACCAAGAAAAAACAGGAGGCCAAAAAAAAACAGAGTACTTTTCAGGTAAAGGAAATAAAAGTGCGCCCAAAAACAGGAGAGCATGACCTCGATGTCAAAATTGGTCATATAATAAAGTTTATTGGGAGAAAAGATAAGGTTAAAGTGACGGTGATTTTCAGGGGGCGTGAAATTACACTTTCCCAACTCGGTAGGAATTTGCTCAGGAAAATTGCCGAAGAGACTGAAGAGATCGCATTTGTAGAGCAAGAACCCAAATTTGAGGGACGGACAATGATGATGGTCCTGGCGCCAAAATAATCTGTTTTTGCGCCTTAAACTTTGTTGTGGACAACACACAAATCTGTTGACCTTGAGATGTTATCAGGTTAGGTATTAATATTCAGGTATCAGAAAAAGTGGCGTGAGCTGATAAACGTGGGGTGCTCACGCCATCTATTTTTTAAAGACAGGGAGAAAAAATGCCAAAAATAAAAACAAATCGAGCTGCTGCAAAACGTTTCAGAAAAACAGGTACGGGCAAATTTGTTTTTTCAAAATCCCATGCCAATCATATTTTGACCAAAAAGACCACCAAACGCAAACGGTCTTTGCGGCAAAGCCAAATTATCAGCAACTCGAACAAAAAAATGATAAAGCTGCTTCTTCCGAACGGATAGCGGCCATCTATTAGGAGTAAAATAATGAGAGTCAAAAGGGGTTTCAAAGCAAGAAACCGTCGAAAGAAGATCTTGAAGCTTGCCAGGGGATTCCGCGGGGGCCGAAGCAAATTATTTCGTACAGCTACTGTCGCGGTGGACAAAGCCCTCATGTATGCTTATCGAGATCGCAGGGTGCGAAAGCGTGATTTTCGGCGGCTTTGGATTACCAGGATTAATGCGGCAGCTCGGATAAATAACCTCTCTTATAGCAAATTTATGCACGGTATAAAACTGGCCGGTATTGAGCTTGACCGTAAAGTTCTTGCGGACCTGGCGATCTCTGATCCATCCGGGTTTACGCATATTGCCAACCTTGCCGCACAGCAGTTATAATCTCGAATAAAAAATATAAAGTGATTTGTTATTTGAATTCTGGTCTGGTTATCAAAGGTATCACTCAAGGTGGGGAAACCAATTGAACAGATAAAAAATGAGGCGTTAAAAGCACTTGACGCTGCATCCGATGTCGAGGGAATAAAAGCCCTTTCCAGCCATTATTTGGGTCGAAAAGGCATTGTAACTCATTTTCTGAGAAATATTTCAGCACTTCCCCTTGAAAAAAGATCGGCGGCCGGGAAAAAAGCAAACGAGATAAAAAAAGAGCTCGATAAAGCTTTCCAAGCTGCCCTGATCCAACTACAAACACGCGTCTATCCGGCCGGTTGTCGGATTGATGTATCTTTACCCGGGAGAACAGCAACTCCCGGTTCACTGCATCCCATTACCCAGATTAACGAGGAAATATGTGATATCTTCACGGGTCTGGGTTTTGATATTGCCGAGGGGCCCGAGGTAGAAACCGATTTTTATAATTTCGAGGCATTAAATATTCCCAAAGATCATCCTGCACGTGATATGCAGGATACTTTTTATGTTTCCGATAATATCGTTTTGAGGACCCATACCTCACCCGTTCAGATCCGGACCATGGAAAATCAGCCCCCGCCGGTGAGGGTAATTGTGCCCGGAAAAGTATTCCGCCGTGATTCCGACCTGACGCATACCCCCATGTTCCATCAGGTGGAGGGACTTCTGGTGGACGAAAATGTCTCCTTCGGGGATCTGAAAGGAACGTTGACTACTTTTGTGCATCAGATGTTTGATGACCGAACCAGCCTACGATTCCGACCCAGTTTTTTCCCATTTACCGAACCGAGTGCCGAGGTGGATATTCTTTGTGTGATGTGCAGAGGTAAAGGTTGTAGAGTTTGTTCCCAGACCGGATGGCTGGAAGTGCTGGGTTCCGGCATGGTTCATCCAGCACTGTTTGAGCAGGTGGGATATGATACTGATCGCTATACTGGATTTGCTTTTGGAATGGGTGTTGAACGGATTGCCATGCTGAAGTATGGTATCGACGACATCCGAAAATTTTTTGAAAATGATTTCAGATTCTTAGCGCAGTTTTGATATGAAAGTTAACTTAAGTTGGCTGAAAGAATATGTTCCCATTGAAATGGAGGTCCAACGTCTTGCCGATGCGTTAACTATGGTGGGGCTGGAAGTTTCATCCATATCAGACCGGTATGATTACATGGACAGCGTTTTTGTGGGAAAACTGAATCAAATCGACCATCATCCGAATACGAACAAGTTGAAGATCTGCCATGTAGATATCGGCCATCGAATGGTTTCAACTGTGTGCGGCGCCCCTAACCTCGAAAAAGATATGCTTGCACCGGTTGCCCTGTCGGGTACGACATTTCCAGATGGATTACTCCTTGAAAATACAGTTGTTCGTGGGATGACCTCTGAGGGTATGATTTGCAGTGAAAAAGAATTGGGGCTGGGGACAGATCAAAGCGGCGTTTTGGTCCTCAACCCTCAGTTGCCGGTGGGAGAGAAACTCGGGAAGGCGCTTGCGCTTTCAGATATGGTTTTTGATATTGACCTCACCCCGAATAGATCCGATTGTCTCAGCATTCTGGGCATCGCCCGGGAAATAGCGGCAATTCAGAAAACAAAATTAGCGTATCCGGTTATCCATCTTCCCGAAACCGAAAATCATATTTCCAAGTTTACGTCCGTTGAAATTGAAGCACCGGACCACTGCCCTCGGTACGCCGCCCGTCTTTTATATGATGTTTCTGTAGCGCCCTCTCCTTTTTGGCTTCAGGACCGATTGATTTCAGTGGGGTTAAGACCGATTAACAATATCGTTGACGTGACCAACTTTGTGCTGATGGAAACCGGTCAACCGCTTCACGCATTTGATTTGGATAGACTGGCAGAAAACAGAATTGTTGTCCGCCTGGCAAAAAAGGGAGAAATATTTACCGCCCTTGATCAGAAGGATCGAATTCTCTCTTCCGATACACTGATGATCTGCGACGGAGAAAAGGCGGTCGCCATTGGCGGGGTGATGGGCGGTCTTAACTCCGAGATCGAAACAAATACGACCCGGGTCCTGATTGAAAGCGCATACTTTAGCCCGCTTAGCATTCGAAGAACATCAAAAAAACTAAACCTGGCGACAGAGGCCTCATACCGTTTTGAGCGTGGCGTAGACCCTGAAGGCACCATAAAAGCGCTGGACAGAGCCGCTCAACTTATGATACAAATTAGCGATGGTAAGTTAATAGGAGGAATTGTCGATGAATACCCCACGACGATCCCCAAAAAAAGAATCGTTTTAAATACAAAACAAACCAATCGCCTTCTCGGTACCAACCTCAACAGGAATAAAATGAACAACTTTTTGAGATCAATCGAATTCAGCGTCGAAACGGTTGATGAGGACAATCTGGCGGTTGTTCCGCCTGACTTTAGAGTTGATATCAAGAGACCGGAAGATGCCATGGAGGAGATTGCGCGTCTTGCCGGTTACAACAACATTCCCACCACTTTCCCTCTGATGCCGACCGATGGAAGGCAGCAAAATAGGCATCTGTATTTAAGAAACAGGATCAAACGCCTCATGATCGGCTTCGGCTTTTCAGAGGTAATCAATTACAGTTTTGACGACAGAAAATCATGTGACTACCTCGGATTCGGGCCGAAAGATCCGAGGAGAAATTTGGTCGATATTTTAAATCCACTAACCGAAGAACAGTCGGCGATGAGGGCCTCCCTAATTCCAGGTCTGCTCAGGACGGTCCAAGGCAATATCTCCCAGCAGGTGAAAAACCTGAAACTGTTTGAAGTCGGCAAAATATTTACCAGCGTCGGCAGGGAAAGTCTTCCTAATGAAAAAGAGATAGTCGCGATTCTTCGGACAGGAACAAGATCGGGTCCAGCATGGCATTCAAAGGAAACACCCTGTGATTTTTTTGACATCAAAGGGGTCATCGAAGGCCTTTTCAAAGGCTTGAATTTTAAAGATACTGTGTTTACTCATATGCCGGACAATGACTGTGATTACACCCGGCCAGGTGAAACCGCTCAATTTCTTAACAATAATGAACTTATCGGTATGGTGGGCATGGTGGCACCAAGCGTCCTTCAAAATTTCGGGTTGAACCAAACCGTTTACATTGCCGAAATCAATCTAGATTCGCTGTTTCCGCTTTTACCTGAGACAAAACAGTCCAAGCCGATTCCAAAATATCCAGCTGTTTATCGTGATTTTACGATTATTATCGATAAAGAGGTCGCATCAGGAAAGATACTGACATGCGTCGAAGACGCCCAGGAAAAGCTGGTGGAAAGCACTTTCCTTTTTGACGTTTTCGAAGGCAATCCGATTCCCGAAGACAAGAAAAGTATTTCATTTCGAATTACCTATCGATCAACTTCCAGAACGTTAGCGGATGAAGAGGTAAATCAGATTCATCAAAAAATTTCGGGCCGACTGCTGAAATCGTTTGATGCGACGCTTCCTGTTTGATATTGATTCTGAATCTTAATAAAATGGAAAGTAAAAGACCCCATCAAAGAGATTTTCCCGATAAACTGTATTACAAGATCGGTGAAGTCAGTGCAATTGCAGGTGTCCCCACATATGTCCTCAGGTTCTGGGAAACTGAATTCAAAAAGATAAAGCCGAAGCGAACCCCATCAGGCCAACGGCTTTATAGAAAAAAAGATGTTGATCTGGTCCTTAAAATCAAATATCTTCTTTACAATAAAAAATTCACTATTCAGGGTGCAAAACAACACTTGCGCGGTTATAAAAAGGGCAGCGAGGAGAAGATCCCCGCTCAAACACTTCATGAAATTCGTTCAGAGCTTGAAAACATCCGCGCACTGCTTATGCTTAAAGAAGGCAAAAAATAAATAGTTTCGCCGCTATTTTCCCCCCTTAAAAATGGGCCCGGATTCCACCGCCGAATCTACCCAGTCCTGATATGTTATCAAACTCATCAAATGCCGATCTTCCCTCAAGGTAAATTGAAAAATTGGGTCCATTAGGATTGTCGGTGAACTGGTAGCCTGTATCCAGGATGAAATCTGTTCTTGTCTTAAACGTCGTATGCCACATACCGGTACCCGCACTGAGAAAGAATTTGGGCACCGGGTAGTAGGAGAGCATTATATCCACTATGGTCGCCGGATTATCACTGCGACCGTTCAGTAAGGGAGCACCTCCCACCAACGCGGTTATAGCGACTTTCTCAGTAAACTTATGCATATATCCAACTCTTATCGGTAAAGACGTCGCTGGATCAAATTGTTGCAACAGCTCGATATCTCCGATAAAAAATCCTCTCTTTAGGGCGGTTACTTCTCTGGTGCAACTGTTCACAGGGCTTTCGTCTCCGGCATCATCCTTTACCATTGCCTGTATCTTGTGGACACCGGCTTTTTTCATTTTCGTTTTGTAAATAAAGGGTGCCTCTTCAACAACTTTCTCCTCCACTACGCTCCCTTTAGAATCGGTAATTGTAAAGGTAACAGACACGATTTTTCCGTCAGAATCAATCGATTTTGACGCGTCAGATATAACGGTGCTTCCGGTTAAAAACCTTTTGGGTGAGACCGTTAGATTACATTGCGGGGGCTGATTCTTCAGGGCTTCAACGACCTTGGCCACCTCTTTTTTCGGTTCAGCTTTAACGGGTGCTTTCACCGGGATATCGGCAACGCTCTTCAATGCAATATTAAAGCAGACTTTAGGGATAATGAATTCATAGGCCCGTTTATTGTGCTCAATGACAAGCCGATATCCTTCAAATGGAGCCTTCCCTGCCCATTCCACATCGTTTAATACGAAAACCTTTTTCTTTTTTTTAAAAATCATCCACATGAAGGTTTCGCCCGGTGGGACCTGAACCGCATCAATTTTAGCGGTCTTGAGTTGCTCCATAAACGGATGAAACAGATTTACGGCTCCGGCTTTTATAAAACCAAGTCTGGCATCCTCTTTATTTTTCATTATAATCGGATAAATAGCTTCGGCTTGTAAGGCCTCGACCTTTAAAAAAGGGTTGGCCCCAAGCCGTTTTAACTGGGTTGAGGCATAAAGCGGATGGATTCCAAAGAGAAAGGACAAAACCAAAACAAGAAAAATAACTTTCTTTTTCATTTTACCCTCCTGGGATATCGAGTGATATCTGTCAAAATTATAAATGATTGCAATACCGGTTTCAATAGCCGATTTTGAAAAAACTGCTAATTTCATCCCCCCATGCAAATCCAGCAAACTCAACGATCGCTCAAATTACTTGGGAACTATATAATCCATGTCTTAAAATATCAAGATATAAATTTTTTTGGTGGCTTTATGCACATAACATCGATAATCCTTCAAGTTTCTCCCCATTGATTTTACGAAGACCCGCCTTCGGCGTGGGCCGGATGCGACGCTCCGGTGGATTGGGGGGGTGCGAAATCTTAAATTGTATAAATAAAAATAATTTGTTAAACATATTGACAAGAATCATTTTATGGAATATTCTGTATTTTTGGGCGGGCATAGCTCAGCTGGTAGAGTACAAGCTTCCCAAGCTTGGTGTCGCGAGTTCAAATCTCGTTGCCCGCTCCAAGGATGTTCGCCTTTTCGTTTGTCTGGGTGTTTGGGTAGAGTTTTTATTTATGTATATGTGGTTTGTAGCTACTTCTTTCTGATGGTTGTCTTTATGAAAAAGTAATTTTTACTCACAACGAAAGATCTACCTGGATGAAAGGAAACGGGCAATAGCCCGTTTTGTGCTTTTGGATTCAGCTAAACAGTGAACTAAGTGGTGAAAGATCAAAGAAAAAATAAAACCGTAAAAACAGCTAAGCATGATCTCTCTGCAACTCCCTCCTATTCTGAAAAGGAAGTGATTGACAGGGTAAAAGGTTTTGCCGAAACCTTATGTGAATCCGAGGGAATGGAACTGGTACATGTTGAATACCATCGGGAATCTTCGGGAAGGATACTTCGGATATATATCGACAAATTCGAAGGGATTACGCTGGCTGATTGTGTTCATATAAGCCAACAGTTAAATGATATCCTGGATGTATATTTTGAAAACGGGATATCGTATCGTCTTGAAGTTTCATCTCCCGGACCGGATCGCCCCTTGCGAGGAGCGGATGACTTTGACAGATTTAAAGGGGAAGTAGCAAGGATAAGAACCAAACAATCTTTTAATGGGCGAAAAAATTTTAAAGGTGCCCTTCAGGGTATCTCAGATGGAAATGTTCAGCTCTTGGTAGGTAATAAGACAGTTGCGATTCCTTTTATAAATATTGGCAGGGCACGGCTTATGAATTATCGTGGAGAAAATAAATGTTTATAGCAGATGTAAAGCGCGTCATTGAGGAGGTCAGCCGCAACAAGGGCATTGACCGAGAAATCCTGATTCAAGCGCTTGAAGAAGCGCTCAGATCGGCTGCCAGAAAAAAATTCGGGAGCAACATCGATATCGAAGTCCAGTACAGTGAAGAATCAGGAGAAATCGAGGTTTTTCAATTTAAGGATGTGATGGAAGAGATCACGGAACCGGATCTTCAGATCGGTTTTGAAGAAGCGCGTATGCTCGATCCGAACTGCAAAATTGGAGATAGCATCGGCACAAAAATGGACACCTCGACCTTCGGACGAATCGCTGCACAGTCGGCCAAACAGGTCATTGTTCAGAAAATGAAAGACGCGGAAAAAGATGCAGTTTATTCCAGTTTCATCAACCGGAAAGGTGAAATAATCAATGGAATCGTCCAACGGGTGGATCGGGGTGATATCATCGTTAATCTCGGTCAAACAGAGGGTGTCTTGCCGGCTCGGGATCAAATTCCAAAGGAAACCTACCGAAGGGGCGATCGGTTAAGAGCCTATATTTTGGATGTTCTCCACGATACGCGAGGCCCTCAGATTGTTCTTACCCGAACCCATGCTGATTTCTTGATTAATCTTTTTAAAACAGAAGTTCCTGAAATCTCAGAAGGTATTGTAAAGATTATGGGCGCCTCCCGCGAACCGGGTAGCCGGGCAAAAATTTCGGTCTCTTCAAACGATTCTGACATAGACCCGGTGGGAGCCTGCGTTGGAATGAAAGGAAGTCGCGTACAGGCTGTTGTTCAAGAACTCAGAGGTGAAAAAATAGATATCATTTCCTGGCATGTGGATGCAGCAAAGTTCGTTTGCAGTGCACTGGCTCCCGCCGACATATCTCGGGTGATTATTGATGAAGCAAACCGCTCGATGGAAGTCATCGTCCCGGACGAATCACTTTCTGTAGCGATTGGTAAACACGGCCAAAATGTGCGACTCGCTTCCAGATTGACCGGATGGCGTCTGGATGTGACAAGTGAATCCCGTTACAGCCAAGCCATGCAATACGGTTACGACTCACTGATCGCATTACCCGGAATCGGCGTAAGCTCGGCAGATGCGTTATATGAAAAGGGGTTTTTTTCAGTGGAGGAACTCAGTCAATCCACTGTTGAGGATTTGATTCAAATCCGTGGCATTGCAGAGGATAAAGCTAAAAAATTAATTGAAGCCGCAAAAGAGACCGTGGAAAGACTTGCGGCAGTCGATGAAATACCTGATGATACATCACCAGATGAAACGAGTGAATCACCAGAAGGCTTGAAAACCCCGGAGCAAGAGACTTCTGAGCTCAAAGTGACAAATGATGAAACTTCGCCTTCGGATAACTTGACAGTTGACTAGAGGTAAGAAAGTAAAACCGGTTGAATTAGATGCGTAAAAGCCTTAAAAGTGAAAGATGGGGGCTGGATGTCGAATATAAGAATATATGAACTTGCCAGGGAACTTAATATGCCCAATAAGGCGCTCCTTGAAAAGTTGAAGGAAATGGATATCTCTGTGAGCAGTCACATGAGCGCTGTAGATCCTGAAGCCGTAATCCGGATCAAGGACAATCTCATGGGTACAAAGCAGGAAGAGCTTGAAGTAACGCGTATCAAACCGACGGTGATCCGAAGACGCAGAAGGACGTCGAAAAAGGAAGTCGCAACCGAAAAGCCTGATGCTGAACCAGAAGCCCCTATCGAAAAAGAAGTAGCACCTTTAGAACCCGAAAAGCCTGTGAAGAAAAGTGATGAAGAAGCGATCGATCCAAAAGCTGAAGAGCCGCCTGACTTAAGGATTATAAAGCCGGAACAGGTAAAAAAATCAAAAAAGAAAAAGGAAACACCGGCAATCATTATAACCCTCCCTGTATCTCCAAAGCCAGAAGTATCCGAGGTAGAAAAGGTTCAAGCCAAAAAGCCGACAAAAAAACGCGATCAGACCGCTGTTTCTATAAAGAAAAAACCGGTTGCCCCCTCTCCGCCACCAGCGCAGGTGGAAGCGAAAAAGAAAACAAAAAAAAGGCCTGAAGGACCGGCTAAGGATAAAAAATTTTTCAAAAAGAAAATCTCATTCCGGCGAAAAGAAGTAGTTGAAGGTGCAGCTCTTTATTCCCAAAGACAACGCACACGTAAGACCCGAAAGGGTGCAAAAGGCAAAATTACAATCTCGGCACAAAAACCGCAGATTACCGTTCCCAAAGCAATCAAACGAAAATTCAAAATTGATGAAACCATCGTCCTCTCGGATCTTGCGAGACGCATGGGTATAAAAGCCAACGAACTCATAAAACAACTGATGGCGTTAGGTGTCATAGCAACGCTCAACCAGACGGTCGATTTTGATACGGCAGCACTAGTCGCAGCGGAGTTTGACTTTGAGTTGGAAAAAGCGATTTTTGAAGAGGAGTCGATCATAAAGATTGAAGAGGATGACCCGAGCAAATTGATGCTGAGACCTCCGGTGGTTACCATCATGGGCCATGTTGACCACGGTAAAACATCTCTTTTAGATGTGATACGTAAAACAAGGGTAACCGATTCTGAGGCGGGGGGAATCACGCAACACATCGGTGCGTATTTAGTTCCTACCAAAAAGGGCCAGATTGTTTTTTTGGATACACCGGGCCATGAAGCGTTCACGGCAATGCGCGCAAGGGGAGCCAAGGTTACAGATTTAGTTGTTTTGGTGGTTGCGGCTGACGATGGCGTAATGCCACAGACCATTGAAGCCATCAACCACTCTAAAGCTGCGGAAGTCCCGATTATTGTCGCGATCAACAAAATAGACAAACAGAACGCGGATCCCGAACGTGTGCGGCGCGAACTTTCTGAAGCAGGGCTTCTGTCTGAGGACTGGGGCGGTGATACAATATTTCTGGAAGTATCCGCCAAGGAGAACCAGGGTATAGACAATCTTTTGGAGATGATACTTTTACAGGCAGAATTATTGGAGTTAAAGGCCAATCCTGAGAAACTGGCCAGAGGCCACGTAATTGAAGCAAAATTAGACCCGGGTCGAGGATCCGTTGCCACGGTACTGATCAAGGATGGAACTGTCCGTGCCGGTGAATCGGTTGTATGCGGGATATACCATGGAAAAGTTCGTGCCCTGCTGAACGAAAGGAGCATTCAGGTCGAAAAAGCCGGTCCATCCATACCGGTAAAGATATTAGGACTCTCCGGAGTTCCCATGGCGGGTGACGAATTGATTGCACTTCCATTTGACAAAAGCGCCAAACAGGTCAGCACCTTCCGCAGTCAGAAACATCGGTCAAAAAATCTTTTGAAAACGAGCAGGTTAAGCCTTGAAAAACTCCACGAGAAGATGCAAGAGGGTGAAATCAGGGATCTGAATCTGATTATTAAGGCGGATGTGCAAGGTTCGATTGAAGCCCTGAGCGACTCCATAACAAAACTCGGCAATGAGGAAGTCAAAATAAATGTGATCCATTCCGCAACCGGTACTATTGTTGAATCCGATGTCTTCCTAGCGGCTGGATCAAATGCAATTATTGTCGGCTTTAACGTTCGTCCGGGTTTAAAAGTTGTTGATTTGGCCAATGAAGAGAATGTTGATATTCGTTTTTATGATGTTATTTACAACGTGATAAAAGAAATTAAGGATGCGATTGTAGGAATGATGTCATCCACTTTTGAAGAGAAGAATTTGGGCAGGGCAGAGATCAGAGAAGTGTTTCGTATCCCAAAAGTCGGCGCCATCGCAGGCTGTTATGTGACCGACGGAAAAATAGAGCGGGGGCAGCGTGCTAGAATCGTGAGAGATGGTGTCGTCAGTTATGATGGGAAAATTTCATCACTTCGGCGCTATAAAGATGATGCCAAAGAGGTCCAAACCGGTTACGAATGCGGTATTGGTATTGAGAATTACCATGACTTTAAAACCGGAGACACAATTGAATGTTATTATCTGGAGGAAATTAAACCCAAAATCGATTGAGGGTTGAAGGACGGCGTTCCCTGATTTGTTTATTAATAGCAGATAATAAAAAATGGTCGTTGGTTACGGGATTATCAAGTTCAGATTGCATGATTGCCATGCTTTAAAAGGTAAAAGAAGGATTGTAAGATCTATTATCAGCAATTTACGTAATAATTTTAATGCTTCGGTAGCTGAGGTCGCTTCAAACGATCTTCATCAAAGAGCAGAGATCGGTTTTGCTCTGGTGGGCAATAATCGGGCATTGATAAACTCCAAAATAGACAAGCTGATCAATTTTATGGATGATCTGGGAATTGCTGAGATTATCGATACTGAGATGGAAATTATCAACCTATGAAACCCTTTACCCGTGCTGAAAGGGTCAGCGGTCTGATCCGGAGGGCGTTGTCAGAGTTATTGCAAAAAAATATCAAGGATCCTCGTCTTGAGATGGTTACCATCACCGCGGTAAAAATGTCTAGGGATTTAAGGATTGCCAAGGTTTACTTTTCAACTTATGGCGGAAAAACCAACAAGGATAAGGTAATCAAAGGATTTCAGAATGCGTTTGGGTATATCAAGCGATGTCTCGGCAATCAACTCGGTCTGCGATACATGCCGGATCTTAAATTTTTTTACGATGAATCTTTTGATTATGGATCACATATCGATAAGGTTTTAAAATCCATAAAAATTGAAAATGAATCAGATCATCAACCTGTTGAAAAATAGCAACCATATTTTAATTGCCTCCCACGCCAACCCTGACGGTGATGCAATAGGCGCACTGATCGCTCTGGGGGTTTCCCTTGATGCCCTGAATAATAAAACCACGCTATACAACGAAAGCCCTATCCCTGCGATCTATCGATTTCTCCCGACAGTTGATCGTATTGTCAGGCACATCGATGATCAGAATCTTTTCGATACTGCAGTTATACTTGACTGCGGTGATCTTGAACGGATTGGGAATGCTCTTTCGACCATAAGCCGTATTCCGCATATTATCAATATCGACCATCATGTGACCAATACGCGGTTTGGTGAATTTAATCTCATAGACCCTTCCGCCTGCGCCACATCAGAAATTGTATACCGCCTAATAAGACGGATGGAAGCCGCCATCAATCTGGCAACAGCCACTTCCATCTATACGGGAATCTTAACAGATACGGGTTCATTTCGTTTTTCAAATACAAACAAAGCTGCCTTCGATATCTGTGCGGAAATGGTCGCCCTGGGGGTTGAACCTTACAGTATCGCACAACTTGTATACGGAACTTACTCTTTGGGCCGTATAAAACTTCTCAACCTGGCGCTGGACTCCATCGAAATTTCAAAAAACAGAAAATTATCGATGATGGCAGTTACTCAAGAAATGCTGAATGAAACCGGTACGAAGCCCGAGGATATCGATGGCTTTATCAATTATGCCAAAGGGATAGAGGATGTTCAGGTCGCTGTTTTGATTCAAGAGTTTTTCAATGATAAGAAAGAAGTTCAGTCGCATGAACATTTCCATGTTAGCCTCCGTTCCAATGGAACGGTTAATGTGGCTGAGATTGCTTCCACCTTTGGTGGCGGCGGGCACTCCAATGCTGCAGGTTTTAGTATTGAATCAACACTGGCTCACTTAAAATCTCGAGTCGCCAAATTGGCTGAAACATTGTGACCCGGACGATGCAGTACCAACCGAGCGGGATTTTAATAGTTGATAAACCCGCGGATATGACTTCGGCCAAAGTGGTTTCACGGGTAAAGCAGTCTCTGAAAGCGAAAAAAGTAGGGCACGCGGGAACATTAGATCCATTTGCAACCGGCGTTTTGGTCTGTTTGATTAACCGGGCGACCCGAATTGCCAGGTTTTTTTTACAAGGGAACAAAAAATATAAAGCGGTGCTTTGCTTGGGCATCGAGACCGATACACAGGATGCGACAGGGAGGGTCATTTCAAGATGTGACGAAATAACAGTTTCTGAAAGATCATTACGGACCGCATTCAAAATGATTGAAGGAGAAAATCAGCAGGTTCCGCCGGTTTTTTCTGCGCTCAAACAAAATGGGATTCCGCTTTATAAGCTTGCAAGAAGTGGAAAACCGGTTCAGAAACCAGCAAGAAGAATTTTTATTTCATCTGTTCGCATGCTGGAGATAAATCTGCCAATCATTCGTTTTGAAGTCTCCTGTACTTCAGGGACATATATTCGAACACTCTGTGCAGATATTGGAAGAACATTAGGATGCGGAGGCCATCTTAAAGAACTGAGAAGACTGGAAAGCAGCGGATTTACACTTCAGAAAGCCGTAACCGTAACTAAACTTGAAAAACTTGCATTGTCCGGAAAACTATCGGAGCAAATCATAGGGATGTCAAAAGCCTTGGAAGACTTTCCTGAAATTGTGGCAGATCATACATTAGCCAAAAAAATACTGCACGGCCAAACCATCACGCGAGCTGATTTTTGTTCCGGCCAAATCGACCGCCGGCGACCGGGCGATTTTATCAAGATCGTTGATAAAAAGGATCATCTTCTTGCAATTATAAATGAACAAAGAGATAATTGCGTGTATAAATATTGCTGCGTTCTATAAACAGGTTTTTTGTGTTCGGAGCCGGTAATTAAAAATGGACCTGTATAAACTTAATTTTAAGAGATAGGAGGGGAAAAAAGAGTGGTTCTGACATCGGAAAACAAAAAAACGCTGATCGATCGATTCAAGCTTCACGACAGCGATACCGGGTCACCTGAAGTGCAAATCGGACTTTTGACGCACCGGATCAACTATCTGACCGAGCACCTGAAGATGCATAAAAAAGACCACCATTCAAGAAGGGGTTTATTGATTCTGGTCGGCAGGCGGCGAAGGCTCCTGGATTATGTAAAAAACAATAACGTAAAACGATACCGGACCATCATTGAGACGCTGAGGCTGAGGCGATAGACCGTTTGTCAAAAGCATAATTATGCGTCGATGAAAAGTGTTGTGTTTTCGCCCCTGGGATAGTGATCGGTATCAATCATGTTAATTTTGGAGGAATTTATGGAAATTTCATTAAAGACCGAGATCGGTGGTAAATCATTAGGCATACAGACCGGAAAAATGGCCAAACAGGCTTCAGGTTCGGTGGTGGTTCAATATGGAGAAACCATCGTTCTCGTCACTGCTGTATCATCTAACGAAGCAAGACCCGGCATGGATTTTTTACCTCTTACGGTTGAATATCAGGAAAAAATATATGCAGCCGGGCGTATACCCGGCAATTATTTCAGACGCGAGATTGGAAGGCCAAGTGAAAAAGAAACATTAACCGCCCGTTTGATCGACCGCCCCATCCGGCCGTTATTTCCTAAAAACTACAGATATGAAACACAGGTAATCGCAACTGTCCTCTCGATGGATCAGGAAAACGATCCGGATACGTTGGCAATGATTGGCGCATCTGCAGCGCTCCAGATTTCCGACATTCCGTTTGAAGGACCGATCGCCAGTGTTCGTGTAGGCCGTATTGACGGGAAGCTGAAAATTAACCCGTGCATCGACGAATACGAAATTTCGGACATCAATATCATCGTTACCGGTACCAAGACAGGTGTTGTCATGGTGGAAGGGAGTGGCGATATTGTTAGTGAGATGGATTTGCTCGAAGCGATCTTTTATGGTCATCAAGAGATGCAGCCGATCATCGATTTACAGATAGAACTTCAGGAATCGGTCCGAAAACCGAAACGTTCATTTGTTCCACCTGAAAGAGATGAAAATTTAGCTCAAAGGATTGAGAATGAAACGGCGCAACACATTCATGAAACCATTTTAATAGCTGATAAAGTCAGTCGAACCGCCGGTTTTCAGTTGTTGAAATCTGAACTTATGGAAAAACTTGGTGAAGATTTTTCAGAACGCAAGGGCGAGGTCAACGAGATCATTGGTGCCATCAAGAAAAGGATCTGCAGAGATCTTATCCTGAAAGAAAGCCGTCGTATCGATAACCGGAAACCAGATGAAATCAGGCCCATAACCTGTGAAGTCGGTCTTCTGCCTAGATCCCACGGTAGCGCCCTCTTTACCCGGGGGGAGACCCAAGTTCTCGGGGTTCTAACACTAGGTTCAGGACCGGACGAACAACGGGTCGAAACTTTGATCGGGGAAGAATCCAGGTCGTTTATGCTCCATTACAATTTTCCGCCGTACTCGGTGGGTGAGGTGAAGCGCATGATGGGACCCAGCCGTAGGGATATAGGGCATGGCGGCCTATCGACCAGAGCCATTGAAAAGGTATTACCTCCAAAGGAGGCATTTGACTATACCATCCGTCTTGTTTCAGAAGTATTGGAATCCAATGGCTCTTCATCCATGGGCACCGTCTGTTCTGCAAGTTTGGCCCTTATGGACGGAGGCGTGCCGCTGAAGGCACCGGTATCGGGTATTGCAATGGGGCTTGTAAAAGAGGGGGATCAGGTGGTTATTCTGTCTGACATCCTCGGCGATGAGGACCATATGGGTGATATGGATTTTAAGGTAGCCGGTACCAGTGAAGGCATAACCGCGCTTCAGATGGATATTAAAATTCATGAGCTCTCGAGAGATATTATTGAAAAGGCTCTGGAGCAGGCCCGTATTGGCCGACTTTTTATACTGGATAAGATGATGGAGGCGTTGAACGAACCCCGAAAGGAAATCTCTCCCTATGCGCCCAAAGTGATCACTATCAATATCAATCCGGATAAGATTCGGGAGATCATCGGGCCTGGGGGCAAAATCATACGAGCGCTCCAAAATGAAACCAATACCCGCATTGAGGTAGATGATTCCGGACTTGTTAAAATCGCAGCCTTTTCCCAAAAAGAGGGTGATGATGTTATGGGACGGATAAAAGAGATCGTCGCTGAGCCGGAAGTGGAGGCTATTTACGAGGGAACGGTTGTGAAAATCATGGACTTTGGAGCTTTTGTGGAAATACTGCCCGGTACAGACGGTCTTGTTCATATCTCACAACTCGCCAATCACCACGTTAAAAAGGTAACCGATATTGTCAGGGAAGGTGAAAAGATAAAAGTCAAGGTTCTCGAGGTATCCCGTGACGGAAAGATCCGTTTGAGCCGGAAGGCTGTTCTTGCTGAAGAAGGTGAAAATGGCATCGAAGATAAATAAAACTGTTCTTGATAACGGCATCCGGGTTTTGACAAACAGGATGCCCCATGTCCACAGCATTTCAATGGGGGTCTGGGCTAATGTTGGGGCCCGGGATGAAACCTCCGATGAAAACGGGCTTTCCCATTTCATTGAGCACATGATTTTTAAAGGAACAAAAAGGAGGACTTCCTATCAGATTGCCAAAGAATTTGATGCCATCGGCGGTCATAGCAACGCCTTTACGTCAATGGAGAATACGTGCTATCACGCCAAGGTGATGGACACCCATCTCACCACAATGGTCGACATCCTCTCCGATATATTTTTAAATTCAGTATTTGATCCTAAAGAGTTTGAAAAGGAGCGACCGATCATATTTCAGGAAATAGGAATGATTGAAGATAATCCTGAAGATTACATACATGTTCTTTCCGGAAATGCTTTCTGGGGTGAGAATCCTCTAGGTCGCTCGATCATTGGTAACCGTGAGAACATTACCCGTTTCAATGCGAAAACCCTCAAAAAGTTCTTCCAACGCTTCTACCAGCCGGAACGCATCGTCATATCGGCTTCCGGCAATCTGTCGCACGACGCTTTTGTAAATCTTATCAGGAAGGCCTTCGAGTCGATTCACCCCAGTAACAGCTTTCCCGAACGGATCACTCCAACCGGTCGGTTTAACATCCATCTTCATCATAGAAAACTTGAACAGGTTCATGTCTGTATTGGAACAAAAGGTTTAGCCATAGCCGACCCTAAGCGGTATGCTTTTTCACTCTTAAATACCATTCTCGGCGGCAATATGAGTTCAAGGCTCTTTCAGGAAATCCGTGAACGTCGAGGACTTGCCTATTCCATCTATTCCTTTATCTCATCCCACGTGGATACAGGAATGTTTGGTGTCTATATCGCCGTGGACCCCAAAACATCACTCAAATCAACGGAATTGATTTTAAGAGAAATGCGAAAGCTAAAAGAGATGCGGGTTGACCCAACCGATTTGAACAATGCGAAGGAGTATACTAAAGGGGGCCTTTTGCTCGCCGCTGAGAGTGTGGATAACCATATGGTGCGTTTGGCACAAAATGAGATCCATTTTGGCCGCCAAATACCGTTGAAATCGGTGATAGATGAAATCGAAACGGTCACCGGCGATGAAATCATCGATTTGGCTAGATATCTTTACCAATCCGAACAGCTTGCCCTGACGATGCTTGGGCCAGTTTCCGATAAAAAGTCATATAAGGATATCCTGTTTCTTTAGCCCATTTTGTCTTTTAGCTACATAAATCGCATAGCAAAATAGCCACCCGTATTTTTCGTGGAACGCCCCAAAGGGAAAATCAAAATACTCTACCGATCATGAAAGAGGACCCTACAATTCAATTTTCCCG